>Ga0265293_10004192_pt1 | contig 25693 bp, 18 predicted proteins | sample Munlanlewell138R_FD_192505 | JGI IMG/M metagenome (GOLD analysis project Ga0265293, IMG submission 192505) | Leachate microbial communities from a municipal landfill in Southern Ontario, Canada - Leachate well 138R | ecosystem: Engineered > Solid waste > Landfill > Unclassified | place: Canada...
AGGCCAAATCCACTTGCTCCTGATATGCTTTTATAGTTAAGTATATCAAAGCCAACCCCATTATCCTTTATAACAATATATAATTTTTCAGAAGTGTAATCAATCTTAATCAATACATCTCGAGCATTTGAGTGTTTAGCTATGTTATTTAAAGCCTCTTGTATTATTCGAAAGCAAGCTATTTCAATAATTGAGTCAACAACATGCAGTTCATTTAGTACCAAAAGTTCTACGTTTATTCCTGTTTCCTCAATAAAGCTATCTATATACCTGTTTATGGTTGGAATAAGACCTAAATCATCTATAGACATTGGTCTTAAATCGTAGATAATCTTTCTTATATCTTTTAAACTTGTCCTAACTATATCCTTTAAATTTTGTAGTTCTACTCTTGATTGATCTGTATCTATAGAAAGTAATTTCTCGCATAACTCAGCCTTCAATACAACATTTGCCATTGATTGTGCAGGACCATCATGTATTTCCCTTGAAACCCTCATACGTTCTTCCTCTTGTGCTTCAATAATTTTAATTCCTAATAGCTGTTTTTTATTCATATCTCCAATAGTATCAAAAATATCATTTAAATTTCCTTTTAAGAAATCCATAGCCACACCAACATGAGACACTAGTTTTTCAGCTCTTTCTACTATTTCAATAGTTCTTTTGTAATTAAACTCTAACTCCGTTCTTCTACTTATCAATTCCTTTTCTTCTCTTCTCTTTAGAATATGCTTTAATCTAATATAGTTAGCATCCTCATAAGCAAGCTTAATATCTTCCTCAGAATATTTCTTAAAATCTTTACTCACCATCATAAGCTTAGATTTAGCTCTTTTTTCTTCTTTGCTAAGTTCATCTACCTCATGTATAGCTAAAGAAATATTTTGATTTATGCTAGTTAGTTCTTTCATAATCCTTTCACATTCTTTTCTAGCATCCTCAGCAATTTCAAAAATTTCTTGCCTTCCTGAATCTATAGTAACAATTGTTTTTTCAATTATTTGGTTCATTCTCTCCAAATCTAATGTCTGTTTCGGCAATACGAACACCTCTATCAATTATTAATTCAAATAGCCCAAATATATGTCCTTAAGCTATGCTGTGCTTTTCATAAGTTTATCATATAAAAAAACATCTATTGAAATCATGTTTTTGTAGATAGTATTGTTTCCTTGAGAAAAAGCCTTCTATACTTAGTTCTTGTTGTTAGTATAGAAGACTTTATGTTAAAAAAATACAACTCTTGAATCAAGTATATAGTTTTTATTGACATGGGTTCTTATTATACTTCCAAGTTTTCAATTTTTTCTTTCTCATCTTCAGTTAACACCTTTTCTAAATCAATGAGAATAACTAGTCTATTATCAACCTTACCTACACCTGTAATATATTTTCTTTCTATACCTGATATAACCTCTGGTGTTGGATCAATGTCTAAATCATCAATCCTAATTGTTTGAGAAGCCTCATCTACTAAAAAGCCAATCTGTCTATCATTTAAGTTAATGACTATTATTCTGGTATTAGCGTCTTTCTGTCCCCCTGCCATGCCAAATTTTCTCTTTAAGCATATTATAGGAATTACCTTACCTCTGTAATTTATTATCCCTTCAATAAATACGGGCGAATTGGGAATTTTAACACTTTCTTGATATTGAACTATTTCTCTAACATTCATTATGTCAATGCCATACTCTTCTTTGCCTAGTTTAAAAATGACGTATTGCTTTTCTGACATCTTAAAGACCCCCTATCATTTTCTATCAACTTATTCTACTACCTTCTTATTTCTACAATAATTCTGTTTTTCCTTCAAAATATTTTTATATCTTACATAAATTAATTTTTATTATCTTCATCAACTATCTCTATAGATTCAAGCTGCTTCCTGAAATTCTCTCTAAATGTGGATAAGTATTCCTGTCTTAAAATCCTTTGCTCCTCTTTTTCCTCAGCTGTCAATCCTATTCCCTTTGACTTTTTAGCTAGAAAATTAATTCTGTCTAATTTTTCTTTTGAAATCATCTAAACTCCTCCTGTTTTTCATTAAACCTATTATACTATTTAATCTTAATTTAAGAAAAGAGCACATTAAAACGTGCCCTTTGTCCTACCTTTTTCTACTACTATTTTACCATTTTTCAAAACCTTATCTACATGATTTATTCCAAAATGGTATATTATATAGTTTATATTCGGCGAATCAAAAATAACAATATCTGCTCTTTTTCCTTTTCTTATGCTGCCAATTTTCTCTTCCCTTTTGATAGAGCATGCACTATTAATTGTAACTGCAGTAAATACTTCTTCTGGAGTCATTCTAAGGATAAGAGAAGCAAAATACATTACTAGCTGTAGGTTTTCAGTTGGACTGCTACCCGGGTTGTAATCTGTTGATAATGCCACAGGAACACCAAGCTCAATCATTTTTCTAGCATTTGCATACTTCCCAGTAGCCAAATTGAATGATGTAGCAGGTAGTAAATCTGCTATAACACCTTTATCAGCCATCATTTTCATTCCTCTTTCGCTTGCTGCAACTAAATGATCTGCTGATATGGAACCAATCTCAGCAGCCAACTCTGCACCTCCAAATGGTTCAATTTCATCAGCATGAAGTCTAGCAAGTAAACCATATTCTTTTGCTGCTTTTAGAATTTTCCTGGTTTGATTTACTGTAAATACTCCATCTTCACAAAATACATCGCAAAACTCTGCCAATTTTTCTTCTGCAACTCTAGGCAACATTTCATCAATAATTATTTTAACAAATTTATCAGGATTGTCTTTATATAACTTAGGTATAGCATGAGCACCCATAAATGTAGACACTATATCAATTGGATGTTTTTCATTTAGCTCCTTGGTAACCCTTAGCTGCTTAAGCTCAGTTTCTGTATCCAATCCATACCCACTTTTAGCCTCTATTGTAGTTACCCCAAACTCCAGCATTGTATTAAGGCTTTTTTTAGCTTTTTCATATAGTTCCTCAGGGGTCGCTTTTTGAGTAGCACTAACAGTACTTAATATTCCACCACCAGCATTTAATATATCCATATATTTCATACCATTTAGCTTCATTGCAAGCTCATTTTCTCTAGAGCCCCCATGAACTAAATGGGTATGAGGATCGACTAAACCCGGACTCACTGTCTTCCCGGTGCCGTCAATTATTAATGTGTCTTTATGGATACTGATGTAATCAGGCAACTCACCATCTCCGACATGTATAATCTCATCACCTGCTATAGCGACAATTCCATTTTCAATCAATCCAATATTCTTCATTTCTTCTTTTATCCTAGGTCTATTAGGTCCTTCCATTGTAACTAATTGACATATGTTTTTTATTACAATATCAGCCTTCATTAAATCACCCTATTCATATATTCTCTTTTCTAGTATCTGATCTTCCCTAAAGTTTTCTATCCTTAAATAATAGTCAGCACAATTAATAAGTGCCATCATTGGAACTAGTCCTATTATTTCACTTCCTATAACATTGACACCATATCTTTTTGCTTCCCTTTCTATCATGTCAAATACTCTATATAGAGGTGTACTTCCATAGTCTACCATGTTCATGGTAACCTGTACTATATTTCTTTCCTTTATTTCAACTCCTAGTGCCTTACATGATGTAAATCCACCATTCCTACCTCTTACACTTTTAGCAATTTTGCTAGCTATTTCTAAATTATTGGTATCTAAATTCACATTAAATGCAACTAAAGGCATCCTTGCTGCAACAGCTGTCGCTCCTGCTTTATTATTTAGTGTGTCTGGTCCAAAGTCAGGTTTCCAGTTTTTGTCCTTCATTTTTTCACTCATACCCTCATATTGACCCTTTCTAACAGAGGCTAAGTTTTCTCTATGGTGGGCACTTGCAGACTTTTCATACAGGAATACTGGTATCCCTAACTCTTCACCAATTCGCTTACCGAGCCTTTTAGATATTTCTATACATTCTTCCATTGTAACCTCGGAAATAGGTATTAATGGAATAACATCTGTAGCTCCCATCCTTGGATGTTCGCCCTTATGCTTACTCATATCTATGAGTTCAGCTGCTCTTTTACATGCGTTAAATGCTGCCTCTTCAACTGCTTCAGGTGTGCCTATAAAAGTAGTTACACATCTGTTATGGTCCTTGTCCATGGAATAATCCATTAGTTTTGTGCCTTCTACCTTTCTTATTTCATCAATGATTTTTTCTACTAATAATTTATCTATGCCTTCGCTAAAATTTGGAACGCATTGTACTATCTTAGCCATTATCTCTCCCCCTTGTATTCTTATATATAAATTAGTATTATCTTCTTGCCTGCTATTCTAATATATACTACAGTGCCTTCAATATAAGTGAGACCTTCGCTATGCTCTGAATAATAATTTAACTTCTCAAGTCCCTTTATTTGGTTCTATAAGCCTTTTCTACAAGATTGCTTATTAAGTCTTCATCTGGTATATATGGCAGTGTGATATGATCTGTTCCCTGATGCATATTATTATACTCTATACATGTTTCAATAGAATTCTTATTTCTTGCCCAAGCTCGCCTAGCTACTCCACCCATTACATCCCAAGGTATAGCAGTTCTTATAATATTATCTACCCTTTCACTTCCATCAAGTACCAGCCCAAAGCCTCCATTTATTGACTTTCCGATACCTACTCCCCCACCATTATGGAGGGCTATAAGACTCATTCCTCTAGCTGCATTTCCAGCAAAGCAATGTGTAGCCATATCAGCCATTATATTGCTACCATCTTTAATATTTGAAGTCTCCCTAAATGGTGAATCTGTTCCTCCAGTATCATGATGGTCTCTTCCTAGCATAATAGGTCCTACTTCTCCATTACGCACCATTTCATTAAATCTAAGGGCTATATCTCTTCGCCCAAGTGCATCTTGATACAAAATCCTTGCCTGTGTACCTACCACTAATCTATTCTCTTCTGCATCTCTGATCCATACATAATTGTCTCTATCTTGTCCTCTTCTATCAGGATCTATGCTTTCCATAGCAGCCCTATCTGTTCTTATAAGATCTTCATGGTCACCACTTAAGCAAACCCATCTAAAAGGTCCATAGCCATAGTCAAATAAAAGTGGTCCTAATATATCCTCAACATATGAAGGGAAAATGAAGCCTTCACTTTCATCAACTCCATTTTGGGCTATATCCTTAGCACCCGCATCAAAAACTGCCTTCATAAAGCTATTTCCATAATCAAAGAAATATGTGCCTCTATTTGTTAGTTCCCTAATTAGCTCAAAATGAAAAACTAATGATTTATTTACTGATTCTATAAATCTAGCCTTGTCTGAATTTAGCAACTCTGTTCTCTCTTCAAAAGTTAGACATTGTGGACAGTATCCTCCATCATATGGTGCATGACATGATGTTTGGTCGGATAGTAACTCTATATGAATATTATTGTTCACTGCATACTCAAGTAAATCTACTATATTACCATGATATGCTATTGAAATAGGCTCTTTCTTTTTCATGTATTCATCTGCCCAAGCAAAAATATCCTTTAAATTGCTTGATGCTCTACTTATCCAGCCTTGATCAAGTCTTGTTTTAATTCTTGAATAATCTACTTCAGCGATAATGCCAACACCATTAGCTATTTCTACAGCCTTACCTTGAGCACCACTCATTCCTCCAAGACCTGAAGAAACAAATAAATGCCCTCTTAAATCTCCATCCTCTGCCACACCCAACTTCATTCTACCTGCATTTATAATAGTATTAAATGTTCCATGAACTATTCCCTGTGGTCCTATATACATCCATCCACCTGCAGTCATCTGACCGTAGTTAGCTACTCCCATAGCCTGTGCCTTATTCCAATGTTCTTGGTCATCAAACATTCCAATCATAAGAGCATTAGTTATTATCACTCTTGGACTTTCCTTTGTTGAACTAAATAACCCTACTGGATGTCCAGAAGCGACTACTAGAGTTTGACTATCTGTTAATACTTCTAAGTATTTGTTGAGTAATCTATATTGCATCCAGTTTTGACATACCTGGCCTGTTTCTCCGTAGGTAACTAGCTCATATGGATAAAGAGCTACATCAAAGTCAAGGTTGTTGTCGATCATTACTTGAAATGACTTACCTTCTATGCAATTTCCCTTATACTCATTAATTGGTTTTCCCTTAATATTTACTTCTGGTCTGAAGCGATATCCATATATTCTACCTCTAGTTGTTAGCTCCTCTAAAAATTCAGGAGCTAGGTCTTGATGTAGTTCCTTAGGTACATATCTTAAAGCATTTTTTAGTGCTATCTCAGTTTCTCTTTTTGTTAAAGTGAACTCCCTCTTAGGTGCTCTTCTAATGCCTTCCTCAAATTTTGGCATAGTCGGCAACTGATTATCTAACTTAATAGTCATTGCCTTGGAAACATCAAAATTGTTAATCATACTAACTAATCCCCTCCTACTAATATAATTTCCCAATGGATTCTTCTACTTTATCAATAATGATATTTGATTTTAGTAGAGATTCACATTTGTTTATGTCCAGATACATTATCCTGTCATCCTCAAGCATAGATACTTCTTTTCTAACTGACTGGTAAGCTGTGCTAGTGCCCTTTCCTAATCCCTTATTTCCTCTTAGATCAACCGCTTGGCATGCAGCTAAAAGCTCCATTGATAATACTTTTCTAGCATTATCTAATATACTCCTAGCTTTCCTAGCAGCAATAGTACCCATAGATACATGGTCCTCTTGGTTTGCTGATGAAGGTATGGAATCTACACTTGCAGGATGTGCAAGCACTTTGTTTTCAGACACCAATGATGCAGCTGAATACTGAACTATCATAAAGCCTGAGTTTAAACCACCCTTATCCACTAAAAAAGCTGGCAATTCGCTTAATGCAGGATTTACTAATCTTTCTAATCTTCTCTCGGAAACGTTTGCAAGCTCTGCCAACGCTATACCTAAGAAATCAAAGCTTAATGCCATTGGCTGTCCATGAAAATTACCTCCAGAGATTACTTTATCCTTATGTCTAAATATCAAGGGATTATCAGTTGCAGAATTTATTTCAATCTCTACTTTTTGTCTTACATATTCTATGGCATCCTTACTTGCCCCATGAATTTGAGGAAGACATCTTAGCACATATGCATCCTGAACTCTTACCTCTCCTTGTTCTGTAGTCATATTGCTACCCTCTAATACCTTTAATAGGTTCTTAGCTGTATTTATTTGCCCTTCATGTGGGCGTACCTTATGGACATCTTCATCAAAGGCTGTCACTATTCCATATAAGGCTTCTACCGTCAGTCCAGCAATAACATCTGACATCTTGCTTAATTTTATTGCATCATAAATAGTGAGCGCTCCTATGGCAGTCATTACCTGAGTTCCGTTTATTAATGCAAGGCCTTCCTTAGATGTAAGATCTATAGTAGGAATATTAGCTAATTTCATAGCCTCCATTCCTGACATTCTAGTGCCTTTGTAAAAAGCCTCTCCTTCTCCTAGCATTACAAGTACCATATGAGAAAGAGGTGCTAAATCTCCACTTGATCCTAGAGAACCCTTTTCAGGAATAACTGGATGTACTTCTTTATTTATCATATCTATAAGCGTATTTAAGGTTTCTAGCCTTATACCTGAATAACCCTTTGCTAAGGCATTGGCTCTTAATAACATGACTCCTCTTACAATTTCTTCATCTAATGGTTCCCCTACTCCGCAGGAATGGCTGATTATCAAGTTTCTTTGAAGAACTTTAGCTTCATCCTTTGATATAACCACATCGCTAAACTTACCAAAACCAGTAGTAATCCCATATACTATCTTTTCACTATCTACATATCGCTCTACTAACTCCCTCGATTTCGTAACACTATCTATAGCATAATCGGATAACTCTACCTGATAACTATTTCTACATACATTGGCAACATCCTCTATTCCAAGGCTATTTCCATCAATAATTACCTTTTTCACAATATCACTCCTTGTCATAATATTAGTTTAATTAATTATCTATTATTCTTTAATTATACTAGAAATCCTGCTATATTTCCAAAAAATTTTAAGTCTTCAACAAATTTTAGTAATGCACAGTTTTAACCTATTAAAGTGTCAAAGCCCCTATATGTCATAGGGGCTTAATTAAATCATAGCTCTTTAAATGGAATATATACATAGTCTACTATATATAGTAATACAGTAGTGCAAAAACTAAAGATAAAATAGTATTAATTGTTCCAATAATTAAAATTACCTTAGATAATATATTTAAAGGCGTATAAGGCTTTTTCACATCGCCTTCACTTCGAGGCTTTAGCACAAATCTCATGTTTGCTATCCATACAATTGTTTTCGCCAAAGCACCTAAAATAAATAAGACTATACCAACAGTGAAAAAATAGTCACTAAGCATTTTAGTATTAGTGATACTACCATGTTTAATAAAAACAAACAGTAATACTGCCAGCACGATAAAAGCAGATGCTATTAAAATTAATTTAATACCTTTTTTATTTAATACATAGGTAATTTCTTTATCATCATTCATATTGCCACCTCATTACAAAAGCAGCTCTAACATCAAGCTGCTCTAATAGTCTATATCTTATCACAACTCTCCCTTTTCTGTATTTGAAAGGGAAGAAATATTGTATTCTTCTCTATATTTTCCTTCTTAATCTCTTTGATTATTCTTCTAATTGCTACTGCTCCAATATCATAAAAGGGTTCTCTTACAGTAGTTAATCTAGGTCTAAACATAGAAGCAATCTTTATATCTCCATATCCTGCTACAGACATATCCTCAGGAACTTCAATGTTTTTATCATAAAGGTAATTTAGTACTCCTATAGCTAATTCATCATGACTACAGAATATTGCTGTGATAGCTTTATCAGCTTCTAATATGTCATTACAAGCCTGATACCCATCTTCTATACTTCTTCCATTAGTGTAGAATACATTAACATTAAGGTCTTCATTTTCTGCTATTGCCTTTTTATAGCCATCTAATTTAAATAATTCCAGAGAATACTCATCTTGGCTAGATGATACAAATGCTATATTTTCATGTCCTAGTTTTATCAGATAATTTGTCATTTCATAAGTTGCTTCTGAACTGTCTATAGTCACAGTAGGAAAATAATCAGTATAAAAATATCTATTTAAATAAACGAATGGTATTTTAAAGTCTCTTATTTGCTTGTCAAAGTGACTATCTACTGAATCTGAAATCAATATAATTCCTTCTACCTGCTTTCTACTTAAAAGCTGCATAAATTTCAATTCGGTAGTCTTATCTCCATATGTACTACAAAGAAGTATATCATAGTCATACATTTTTCCAACCTCTTCTATACCTCTTACTAGTTGTGCAATATATGCATCTCCTAAATCTGTAACTATTACTCCAATTAAAAATGACTTTTTAGTTACTAATGTTCTTGCAATTTCATTTGGCTTGTATCCCAATTCTTCAATAACTTCTAAAACTTTTTGTCTTATTTCAGTGCTTACAGGTTTAGAATTGTTAATAACTCTAGAAACCGTAGATATAGATACTCCTGCCTTTTTGGCTACGTCCTTAATAGTTGCAGTCATATTCTCCCTCCTTGAAATTTTATCTTTTTTCCTTCTATTATACCATAGTAAACAAATATATATGTAATAGCAGCTATGATTATAACATAGCTGCTATTATACCTCCGATAGTATTTATAAAGTTAAAGTTATTATAGTCAAATTCTTTTTCTTTTATTGGAACAGTAAGCTGTAACACTCCTTTAACTACTCCATTATTTATAAGTGGTACCATAATAACAGATTGCCAAATAGGCTTTCCTGAAACAAAGTCGATTTCTCTTATATCTTCCCAGTCAATGAAATATTCACCATTCTGATCATTGATTATTTTATAAACCATTCCTTCATCAAATCTTAAATCATCCATCCAGTCATCTGTAAAACGAAGTCTACCACAGACCTTGTCAATTTTATTGTTATCATCTAGCGTAATAAGAACACCTTGTTCAGCCTCTAAGAATTCTATCATTCTACCAAGAACCTTAAAAATCTTGTCTTTAATATTTGATTTTTCCTTTACAATATCAATTATTTCAACTATTACCAAACCAATTCTTTGGTCTTTCACAGTGTTTCCTGTAATTATTCCAGCAAGTTTATCTTGCCTTTTCCTCAGTTTACCTATATTATTGCTCCAAACAACGCTTTTATTTCTGCCTGTCTCCTTTGCCATATATGCTGCTTGGTCTGCTTTTTCTATAATCTCTTCTTCATATTGACCATGTTCTGGAAACGTTGATATTCCTAGACTAATTGTAATAGGATAGGTTTCATTAATTAAATTAGATTTTTCTACTGCTTTTCTCATTTTTTCAGCAACTATTTCCCCATCCATTATTTTTGTGTCCGATAGTACAACTACAAACTCTTCTCCTCCATATCTACCGACAATATCAGATTTTCTTGTGTTTTGTGAAATGATTTTACCAATTTTTCCCAAGACTTCATCGCCTTTTCTATGGCCAAAGGTATCATTTACATTCTTAAATTTATCTAAATCTATCATAATAACGGAGAAGTCTTTTCTTTCTATCCTAGCCTTAGCAATAAAATCCTTGAAAGAGCTATCAAAATGTTTGCGTGTAAACACACCTGTTAATTTATCTGTTGAAGAAATAATCTTTAGAATATGATTGTCTATATTAATAGAAATAAGATGCGAGAGAGAATCAATAAGTTCATATCTTTTGTTGTCAAATCTATTAAATATCTTATCCGTATCTAAATAAAGGTATCCAATGATAGAATTCGAAGTATTTGTCCTAGTTTCCTTTCTTCTGTCAGGAATATTCTCCTCATCATCTAATTGCTTTAGATTAAAAATAGGCATACAAATCATAGCTCTTATTCTATCACTAGTATATGATAGTTCATCAAATCCCTCATGTCCAAAAGACTTATTAACTAAAATCCCTTTATTTCTTTTTTTGATTTCTGCTAGAACCATATCCTTATCTGATCTAAAGTCATCATGTGATGTTAAAGCTGCCGTAATTAGTTGGTCAGTTTCTAAGTCATGAATAACAATTAAACCTCTACTTGCAAAAGTTTTCTTTACTGCATAATTTAGTATTGAATCTAAATTACTCATATAGTTGTTGCTTAATTGTAGGATAAGCTTCTCAAAGCTATCTGGAATTTCTCTTTCACATTCTGTTGTTTCCTTGTATTCTATACTATAAATATCTTCACTAAATAATTCTATTATATTTTTGATATTGAAAAATTCCTCTAATTTAATACTCTCGTTAAATTCAATAGATTCATTATTTGAAATTTCATTACCTTTTACTACAGAAATTACTTTCCTTAGTTTATTGATAATCATTGAAGCCCTATTTTTATTTACAAAGGACACCTGCAAAGCTTTATCAGGAATTTTTTTAGCTAGTCTATACAACAAATCTAAAGCTGTCAAATAGTGATTTACTGCTTTATAATATTCTTCATCATCTAGGCATATATCTCCCAGTTCAATATCAGTATAATACTCTATTTCATAGTACTCTGTACTTTTTACCTCATCTAAAACTTTTGTTAAAAGAGTATAATCTCTATTCAACTTACCCAAAATCATATCTCTCATTAAATTTAAGTAGTTTGTGGTGAACTTATTTTTTAAATCCCCATCCTCTAAAACTACCTCATTTACCAGCTCTTTTTCTTCAAGCAAAATACCTATATGGGCTATTTGTAGAAGGGCCTTTCTTCTTTCTCCTGAAAAATTGCGAGATCTATACAGGTTTCTAATTTCATCGACATCTTTTTTGTCTACAGACTCATATAGATAATATTTTAATAATAATCTTATGAGCTTTGCTTCAAGGGTAAGGGTGCTATCGCCTTGAATATAACCTAATGTCTTGTCTAGGTTTTCAAGAGCTTTTTTATGATTACCGAATGTTAAGTAGAATATAGTAAGTAAATAATAATAACTTAATATATTTTGATTCTCAACAAACCCTTCCTTAAAGGTTCTGTTTACTTTTTCAAAATAAGTATAACATTTATCAAAGTTACCCGAGTTAAGATGTATAAGACAAAGATTAACCTGAGAAAGAAACTGAGAATTTTCATCTTCTATATCTTTGGATATGATTTCCATTCTCTCAATATATTCTTTTGCCTTCTCATGATCATTGTACTTTATATACTGCTCCCCAATATTGTTAAGAAAAGTCAACTCATTTTCAATTGAGTGAAACTTTCTAGAAATTTCTATACCTTCTTCAAAATATCCCATTGCCATATTTACATCATCTAAAAACTCAGCATAAATATACCCCAGATTGTTTAGTGCTTTAGCAGCCTCTAAATAATCACCAGATTTTTGGAAATAATCTAAACTAGTTTGAAAATGATCCTTAGCTACATCTATCTGTCCTATGTGTAAGTTAGCTATGCCTAGGTGATTATAGAAATGTCCAATATATAAATCATATCCATGTTCTTTTGCTAATACTAAATATTTAATTGTGTTATCTTGAACCTCTTCGTAATTACCTATTGAAACATTTATTCTATTAATCATTCTCACAGATTCTAGCAATTCCTCAATAAAACCATTTCTTTCAGATATATCTTTTGCTTCATTTGAATATTTCTGCATTAATTCAATATCCAGTCTTCTATAAAAGGCCGCAGATAAACCATTATAAAAAATAGCCATATGTTTTTCGTCATTAAGCTCTTGTGAAATTTTTAGTCCTTCCTCATAGATACTTATGGACTTTCTAGTCATACCTTGAAGCAAATACAGATTACCAAGGTTGACTAAAACTTCAAGTTTATCTTCTTTTACTCGATCTTTCATAAGCTCATAGGCGTTTTCCCAAAGATGTACACATTGCATGTTGCCAGCTAATCCTCGCATTTTTTTTGCATTGTATATAATCTTTTGAATAGCCTTTTCGATCTGCTTGGACATATTATAATGGTAGATTAGCTCATCAATATTTCCTCTATCTTGTTGTAAGTATGTATTTTCTAAGGTAATAGCTGCTTTTTCGTGAAGCTTTTGCTTCTCGTCCTCCGACAAATCATTATAGATGAAGGTCTTTAAGTGTTTACTATAAAAATCATAAGTAAATCCCCAGTCTTCCACTCTTTCATCTAGTATTTTCATGGATACTAGTCTATCAACTAATGTATCAATATCTGAGCTATTATCTCCGACAATTTTTTTCAATGTAAACTTAGATACTGATGTGTTAAACACAGAAACATATTTTGCGATATCTATTAGGTCCTTATCTAGAAGTTTTACCTGCCTTTTTATAGCATCTTCTATATTTGACGGAATATAAAGAGCAGTATAATTCTTAGTAGGTACTTCCCACTCTCCCTGCTCACTAATAAAGAGCTCTCCTGTAGCTACAAAATTCTTTATAGCTTCTTCAATATGGGCAGGATTTCCCAAAGTCTCACTCATAACCTTAGTAGAAAAGTTAATCGGTCTGTAGCTAATTCCAAGAATATTCTTAATTAATTCTGCTGTCTCTTCTAAGTTTAAGCGTAAAAGTCTATGCTCATAAATCTTTCCTTGATTTATCCAGCTGCCCACAGTATCAAAAATAGCCTTTTTCTTTTCCATTAGATCCATGTTATAAGAAAAAATCAATACTAAGGAAGCTTGTCCGACACTATTTATTAGATAATTTATCAAATTAATCGTTTCAATATCACTATTGTGAAGTTCATCAATTATTATATAAGTGGGGTTATTCTTAATATTTTCAATAATAAATTTTGTTATTCTATCATATAACCTAAATCGTTCCTTAGTTCCACTTAACATAGGTGAAGGCTTAATGTCCCTGTTTTCTGATATTTCAGGAATTATTTTAACGAGTTCGCTACCATATATATCAATAAGCCTGTTATCGCAATCCTTTATCATGCTCTTTAGTATTTTTATTATTGGGTTTAACTCTTTTGTATTGGTTTCTGAAATAGAAGTATGATATACATTTCTTCTAATCATTCTTAGTCTATAAGCAAGTTCCTTTGTGAGCCTAGTTTTTCCTATACCCTCTTCACCTGTGAATGATATTAGCTGTCTACTTTTAATCTGACTATCTAGCTTCCTATCATCATCTAAAATTTCATTAATTTCTTTATCTCTTCCAATAATCCTATTGCTAAAGTTTAAAATATTTCTTCCATCGGTTAAATTGATCTTAAAATCTTGCTTAAATATGCTATTCAATTCATCTGATATTTCTTTTACATTTTTAACCCTTATATCCGAATCTTTATCAGTTAATTTGCTAATCAACTCAATAATTCTATTTTTCTGGCTTTCATTAATATGTAAGTTATCGTTAATTGTTAAGCTTTTACCATTATTGGTTGGTATAAACCCTGATAACATGGTCTTAAGCAAAATTCCAATCGAGTAAATATCTATACCAATATCCGAGTGTTTTTGCTTGGTTCTTGCTTCAGGAGCAACGAATATATTATACTCTTCATCATATGAATTTTTAATAATTATTTCATTTAGAGCAGAAAAGTCTATTAGCTTAATATCAAATTTACAGTTGTCATCAACTATAAAAATATTATCTGGATTTATAAATTTGCATGTATGACCTCTGAAAGCAATATATGCCACCAACTCTAGAAGTTGATTTATAACTGATAATATCTGTTCTAAACTCATTTTACCTATATGAGCACTGAGCTTAGTCCCTTTAATGAGCCCAAATGTATAAAAAAACTGGTTGATGGTTACAGATTTATTATCAATAGTGCTCACAATATCAAAATTATAATTAGGATTAAGACGCTTATGTCTTAGATTTCTTATTTGAATAAAATTGTCAGTCAATTCTTTGAAAAGAGCATTATTACTACTGTCGTTATTATATAACTTTAATAGTATTTCAGTGTTGTTATCCCATAAGTCATATGCATAGTAAATGGTATTATGATCATAAGTTTTAAGTGCTTTTTTTATTTTATATCTGCTATTTATTAGTTGCATAATTAATCCCCCATAAAACGAAAGTTATTCTCACAAACCACATACTCAAAAATTCATTATAATTATATCACAACTATTAACCTGTTTTAATATATATTATGACTTTTTTAACAATAGTTTTATAAGATTCCAAACACTTGAAAATCTAATCGACTAATATAATTCCTTAGAAAATATACAAATACAGATAGGTAATACTAATCTAATTTCCATCTACCTTTAAGAGCAGTTATTGGTAGCCTTATACTTAAGATTCATCAGTCATTGCCTCATATAAATACTTAAGATTTTCCATGAGTATATCCTTATCATTCTCATTTAATCCTGATAATTTTTCAGATAAATACTCTCTTCTCTTTTCTAATACTTGCTGTACTATTTCATGACCCTTGGATTGAACCGATAACCTAACTACCCTCTTGTCTTGTTCATCTTTTTCTCTAATTACTAATTCACTTTTCTCCATTCTATCAATTAAGTCAGTTATGGTGCTACAAGCTAAAGACATCTTTTGGCTTAACTCTCCGATGGTAAGTTGTTTATTGTTTGCCAGATGTTGAAGTGCAATGAATTGAGGGTCAGTAATATTAGTATCATTCAATATTTCTCTACCCTTCTTTCTAATAATCCAGTCCACTCTTCTTAAATACTTTTCAATAACAGTAACTTTATCATCAGTTTCTTTTATTTCCACCATTTTACCTCCTCAATTATGTTTCGTCATACTAAATATTTTATATCATTATTTACCTTTAGTCAATCACTCATTAACTCTATTGTTATTAGTTTTTTTGCCTATTTGATAAGATTTTTTATCAAAATATATTCCATCTATTTTCACTAATAAATTTTAATTAAAAAAGGGATTCGCAATTTTTGCTAGAATATATTATAATTACATGGAAACACAAATAATGCAATAGTATTTTGAAAGGGGTGACAAAACTGAAAACTGTACATATAAAGAATAAAAAGAAAAAGACCTTTTCTCTTTTGATAATTCCCCATTCAAAGAAAGTTTGCAAATTAAATATGGCATCTTGGATTCCTAAGTTTCTTTTAAGTTTTATTGTAACAATTCTATTGGTTTCTGGATATTTGGGGTATAATCTATACCGTTCACATAATCTTTTAGAGCAGGAATATAGCCAAAAATACGATGAACTTTGTGAGTTGGAAAAGTTAAATAGCCAACAAAAATTAGAAATAGATAGTTTAAGGTCTATATCAGAAGAGATTCATGAAAAATTGGAAACAATAGATAATTTGCAGGGTATCGTGAAGAACTTAGTAGGTCTTGAAGACGAACCTGAAAAGTCTACGGAGATTACAGTGCAAAGCATCAGTAGTCTTCCTTCTAGAGGTGGTCCTGGTTTGAGAAGGGGGTCTCTTATTAACATGAATGAGACAGGCCTTGGGATTAATATAGTAGAATTGACTACATTACTAGACCAAAGCTCTGAAGATTTGAACTCGCTTATTGATGATGTTGAAGTGAAGCTGAAATATTTAGACGCTAAACCTAATCTAATGCCTACAACAGGAAGAATAACCTCTGGGTTTGGTTATAGAAAAAATCCTTTTGGTAGGGGTCGAGAGTTCCATAATGGATTGGATATTGCAAATAATTCTGGAACTAAGATAAAGGCAGCTGGTAGTGGTGTGGTAACCTTTTCGGGGTATAACTCCAGCTACGGAAGATATGTAATCATAAGCCACGGTTACGGATATCAATCTGTTTATGGTCATAACAGAAAAATATTAGTTAAAGTTGGAGACAAGGTAGAAAAGGGACAAGTCATATGCGAAATGGGAAGCACTGGAAGAAGCACTGGCCCCCACCTCCACTTTGAAATAAGATTAAACGGAAATTTGATAGATCCAATGAAGGTTATAGATAATATGGATTAACTGTATTTAGGAGGGTGGATATGTTTAAAAAAAGTCAAGATAATATTGATACTTTTGTAGGTAAAAACACTAAAATCAGTGGTAAAATTGAAGCCAAAGGAGCTATTAGAATTGATGGCGAAATCGTTGGAGATATTTTTTCTGAAGGAAATATAACTATAGGTATTGAAGGTAAAGTAACAGGAAATTTAGAAGGTGATAGTATCTTTATTTCTGGAACTGTAAATGGAAATCTAAAATGCCATGAGCATCTTAGATTAGGTAATACTTCAAAGCTAGTAGGAGATGTGGAGGTTAAAACATTAATTATAGATGAAAACGCTATTTTCGAAGGTAAATGCATGATGGAAAGCATGAGCAGTGATAAAATAAAAGAGAAACCAAATAAAGAGAAAAAAGGAGCTTAGGCTCCTTTTTCTTAAATAAATATTCTAAAGCTTCTATGTACTACCTGAAATACAGCTGGTAATACCCCTCCATATTCTCCATCTATGTCTACTTGTACTTCATCTTCTGATTCAATAATCACTTTCTTAGTTTTGAAATACTTTACATTAGGATGATTTATGTGCTCGCCTGTTAAAACATTTAAGAATATTGACAGAGTTTCTTGTATTTCTGATTTTTTAACTATAATACAATCTAATAGTCCATCCTCTACTTGTGCCTTAGGAGCAAGCATCTTAAAACCACCAATAGAGGAACTGTTAGATACTATAAACAAGAATATTTCTTCCTTTGAAGAGTATTCTTCACTTGTAATCTTAACATTTATACCACTAAACATCTGTTTAGGCACTTCCCTAAGTCCTTCCAGATAATAAGCCATTCTACCTAAAACATTTTTGCTTTCTGTCGGTACCAAATGGGCTACATTGGTTAAAAATCCTCCAGCAGCTACATTTACAAAATACTTATCTCCCCAGTTTCCTAGATCTACATCTAATGTTTTTTCATTCATTATCATTTCACAAAATTCTTTCGGGTCTTTAGGCAAAGCCATAAAATTTGCAAAATCATTAACAGTACCAGCTGCTAATATAGCAACAGGGATTTTTCTTCCTCCTAGTATTATACCTGTAGCGACCTCATTTACAGTGCCATCTCCTCCGCAGGCCACAATGGCATCCCAATCTTCATTGCAGCATTTTATAGTTTCATACATAGCATCATTCTTTTTTTGAGTTGCCATCTTCCCCACTAGATATCCATTGTCCAATAGTATCTTACAAATCCCGTCTATTCTCTTTTGGATAACCTGTCTACCTGAAGAAGGATTATAAATTACTTTTATTTTTTTCATATAGTTCACCTTTCTCAAACATTATCATAAATTTAATAATAAGTCTGTTCCTACATATATAATAGTATATTATTGATATAATTGCCATTAGTTTAGATTGCATACATTAAAAATAAAAATATAAGTAATTTTTGGCTTACATGAAGAAGCAATAATAATTTTCTTAGTTAAATATTCTTAGTATTAGTACTTGTCGTATTTTTAGGCTTAGTCAAAAATATAAATACAAATGCTAACATAAAGGAAAATGAAGATAGAACAAACATAAAACCAAACCCAATTAGGTCAACAAAGAAACCAAACACTAAAGGTCCTAATATAGCTGCTAAGGATGAAAAGAAGTAATATAGACCTGTATATGTTCCTATTTTATCTTCTGTAGTACATTCTACAACCATAGGATAAGAGTTGATATTTATTAGTGCCCAGAAAAATCCTCCTATTCCCATGAGAATCATCATTATGACGTTAAATTGTAATGACAAAAATGTGGTATCTGATCTAATAGTTGATAACACGAGAAAAACTATAGCCAATCCTGTAATACCCATTAAAATAGTTCTTTTCTTTCCTACTTTTGAAGCAATCAAACCGCTTGGTATGGCGAATGCTAAAAACATACCTGCAAAACTACTTAAAATAATAGATCCTGTCTTTTCTGTTGTCCCTAAAAAGTACACACTATAGTTACTGAAAGTAGCCTCAACCCCTTGATATGCAACAAACCAGAAGAAAATTGCACATAATATATTACGTGCTGTTTTATCCTTGCTCCTTAATACCTCAGATAGAGTACCAAAAATATTTATCTTATCTTCCTTACTAACTACTCCTTTATCAGGTTCTTTTATAAACTTCATTAGAAGCAATAAAGATAGTATCATAAGTACTGAAGTAGCTATGAACAACAAGTATTTATTATACTCATATACAAAAGCTCCAACAAATAGAACCAATACAGATGCTAATCCACCCATGAAGTTAATAACACCATTAGCCTTGCTTCTAAGTGGGGCTGGTGTAATGTCTGGCATCAGAGCAATAGTTGGTGCTCTATATATAGACATTGATAGATTTAAGAAAAACAAAATTATTATTATACTTAGAAACCCTGCATAAAAAGGTAATATACTAAACAATATTGCTGATATTGGAATACCTATGATTAAGAATGGTAACCTTCTACCAAATCTAGTCCTTGTATTATCGCTCATAGCTCCAATGACAGGAATCAAAGACACGGCTAATATATTGTCAAAGGTCATTATCGCATTTATCCAAAATTGGCTTTCAACAAAATCTCTCAAAAATAAGGGAACATAAAAATTATATAAAGACCATACTAAACTTATAACAAAGAAACCAAGACCTAATATAAATGTCTTCTTATAATTAAGTTTCATTTAATACCCTCCATTATTATCTCTTATTTTTATTGCTTTATCTGGATAATTGGTTATAATACCATTTATTTTAAGATCAACTAATGCCTTTATATATGGTTCATCATCAACAGTAAATGCATTCAATAAAATACCATTTTCAATACAAGCTTTTACAAAACCAGGCACCAGTAAATTGTAGAAAAAAGGATGTAAGGCATCGGCCTTAATTCTTTTCGCATATATCCAAGGTTCTACTAATCCTGCATTATATAGAGCACCAGTTTTAATTCTAGGATCTATTTTCTTTATCTCCACTAGAGAATAGTGATTGTATGAAGATATAATTGTCCTATCCTCCATCCCATATCCATTAATCAAATCTATTGTCTTTTTTTCTATTCCTGCATATAATATGGGAGCATTTTTAAGTTCAATATTTAGCAGAATATCAGTATCTTTAATAAGCTCTAACACTTGCCATAGTTCTGGTATCCTTTGTCCTCTAAATTCTTCTCCAAACCAACTTCCTGCATCTAAGTCCTTGATTTCCTCCAGAGTAAAATCCTTAATAAAACCCATTCCATTGGTTGTCCTATCTACTTTTTCATCATGACATACTACTAAAGCCTTGTCCTTTGTCATGTGAACATCTAATTCAATTCCATTAGAATTCATTTCTATTGCTTTCATAAAAGCTCCCATAGTATTTTCAGGTGCATATGCAGAAGCTCCTCGGTGTGCAATAATTAATGGTTTTTTCATAGTTTTGTATCCCTCCTTCCACTAATTATATTCTAAGCCTTTAGATCATTTGCTTAGAATATCCTTAAATAAATTTACATAAAAAAACATCATAATATAAGTTGTTTATGTTAATATATAGTATTTCTTCATGGTTATGTTTTTTCCTTCAAAGTATAAGATTTATTTTTTTCACAAACAGAAAAAGACTAATACAAAAATCAGTCTTTTTCTGATAGTCTTAACTCAATTCACCACATTTTTCTTTATTTCATCTCTTCATATTCATCTATCATTTCTTGCATCTTGCTTGCTTGCATACCTGATTCTTCAGCAAAATCTTTAAAGGCCCTTTGTATTTTCTTGTCTTTCAACTCTTTTGAAAACATTTCATAATCTCTTACCATTTCTTGTGCATCTAAAAGCTTCTTTTTCAAAATATCCATATTGTTCATTTCCATAGTTTTTCACCTCCATACTTTAAATCATATTTACAAAGCTTTAGCTATAGTTTTTAACATACTTAAAAAAATATTCGTATTTGCTAAACATGGTACTACCATAAATTTTTTTAACCTAGAAGGAAAATTGTTTTGAGTGTCGAAATAAATAAGGTGGATGTTATATATGTAATACTAAGGAGGCATATTATGCATAATTTCAAAACACTAAAAGATTTTTTTATCAAGCATAAGTGGAAGTATGTACTAGGTGTCTTGTGGCTTATAATAGTTGATATCTTTCAATTATTAGTGCCTCAAATATTTAGAATAGTCTTTGATTCACTTGAAACTGGAACACTAACTAGCCAAAACCTTGCTAAATATTCAATATATATAGTTGCTACAGGGCTTGTAATTGGCGTAGGAAGATATTTCTGGAGAATATACATTAGCAAAACCTCAAGACAACTAGAATACTACATGAGAAATAAGCTATTCGAGCATCTTCAAACACTTTCAACAAACTACTTCAATAACCACAAAACAGGTGACTTAATGGCCCATGCAACTAACGATATTAATGCAGTAAGAATGGCTTTAGGTCCTGGTGTTGTAATGATTACTGATTCTGTTTTCATAACTATATCAGCTGTATATGCTATGATAAGAACTTCGAATTTAAAGCTTACATTAGTAGCTCTTATACCTTTGCCCTTTCTAGCTTTCTTAGTTATGAAATTTGGTAAGATGATACATGGAAGATTTAAAAACGTACAAGATGCTTTTTCTAAATTAACTGATAAAGTACAAGAGAGCTTTGCAGGAGTGAGAGTAATAAAATCCTTTGTTCAAGAGGAAAAAGAAATTGAGAATTTTACTGTTTCAAATGAACACAACTTTAAAATGAATATGAACCTAATAAAGGTTTGGGGTATGTTTTCTCCCTTAATTCAATTTATATCTGCCCTAAGCTTCCTTATATTAATATGGTATGGTGGTATTTCAGTCATAAATAACGAAATTACTATAGGTGAATTTATAGCGGTTAATAGCTATCTAGGTCTTCTAGTATGGCCAATAATGGCTATTGGTTGGGTAATAAACATGTTTCAAAGAGGAATTGCTTCAATGGAACGATTAAACACAATATTTAATGAGCAAGCAGAAATCATAGATAGTGAAAATGCAATAAATCTACCAGTTATAAAAGGAGATATAGAATACAATAATGTGTCATTTAAATACCCTGGAACTGATATCTATGCTCTAAAGAATATAGATATTAAAGTTAAGGCAGGAAACACTTTAGCTATCATTGGAAGAACAGGAAGCGGAAAAACAACTTTAGTAAATTTATTGTTAAGATTGTATGACATAAATGAAGGAAGCATTCTGGTAGACGGAGTTAACATTAAGGATATATCCATTAAGTCCTTAAGAGAAAATACTGGATATGTTCCACAAGAAAGCTTTCTTTTCTCTACAACTATTAGAGATAATATCGGTTTTACATTTGAAAATGAACTAGTAGAAGAAAAAATAATTGAAGCTGCAAAGCTTTCAGAGCTCTATTCTAACGTATTAGAATTTCCTCAAAAGTTTGATACAATACTTGGAGAAAGAGGGGTTACATTGTCTGGAGGGCAAAAGCAGAGAACTTCTATTGCGCGGGCAATAGTAAAAAGCCCAGGAATATTAATATTAGACGATAGCTTATCTGCAGTAGATACTGAAACTGAAGAGAAAATTTTAGGAAATTTAGATGAAATAATGGAGTCCCGTACTACAATAATTATATCTCATAGAATCTCTACTTTAAAAAGTGCAGATGAGATTATTGTTTTAGATGAAGGTGAAATTGTTCAAAGAGGAACACATGATGAACTACTGAAAAATGAGGGTATTTATAAGGGCATTTATGAAAAACAACTATTAGAAGATAGAATCCAAAATCTATAAAGGGGGGATTGACAAATGACTAATTTTCATGAAGAAGAAACCTTAGGTAAAGCATATGATTCTAAGCTGATGAAAAGGCTACTATCATATGCAAAGCCATACTGGATTTATATCTTAATATGTATAGTCCTCCTTATGGCGGTAACTGCTGGTGATTTGGCGCGTCCATATATATTAAAGTATACAATTGACGATAATATAAGAGCTTATCTTAATCCAATGTATGTAGTTGATAAAAACTCAGCTATGGAAGGCATAATGTATGAAGACAAAATTTACATCCGTGAAAATGAACTGTCAGACACCGAAAAGGGTGCGCTTAAGGATGCAGAAATAAAAACAATAGTTAAAATAAATGGTAACCATTACTTAGTAGACGGTTATATAGAAAATGATAATGACAAGCCATCAGTTAGCAATCAAGATAGTAGCTATATTGTATCCGTAAATAGTGATACATATGTGGCCAGTTTGCTTTCTACAGAGGATTATAGAATATTTAGAGAAAATGATACTGAAAATCTTAAGATGGTAGGAATAGTCTTTCTTACAGTAATTCTTCTCAGCTTTATTTTTAACTATGCTCAGGTATATATTCTAAACTATACTAGTCAGAGGATTGTTTTTAATATTAGACAAGAAGTTTTTACTCACTTACAGAAAATGTCACTATCCTATTTTGATAAGAACCCCATTGGTAGGCTGGTTACTAGGGTTACAAATGATACAGAATCTCTGAATGAAATGTATTCAAGTGTTTTAATCACCCTTTTTAAGGATATATTTTTATTAGCAGGCATTGTGATAATGATGTTTAATATGAATGTTAAATTGGCCATATTTTCATTTACTGTCTTACCCTTTATCATCATAGCATCAATTATATTTAGAATACGTATTAGAAAGGTTTATAGAGCGGTTAGAGTAAGGTTGGCCCGCATTAATTCATCCTTAAATGAAAATATTACGGGAATGAAAACAGTTCATATTTTCAGCAAGGAAAACAAAAAATTCATAGAATTTGACGAAATAAATGAGGATTACTTAAAATCTACTAAGGAAGAAATTCAGCTATATGCAGTATTCAGACCTATTATAGAAGTAATACGCTCCTTAGGAATAACTTTGATAATTTGGATTGGTGGTAATAATGTAATAAATGGTGCTCTAGAGTTTGGAGTATTATATGCATTTGTAAATTATCTTCAAATGTTCTTTGAACCTATACTAGATTTGACTGAAAAATATAATATACTTCAGGCAGCAATGGCGTCCTCTGAAAGAATCTTTATGATAATGGATACCGAAGAGGATATTGGGAATCCTAAGCAGCCAGTCTACAAAGATACTATTAAGGGTAAAATTGAATTTAAGAATGTATGGTTTGCATATGAAAAAGAAAATTGGGTTCTTAAAGATGTTAGCTTCACCATAAATCCAGGAGAAACTGTAGCTTTTGTCGGTGCAACAGGCGCAGGAAAAACATCTATTATTAGCTTAATAAACAGATTCTATGATATACAAAAGGGTGAAATACTAATAGATGATACTAACATTAAAGACATGGATAAGTATGAATTAAGGAAGCGAATAGGAATAGTTCTTCAAGATGTTTTCCTATTTACAGGTACTATCAAGGACAATATTAGATTAAATAATACAGATATTTCTGATGAAGAAATCATAGAAGTTGCTAGATATGTAAATGCAGATACATTTATTGAGAAACTTCCTAAAAAATATGAAGAACCTGTTATGGAAAGGGGCTCTACCCTATCAGCAGGTCAAAGGCAGCTTCTCGCATTTGCAAGATCATTAGCATTTAAACCTGATATCTTAGTATTAGATGAAGCTACATCAAATATCGATACTGAAACAGAAATTCTTATTCAAGATGCTTTAAGTAAAATAGTAAAAAATAGAACCTCAATAGCTATAGCTCATAGACTATCAACAATACAGCGTTCCAATAAGATAATTGTACTTCATAAAGGTAGAATTAGAGAGATAGGCTCACATCAAGAGCTACTAAAAAAAGGCGGTATGTACTACGAGCTTTATAAGCTACAATATAAAGAAGATTTTCAGGCAGAGAAAAAATAACTCTGTAAATCTTCTATCTTATAATATTCTTTACTACTAACAAAAGATTACGTAAAATACCAGGATTTCAATTATACTTCATTTTAGGAGTGGTATAAATGTACGATTATCATGTCCATAGTAGTTTTTCTGGAGATTGCAAATACTCTATGGAGGAAATGGTAGAGGGCGCCTTAGAAAAAAACATCAAAACTCTTTGCTTCACAGATCATAATGATTATGATTATGGCAATGAAGAAATGGACTTTGTTTTTAGTGTAAATGATTATTTTGAAGAACTAGAGAGAATTAAATGTAATTATAAAGGACGAATTGAAATATTAAGTGGAATTGAGCTAGGCATGCAACCTCATCTAGTAAATAATATCCATGAAAAAGTACACCTTGAAGACTTTGATTTTATTATTATGTCTATTCATACTGTCATGGGCAAAGAAATGCATGAGGGCCAGCTGTTTCAAGACAGGGATTTACTAGATGTATATTATCTCTACTATAAAGAAATGTATGAGGTAATAGATATATTCAATAACTTTGATGTTGTAGGGCATATAAATCTAATAGATAGATATGTTAAATACATGAATGACAAAACTGTTAAACTAGAAGAATATAAGGAGCTTATAGAAAAGGTTCTAAAGAAAATAATAGATAAGGATAAAGGTATAGAAATCAATACATCTGGAATACGATATGGGATAGGCTCTTTTCTTCCTACTGTAGAGATACTAGGTCTTTACAAGAAGCTAGGAGGAGAAATT
>Ga0265293_10004193_pt1 | contig 25690 bp, 36 predicted proteins | sample Munlanlewell138R_FD_192505 | JGI IMG/M metagenome (GOLD analysis project Ga0265293, IMG submission 192505) | Leachate microbial communities from a municipal landfill in Southern Ontario, Canada - Leachate well 138R | ecosystem: Engineered > Solid waste > Landfill > Unclassified | place: Canada...
TCTATCCCTCGTTACTGCGAGGGTTAGCCCCCTTTAATTTCGTGCTTAAAATTCTTTTGCCAGGGTCTAACCGCTCGCGTTATCCCTCGGATTACCTCGGGACAAGCGCGAGGGATAGACCCCAAAAATTTTTCATTTTGATTTTTTAATTTTAAATTTTATCGGTGCCGAGGGAGAGATTTGAACTCTCACAGGTTGCCCCACCGGCTCCTAAGGCCGGCGCGTCTGCCAATTCCGCCACCTCGGCAAAATGTTTGTTCCACTTCATTATTATCCCATAACCGGCAAAAAGTAAAACAAAAGCGGGCTTTCGCCCGCCTGGAATTAAAAATCAAAAACTAAGGAGTAGTTCCTGCCCCCGCGCCACCGATATTCAAAACCAAAGAAACGATTCCTTGTGCCAACAGCGCCACAATGATCCCGATGCCGGCATACATTATCCGGTTGCGCGCCGAAGTAATTTTTTCGGTGTCGCCGGCGGCGGTGATAAAAGTGTAGGCGGCCCACAGCACATAGAACACCGCCACAATCACCAGCGCGCCGATGACATATTTTCCGATGGTGCCGACGACGCCAACAATTGATTGATTGGAAAAACTATACGCGTCAAGCCCTTCGGCCGCTTTAGAATCTGCCTTTGGCATAAATTCATTTGGAGTTGTTTGATTTGGAGTTATTTGACCCAAAACCAAAAATGGCGCAAACATTAACGAAACCAATGCCAGCGAAACGATTTTTTTTGCTTTGTTGACCATATTCTTTATTTTTATATTTTTTAGTTTAAACAACTGCAACTCCCAGTTTCATTGTATCCCAACCGCCTCTGCCACGTCAAATTGGCCGCCGGCTCATTCTCCCCCGCCGACTTGGGCAACGCTCATTATCAAACTCACGATCCCCATTGACAGTGCCGCCACTATCAAGCCGATGGAAGCATACATGATGCGGTTCCTGGCATTTTTAACCTTGGTTTCGTCGCCGCCGGAAGTTGCCAGATCAAATCCGCCCCAAAGGACCATAAACACGCAGGCAGCGATCACCGCGCCGAAAAAATAACCGCGGATTTTCCCCAGCATTCCGGTGATGCTCACGTTCGTGGGCACCTCAACATAGGGAACATCGTTGTCGGCAAGCAAAACCTGCGGACAAAAGAACAAGAGCTGAAACACCGCCAACCCGCCAATTTTGCGATAAAGTGCCGCCACACTAAAAATATTTTTTTTAACCATATTCTTTTTGTTTTGGGGTCTATCCCTCGCGTTTGTCCCGAGGTAATCCAAGGGATAACGCGAGCGGTTAGACCCTCCAACGCATTCGAATTTAAGGATCTCGTAAATTATAGTTGACCTCAATCGGCGCCCAAAATTTGCTTGATCGCCTCAACGAACGCCGCCGAGAGAGCGATGATCGCCAAACCGACCAAAGAAAACGTGATGATCTGCCTGCCTTTGGTGATTTTGTTTCGATCCCCGCCGGCAGTGGCAATCTCAAACCCGCCCCAGATGATCAGAATCGGGCAAATCATCAGCGCCAGTCCGAAGATTACCCCCGCAATTTTGCCGACAATGTCTTCCACCGTCAAATTTCCCTGCAGAGGACTCACCAGCACCGCCTCCCCCGAACCGCCGCCATCTGCCGGAGCGTCCGCGGTTTCATCGGCCCGGGCGATTCCCGCCGGCAAGCACAAGAGCGAAAACATCGCCGCGGCCAGCATAATTTTCGGCAAATTGATTTTTGGCATATTATTTATTTTGCGGTGACAACATCCCAAATAACCGCCTTAATCACATTGGAAAGCGCGATCACCACCAGGCCGACGACCGCGGCGGTGATAATCTGTTTGCCTTTTTTGGTTTTTTCCTGATCCCCGCCCGAGGTGGCAATCATAAACCCGCCCCAGATAATCAGGATCGGGCAAACCAAAAGCGCCACGCCGAACAAAAATCCCATCACGCCGCTGATCAACTGGTCAAGATTTTTGTTGACGGGATTGGTGAATTCAAACTTCTCCGCGCCGGCCAGCACCGGCAGAAACAGCACGGCAAAGATAAAAATGCTTTTGAATATTTTTGATATGGCGCGCATATTATGACAAATTTAACTCACCCTCAATTGGATTATCGCAAAATAATCAATTCTTTTCAAGCGTCATCCCGTAGTGAAACCCGCCCGCGTCAAATTCATCAGTTAATCCAAACCCAGCGCGCATGGCGGCGTCTTTGACTTTTTCGGGCGGTAGTTTTTCCGCCGGCCCCACGCGGACGTCCCGCTTCCAATCAATAACCAGAACCTTGCCGCCGGGTTTCAACACCCTTTTGGCTTCGCCAAACACCGCGCCGATGTCGCCGACTTGAAACAGCAGATTGGTCATCAACACCAAATCCAGCGCATTCTCCGGCAGGCGCGGAATCAATTTTTCAATGTCGCTTTTGACAAATTCAATGTTTTGCAATCCCGCGATTTTGGCGCGGCTTCTCGCCGCCGATAACGGTTCTTCCAACAAATCAACCGCCCAGACTTTGCCATGATCAAGAATTTTTGCCAGCGCCAGCGCCCACTCCCCCGACCCGCAACCGAAATCCGCGGCCGTCATATTCCTCTTTAATTGCAATTGCTGTTGCAAAATCAGTCCGGGATTTATAAATGTAGACGCCATAAAAAATGTAAAATTGAAAAATCAAAAATCAAAATGACAAACGAAAAAAGATTTTTATCTTTCATTCTAGCTTGCGGCTAATTCAGATGCAATTGGCCGACGCCACTTTGTCGCCGTCTTCCAGGCGCATAATGCGCACGCCCTGCGTGGGGCGCGATAAAATTGAAATCCCTTCAATCGGCACGCGGATCACCTGTCCTTTTTTGGAGATCACCATCAGCTCTTCTTCGTCGGCGAGCACGAACGATGTCACCAATTCTCCGGTTTTGGCGGTGATTTCCGCCGCCTTGATGCCTGAACCGCCCCGTCCTTGCAAACGGTATTCCTTGATGTTGGTGCGCTTGCCATAACCGTTTTCCATCACCGCCAGCACCAGCCGCTCGCGCGGCTTGCCGTCCACCCCCTCTGCCGGTTTTGCCGAGATCACGTCCATCCCCACCACCTCGTCGCCGCGTTTTAAAGCAATCGCCTTGTTGCCCGCGGCCTGCCGCCCCATCGGGCGCAAATCTTTTTCCTTGAAACGCACCGACTGTCCCTTTTTGGTCACCACGATAATTTCATCATCGCCGGAAGTTTTGGCCACTTTGCGCAACGCATCGCCTTTTTTCAGAGTGATGGCAATCAGTCCCGAACGGCGGATATTGTCAAAATCTTCCGTCGCGGTTTTTTTGGCAATGCCGTTTTTGGTTACAATCAGCAGATATTTGCTTTCCTCGCTCTGCCCATTGCCATTATTCTTGGCCTTGCCTTTCCCCGCTTTGTCCGCCATAGCTTTAGCGGAGGCGGATCCCAAAGACATCAAATAAAGCACTTTTTCCTGGGGGCCCAAATCCAAAAAATTCACCAGCGCGCGCCCTTTGGCCACGCGCGCGCCCTCCGGAATTTCATAGGCCAAGGTTTGGAAAACCCGCCCCATATCGGTGAAGAACAATATCCGGTCGTGCGTGCTGGCGATCAGCGATTGCTCCACGATGTCGTCGCCCACGGTTTTGAGGCCGATAATGCCTTTCCCTCCGCGCTTTTGGATTTTGTAGGTTTTGGGATCAATGCGCTTGATGTAGCCGGAATTGGTCAAAGTGATTGCCACTTCTTCGTCGGGAATCAAATCGGCTTCGGAAATTTCGCCGATCTTGTGAGCATAAACTTTTGTGCGCCGCTCATCGCCATAGGTTTCTTTGGCTTTCGCCAGTTCTTTTTTGACCACCGCCTTGATCTTGGCCGGACTTTTCAATATCCCGAGATATTCGGCAATCTTGGCCATCAATTCCTTCAATTCATTGTCAATCTTCTGCCGTTCCAGTTTCGCCAGCGCCGCCAGCTTGGTTTCCAGAATCGCGTTGGCCTGGATCTCGTCAAGTTTGAATCGCTTCATCAAATTGTTGCGCGCGTCTTCGCGGTTCTCGGATTTTCTGATGATGCGGATCACTTCGTCAATATCGGCTAGACATTTCACCAACCCTTCCAAAATATGCGCCCGCTCTTTGGCACGGTCAAGTTCAAATTGGATGCGGCGCGCCACCACTTGCTTGCGATGCTCCAAAAAATAGTTCAGCGTTTCGGCAAGGTTTAAAACTTGCGGCTGGATGCCGTCCACCAGTGCCAGCATATTCAAATGGAAGGTGCGCTGAAGATCCGTGAATTTGTAAAGCCGGTTGAGGATTTTTTGCGGCTGGGCATCGCGGTTGAGATCAATCGCCACGCGCAGGCCGTCCTTGTCGGATTCATCACGGACATCTTTGACGCCGTCAATCTTTTTTTCCGACACCAACTTGGCAATCTGTTCCAGCAGATTGGATTTTTGCACCTGATAGGGAATCTCAGTGATGATAATTTGGTAGCGATCGGTCTTTTCGTTTTGCACGATTTCGGCTTTGCCGCGGCAAACAATCGGCCCCTTGCCTTGCGAATAGGCCGCGATGATCTCTTTACGGTCAAAAATTTCTCCACCCAAAGGAAAATCGGGGCCCTTGATGAACTCAAACAGATCTTCGGTGGTCGCCTTGGGAGTATCAAGCAGATATGTGAGCGCGTCGCAAACTTCACCCAAATTATGCGGCGGAATGTTAGTGGCCATGCCCACGGCAATCCCCAAGGAACCGTTCAAGAGCAGTTGCGGCAAGGGCGACGGCAAAACCGACGGTTCTTGGCGCGTGCCGTCGTAATTGTCAATGAAATCAACCGTGTTTTTATCAATATCTTCCAAAACCGCTTCCCCCACCCGCGACAAACGCGCCTCGGTGTAGCGCATCGCCGCGGCCGAATCCCCGTCAATACTGCCAAAATTGCCTTGGCCCTGCACCAAAGGGTAGCGCAAGGTAAAATCCTGCGCCAAGCGCACCATCGTGTCATAGACCGAAGAATCGCCGTGCGGATGATAGCGCCCCAGCGCGGAACCCACCACCGTGGCAGATTTGCGGTATTTGGCGGTGTGGCGCAACCCTTCTTCCAGCATCACATACAGAACGCGGCGCTGAACGGGCTTCAAACCGTCGCGGACATCGGGAAGCGCGCGCGACACGATCACCGACATCGCGTAGTCAATGTAGGAATCCTTCATCATTGACACGATCTCGGCAGGCTTGACTTGCTCAAATTCCAATTTTTCCTGGCCGTTGCCCTTGTTTTTGTTGTCTTTAGCCGGCTTCTTGTTTGCCATAATTCATTCTTACTTAATAATTTTTAATTTGAAATTTTTAATTTTTAAACAATCTTTAATTAAAAAATTTTAAAAACCGTTTTCATTTTTTGGAAACAATCTTTGAAAAAATAAATGTTAACTCTTGTGATTCTTTCCAAAGAACACGACACACATTTTTACTTTTTTCGTCCTCAATCGCTTTTGCTAATAATTGTAGCCAATACATGGTCTCTTTTGCCTCCTTCTTGCAAAAATGAATTCTGTTTATAAAATCCTTCTTGCTGGCCGCTCCATTTGCCTCTCGATAATTGGCGCCAATGCTGGTTGCCGATCGGATTAACTGTTTAATAATCGGAGTGCTGGCGATATTCTTCGGAAAATTTTTGATAGCAATAATAATATTCTCGCTGAATTTCAAAGTTCTATCCTCCAAGTCATACTTGCAATTTCCGTTTAAAAATTCGCTCATTTTTAAATTGTTTAAAAATTAAAAATTTCAAATTAAAAATTAAGGATTCAGCACGATGATTTTGGCTTCTTCAAGATTAATGTCCCTTTTCTTTATCGTGAGTTTTGCCAGCGGCTCGGTCTGGGAAATGCCGGCAGTCTTTAAAAATTCCTTCAAATTTCCGGCTTCCAGTTTCAATTTGGGAATCTCATAATTCATCGGCACCGCAATGCTGGGCTCTATCTGCGACACGACCCTCATCGCCTCCTTGGCGCCGAAATTTTTCCCGTCGCCGGCGGGAAACATCAAAATGTCCACATTGCCGATTTTTTCCACCTGCGCCGCGGCCAACTCTTTGTCGGAAAAATTGCCCAAATGGCAAAGTTTCATCTCTTCGGCTTCAATGGTATAGATCGTTCCCATGGCAAAGGATTTCGGCGCGGCGGCGTCTTGCTCAACGCCAGCCTTGCCGAAATTGAAATCAATTCCCCGAATGTAGATGCCCCGGGATTCGTATTCTCCCGGACCGTCAATCAAAAACGCGCCGGGAGCGATCTTTTCCAAATCCTCCTTGCCGGCGGTATAGGACGCGTTGGTCAGCAACACGATCTGCGCGCCGGTTCTTGCCGGCGGCTTGAGGCCGGTTTTGGCCTCGCTGGGCGGATCAACGAGCAGGGTGATGTTTTCCCCCTTACCCTTGGGAATGATGATCTCAAAACAAGATTGTCCGTGCCAAATTATTTGCATAAAATCATTTCAAAAAACAAAATTGGAATGGTTCCAATTCGTTCATTCTACCACAGCGGCAAGATAAATTCAAACTCCGGTAGCCTTCTTTTTGAAACGGCCGGCCGTTTTTCTAATTCTGCCGGCAAATTTCCCGGCAGTAATTTTGGCACGTGAAGATTTTGACCGCCAAAGATTTACTGCAATAACTGCCGCGAAATAAACAAAAGCCGCGGCAAAAAGGCAAATTCCGGCCAGTGCGATTTTTCCCAGAAATCCGGCAACGGCTTCCACGCCCATAATTTTGGCGCTCATCATTGCGAAAATGACCAGTATCCAAAATTTCAACACCCTGCCCGCGATCTTCTTTTTAATGACGGTTTTTAGCGGTTTTGATTTGCCGGCAACGGACACAATTTTGGCATGCGCCAAAAGATCGTCCGCCGCCGCGCCGATGGCTTGGGCAAAATAACCGCCGAAAAGAAGAATGATCGCCGCCGATGCCAATTCAAACATCAATCCCGGCGCTTGGCGGAAAAAATTTTCAACAAATTCCTGTATCATCGCAATTGTGTCACCATTTTGCTTTGTGCAGGCCGATATCATAGCCAAACCGGTTAAACAGCAAATGCAAAAAGAAGGTCATCACAAAAATCGTCGCCCACACCAGCAGATCGCCGGCAAGATATTTGCTCACATAGGCCCCCAAAAAAATGAAACTGCCGATGACATAATTGGTTTGGTCCCACGGCATAAACGGCGCGCCGGGCGGCAAATTGAGCCGCCGTTTGACGAATGCCGCGGCCAAATCCCCCGCCACCGCGCCGCCGGCAAACAACAACGAAAATATCCACAAATTAACCGATTTATAATCCAAAAGCGAAAGTTCAGCCGCCCAGGAAAACCGGTAAAGCCACCACTGCAAAAGCGCCGCTCCCATTCCCACGATCAAGGCGCTCGCCGCGCCGCGCCAGGTTTTGTGATCGCCGAAGATTCGCTTGCCACGCCAGGTTTTGCCAAAATCAACCGGAAACGCAAGTTTTGGAAATATGCCGGCATTGCGCGCCAAGGGCGGCGTCATATTGGCAAAATACGCCGGCAAAAAAAAATACAAGCATGAGATAATGAAAATAATTGCTTCCATATATTGCCACTTTACTACTTTGTGATAAAATTTCCAATAGATTGCGGTGGGTCCAATATGTTGAAGTGCGATTTACACATACACAGCAAATATTCCTTTGACAGTCTGGCCGATCCCGAAAAGATCGTTGATTTGGCATTGGCGCGCGGCCTCCGATGCGTTGCCATTGCCGATCACGGCAATATGGCCGGCTCGCGGGAAGCGCAAAAGTATATTCAAGAAAAAAACTTGCCGATAATCGCCATTCCGGCCGAAGAAGTCAAATCCAAACAGGGCGACATTCTGGCGTTGAATATAAAAGAGTCAATCCCCGACCATTTGCCCGCCGGCGAAACATTGAAAAGAATCAAAGGCCAAAACGGACTGGCGGTCATCGCCCACCCGTTCGGCTCGTTTTGCGGTTTCAAGGAAAATTTGGGAAATTATCTGGGACAATTTGACGGCGTTGAGATTTTGAACGGCTCGGTATTTTCCGGCAACGAAAAAGCCGAAGATTTCGCACAAAAGCATAACCTGCCGTTCACCGCCGGATCCGATGCCCACTTTGCCAACCGCTTCGTCGGCAGTGTTTGGCTGGAATTGCCGCTTGACTGGTCGCCGAATTTGACGCCCGGCCAAATTATTGCCGCCATCAAAGAAAAAACCGGCAAAACCGCCGGCCGCCCCCAACCCTTTCTCTCCAAAGCCCTTGACCATTCCTTCCGCTCTTTAACCAAATTGAAAAATATTTTTTAGTAGCGACTCACGTTTTCAAAGTGGGAAAGTTTGAAGCGGGGGCCGAGGATTTTTTGGAAGATTTTTGGGCGGTCATCGGGCAAGAGTTCCACGGCGATCACGTCAATTTGCCATTTGACGTCAAGCGGCACCTTGTTTTTTATCAGCCACATTTCCGCGGCTTTGGCAATCTTCCATTTTTTTGTTTCGTTTACCTTATCCTGCGCCAAATATTTGGAATTGGCCTTGACGGTCTTCACTTCCGCAAAAACAAAAATACCGCTCTTTTCGGCAATAATGTCCACTTCGGCGATTTTTGGCCCGCCCAAAGCGCGCAAGAAAAAATTCCGCCCTAAAATCCGGTAGCCCCGGCTTTTTAAATAGTCAGCCGCCAGCCGCTCCCCCAGCGTCCCGGTCGGCAAAGTGTTTGGCATATTGTTCGTCCAATTTATTTTTCAAGCGCCGGTTTTTGAAAAACGACGCCGCGAAATACGCCGCGATCAGCAACGCCGCCAGGAAAATGAGCGCCACCACGCCGATGAGATTGTTATAGGCCTGCCACCAGGGCACGCCGAAAAATTTTTCCTTGACGTGCGGCAGAACCGCCAGCGTGCGCAAAAAACCGCCCAAAGACAGATCTTCGGTTTTGCCGATCGCCAGAGAATAACTGCCGCTGTTGCCGGAATTGGAAACTTCAATTTCATATTTTCCGGCAGGAACTCTTTGCTCCCATTCCGGGCCCTTGGCATAATAGTCGTTGGCAAACGGATCATAGGTGACCGGCCACAAAGAATCCTCCGCCGAAATACGGGAAAACAATTTGCCGTCTTTGCGGATTACCGCCGAAAAATCCGTCTGCGCAAATTCAACCCGCGGCGACAACAACCCGACATAAAGCAAAAACGGCGTTTTGGCATTGATTGAATAAACCGCGGGCTTCCCTTCCAGCCAGCCATAGAACGCCTGGGAAATCTCCGGCCTTTCAATTTTGATTTCGGCATTCGCCCCTTCCATCCGCGGCAGATGCGCGGCGGCCGGCGCCGCCAAAACAAACAACAGCCCCGCCAAAACGATAGATCTCAAAAAAAATTTGGCATCCATATTCTCCAGAATACCAAAAAAATTAAAAAATAATAAATCACCCTATAAAAATAAAAGGAGACGAGCAATGCTTTGCCACGTTCTCCGCCGGCGCAATCTTTTTTCACTGCCGCAACTTTTCAAAATTTATGATTAGGCGCCTTCCACAAATAACTTCCGTATATTGCCCGCAGGTTTGGCTCAGATTTCAAATTTCTGACCAAGCAATATTTGAGATGTAGCCTCTCGCTACATTGAAAATATTGCGCCCGAAGAAATTTGAAATATGGGGCAAAGATGTGGGTATGGTGTGGAAGTTATTTGTGGAAGGCGCCTTATGCTACAATGTAGCTGTCGGACTCCGGATTAATGACGCTTGCGATATGAACACAACCAAAAAACTGGCAACTGCCGCAATTTTGTTGGCAGCGGCATCGGCGTTTTTAATAGTGGAATTGCCAAAAATAAAAACTGCGGAAACGAACAACGGCAACCCCGCCGCGCAAATGATTCTGTATTACGGAAATTCCTGTCCTCATTGCAAAACCGTTGAAAATTACATCGCCGAAAATAATTTGGCCGAAAAATTGCGAATTGAACAAAAAGAAATTTCAAGCGACCGGACAAATCAAGACGAATTCATCCGGACCGCCGAGAGTTGCGGCCTTGGTTCGGACAATTTGGGCGTGCCGATGCTCTGGGACGCCAAAATGCAAAAATGCCATTCGGGCGACCAAACCATCATTGATTTTCTGAAACAAGCGGATACGAAACCGCCATTATGAAAAACAAGGGCGCATTTTTTATTTTTATTTTTGCCGCGGCAACGGCGGCGGGAAAAGCCGAAGCGATTTGCCCGGTTTGCACCGTGGCCGTGGGCGCCGGCATCGGGCTTTCGCGCTGGCTGGGCATCGGCGACTTGATCACCGGATTATGGCTGGGCGCGTTTTTGCTTTCATTGGCTCTGTGGACCATTGACTGGCTGGGCAAAAGAAAAATCCTCTCGCCCATCGCCAAATTCGCCGTGATTTTGGCCGGCTACGCCATGGCGATCGTGCCGCTCTATTACGCTGAAATTACCGCCCATCCGATTGATTTTTTCCGTTCCTGCGCCCAAGATAAACTGATTTTGGGAATTATTGAAGGATCGGCCGTGTTTTTCTTCGCCGCAAAATTGTATGAATTCTTGAAAGAGCGCAATAACGGGCGCGCCCATTTCCCCTTTGAAAAAATCGCCCTTCCCGTTATTTTCCTCTTGTTTTTTTCGTTGGCATTTCATTTTATAACGCGTTAAAAATATGAAAACAACCAATGGGCAAATAAAAGACCTTGATAAATTCGTTGCCAAAATCGACGAGATGAAAAAGAAGGACAAGATGGACCTTTCCAGCGATCAGGATCTGGTCATTGCGATCATGAATTTGGTGAGCATTGAGGAACATTTCTTTTTCACCGCCGAAAAAACCGGCAGTAAGAATTATTATGATTTGCTTTCCGAAACGCGCGAAATGCGCAAAGAATTGCTCAAAAAAATCGTCAAAGACCCGGAAGGCGAAGTTTGGTGCATTTCAAAACACCTGCTGGCGGCGTCCTATCGCTTAATGGAAGTGGGCACCAAGCAATTGGCATTAAACAAAAACGGCGCCTATGATTTTTTTGAAAAATCTTTCAAGCTTTACACTTTATTTTGGGGATTGAATATGGGTGCCGTTGACGCCGCCGGGATAAAAAAAATTGATGGCGGCGCCCTCAATAAAAACGACAAAAAACCGCAAGGATTCGTGGAAAAGCTCGGCGATCTGGTCAAGCGGGCGATAAACTGTTGCATTGAGTGATTAGCCCGCCGCGATTTTTGAATCCAAATTTTTCACCTCTTCGGCAAATTCGCCCCGGGCCATTTGCGCGGCAAATTTTTTGGGAAAAACAATCTTTATACCCGATGCCAGCCGCACTTCTATTTCCCCTTCCTCCTCCCCGCCCCCGCGATTGTTTTCCGGCGCCGGCCAGCGGTTTTTTCCTTCAAAACTTTTTTCTTCCGAATCATCATCGCTTGCGTTTTCCCCGGCATCGGGCAAAACCAGCCGGCCGTCCTTCAACATTCCCGCAAATTCAAAAGTGGCCGCGAAATTTTTCGCCGCCAGCGGCGCGGCGGCGGGAGCAATGCCGTAATCGGAAACCAAAACCGCCGGCAGATTTTTGGGCAAATTTTGCCCGGCAAAACGCGCGGCCAGCGCGGCAAAAAGCGAGGGTCTTGCCGCCGCGGCAAAAATTTCATTTTGCCGGAGATTTTTCGGATAATCAAAAAACGGCAGGGCGGCGGGAGCAACGGAATAATTTCCGGCAAACCGCTCCAAGAAACCGAAATGGGCCAGCGCACCGATCTTTGCCGATGCCGCGCCGCAAAACGAACCATAACCCAAGCCCCGTGCCAGCGACATCCGAGAATGCGGCCCTTGTCCCAAATCGTCAAAAATTTTTTTTGCCACTAAGATCGCGGCGGGCAAATCCAGCGCAGGATAGGCGCGGCTGCGGATTTTTTTGCCCGCGCCGGGATTTTTGTTTTTCCCCAATTCTTGCACCATTTCTTTATTTTTATCTTTTTTTATCTTACCAAATAAAATCTAGCGGCGCAAATAAAGAGTTTAGGCTTAAAAAATAGCTTAATCCACAGCCAAGCGGAGTTTTCCACAGGTTGCGAGATAAATTCATTATTTTTATCTCAAATATGAGATAAAAATATATATGCGCCGCTCGTATCCCCTGTGGATAACCAAAAGCAAAACCGCCCAAAGGCGGAATGGAACTGCATTTTAGGAAGTTACCCAAACGACAACCAGCTTGAAAGGGTGCCGACGCCGCGCGGCCCCGGCAAAACAGTGGACCTGAGGGGGCTCGAACCCCTGAACCTCTTGTATGCCATACAAGCGCTCTACCAACTGAGCTACAGGCCCATTAATATCCGCGGAATTTCAAGTAACTCTTGTAATATTTCCGCAGAAAAGTAATCTATCCTCAAAACTCCTTTATATCCCTTTTTTATTGACAACTTGCCAATTGTTCTTGGGTCAATCCTTGCCTTATAGAATTGTTTTAGAGAAATATTTGTCGCTTCGGTCCAGAATTTTTCTAATTTTTGGATATCTTGATCTGCTCTGCATTGAATTGTACACCTAAATTTACTCTCGTCTATGTTATAGCAATAACGCAATAAATGCAAGAAAAACCGTATAACTTCAACATCGGAATTGCCAAAAACCATTGATCCTCGTTTCGGATTTTTAGATCCTTCCCCCAAATAAAGAACGGAGAGAACAATTTTTGCAGTATTTTTATCTCTGATAATCTCCGGAAAATTAGAATAAATTTTATGAAGTTTTTGTATCTTATTTTTTCTTCTAATAGTCGCCGACTCGATTGAAGCAATGCGGGCTTTTTTAAGATTAAATAAATTATATTCTCTGACTTTTCTTTTATAGCCCAAAGGTAAGGGAATGTTTTTACACCACTCGGAAAGAGTGCTCTTGCTAATTTTGACACCAAGCAGTCCGCATATTTCCGAATAAGTTTTTCCTTTTTTTCTTAAAGAAATAACCTTGTCCTTCAAAATTTTATTCATAGTTCATTGTACCATAGAACTCATCAATGTAAAACAAACCAAAAAAAACGCACCAATAACTATCATTGAATTGCTTACTACAAGTAAGTCCTTGCCCTCCCTTGTTTCCTTGACCTGCCGAGGTCTTTAGTCGCGATAATATCAGCCGAATACTTTTTAATTTGGAAAAACTGCAAGGTGCTTAATCAACCAATAAATAATCATAACAGAAACAACAAGAAAAAAGATGACATTTAAAACACAAAAAACGGGAGTTAATCCCGCAGTAAACCCTAATTTTCCGGCTAATCGGAGATTATGATATTCTTGCCTTGTTTTTTAACCACCACCTTTTGCTTTTCACGCCAGCCCAGTTCCACGATAAAGTCGCGCGGGATGGTTACCGCCAGCGAAATCTTGCCGCTTTTTGCCAATTTGCGGATGTTTTTCTCCTCGCTTTTTCTGTTCATATTCCAGTCCTTATTTAAATACTGATTTAAATCAGTACTTTTAATTCGTTGAATTCAATTTAACTCTTTTTGTGCCATTTTTAAAAAAAACCTAATAGATTTTGAACCGCCGCCTTAAGCGTATGGCCCAAATTCTAATAAGTCCAACCCGGGCATTCAACCTCACCTGGCCTCGCGTCCAATAGGTCAACCTATAATAGCTGTATATCTCCTCTGTTTTTAACTTGCGGAAAAGCGGATGACCCAGCCAATGAGGGTTAAACTGCACCAGTCTATTTTTTGGGTTTTTGCCAAAAACCCCATAAATTTTTACAACATAAAACAACAATTCGTTTCTCAACATTTCGATTGCCTCCAGTTTCATTTAATACGCACTACCACATTATCCGATAAAATTTCAACCCCGTAAATACTGCTCGCCGCCGCCAGCGCCATTCGCTCAAAATCGCTTTGGCTTGATCCATACCTTTTTTTGACAATGGCAAGCTTTCTTTCCAGCACCGGCGCCAAAAAATTACCCGTTCCGCAAGCCGGTTCCAAAAACCGCGACTCAATCCTTTCCGCTTCGCCGCGAACCAAATCCAGCATCGCATTCACCTCCCTCTCCTGTGTGAACACCTCCCCATGGTCCCTAACCCTCTGCTTAGAAACCACCTGCTTGTTTACTTGTTCGCTCTTTTCCATATGATTATGTTCATCTTATCAAATTAACTCATTTTTTAACCACATTTTCGGTGTCTTGACCTTTTGTGGATATTTCCGATTCATTATTACTAAATAAATCATCTTTTGAAGGTTTGCCATCGTCATCATCATTGTCGTTTGATCCGGCTTGCTTGTTTAAGTATGGCATAAATTTATTTTAATTATTTATTTGCTTCATCATCGAGTGTAATCATTTCAGACTCATCGAACAACTCATCATTTGACGATTGGTCATTATTTTTATCCGTTTCGCTTTCTTTGTTTTTTAAATATGGCATAAATTAAAAAATTTTATAAATACCAATAATACAGATAATATTAACAATATTATTGCAATTTTAATTGAGCTTACTAAATTATTGACGATGTACCGATTTTCCCCTAAATCTTTTATAATTCTATTATTCGTTGAATCAATAAAATCAATTTCGGGAGCTGTCCTTTTTTTGTGCAAATCGATAAGATTAGGCCCCATTTTATAATTTCTTGCGAATAATGACCAACAGCAGACAACCAATGACGCTATTAATAACGCAGCTGCAATAATATATAAAAAATTATGCCTCGAATATACTTGCAATAAAAAACCAAAAAAAATTATATCGCTAGCTAATATCCAATTTATTTTCTGATTTAAATGCATTATATCTTCGTGCTGTTGATTCCGCGCAAATGTAGCTTCTTTATATATCAAGTTGCTATTCTCGATATTTATTTTCTTATCATTTATATCTTCCGATATTTTCATAAAATTTTTTGATTTTTTAATAAAATTCCGACCTTTCTCCCGTACCTTCATTATAAAGATTATTTCAGAGGTAGTAAAAAATTTCCGGATAAGATACGATGCTCCGACTTGACAGCGGTAGCGCTTTTGGTATTATTACAACTGAAGCGTGTCCCGGGTCCGGGTGCCCGCTTTTTTAGTATATTTTCTCAAGGTATTTTTTTTCGATAATCTTTTTCAATCCCGTGTTTTTCCCGGTCAAACTCTCTTTAATCGCGCCGCTTATCAAATCCGATATTTGCATCGCGTTGACATATTCAGAATTAACATGGGTTACGAATTTAATTTTTTCTTTTGTTCTGGTATTTACTTTTTTCAGCAAATAATTATTGAAATTATCAAATTTACCATCAAGCAACCTCCTGTCCGCCCGATCTATGACAATTTCGGCTTTATCGTAGGCACATTTTTTTACCGCAAACTCAGTTAGCTTGACCAAATTGTATTCGTCAAAAATATTGTGCAGATTTTTCTTTCCGGCCACCGCGAACACGCCTTTATATTTGGCCTTGTCCACGCAACGATAATAAACATTTATTTGTAATTCGTTGATTAAATTTAAAAGATCTTCGTATAAAACCAAGGGGATGATATTGCTTTTAATCTCGCCTCTGAATTTATATTTATTCTTGATTTCCGTTATCCGGCATTCCAAAGCAAACAATTTAACCGAACTGACGCATACCGCCGAAAGAATATAAAACAAGCTGGCGCCGGTTGGAATTTTATTTCCGGCAACATCCGCCACAAACGGTTTTCCGGGATCCCCCGATTCGTCGATAAAAATGTAATTAAACGATTTTGGCATATTTTTTCACCGCGCAAATTTCATTGACACCCTTGATTTTACTCAAATCATAGCCAAGTTTCGCCAGCATCTTCTTGCGCTCCTTTGCTCTAACTCCGGTAAATGTTTTTATTGATACTTTCACCATAAAATTTCTTGATTTTTTAATAAAATTCCGACCTTTCTCCCTTACCCTTATTATAAAGATTATTTCAGAGGTAGTAAAAATTTTTCGATGGTTTTTGCATCCTTTGCAAAAAATCCCGCTATCGAAAATTCTTGGGAAGAACTTTCGGCAACGGGATTCGAACCCATACAGCCATGCGGTTATCTGTTTGATAAACAGTTGCGTCTGCCATTCCGCCATGCCGACACAAAATGTGTGTTGGGGGGTTGGGATTCGGACCCAAGGTGGTTTTTTAGTTGCTTTTCAGACAATCCCTCCCGGTCACTTGAATTGGTACAGTCTGGTGCCCCCGCCAGGAATCGAACCTGGATCTAGAGCTTAGGAGTCTCTCGTTCTGTCCATTGAACTATGGGGGCGAATCCCGCAAAGCGGGATAGCTAATAGTTTTTAGCTGTCAGTTGATGGAAAAATGCGGCAAAGCAAGTTTAGCAAAAAATGCGCTTGTTGGCAACGGATTTCAATGCTAAAATACACAAACCTGAGTTTTCCGAAGAATTGATTTTTGATTTTTAAACTTTGAATTATGGCTTCAAAATCTATTTCCCCCATCATCTCCGTGGCCAAAAAGGTTTGTCCGGCGGTGATCACTATTGTGGTTTCCAAAGACGTTTCCCGCGTGGAAGGCTTTTACTTCGTGCCCCTGGGCGACCGGCAAACCGTGGTCCCCAAAATCAACGACTCCGGAGAAAAAACAAAGATTGGCGGCGGTTCGGGGTTTATCATTTCTCCCGATGGCTACATTCTCACCTGCTCCCATGTCGTTGACGACGTTGACGCCAGCTACACCGCCATTATTGATCCGGAACACAAGTATGAATGCCAGGTGCTGGCCAAAGATCCGCTGATTGATCTGGCAATCCTCAAAATTGACGCCCGCCAGAAATTGCCTTGCTTGAAAATGGGCGATTCGGAAGCCATCCAACTGGGCGAATCCGTGCTGGCGGTCGGCAATCCGATGGGAGAATTTGACGACACGTTGTCGGCCGGCATCGTTTCGGGTTTAAGCCGCAAAATCACCGCCTATGGCGGCAGTAAAATGCAGGAAACCAGCCTGCGCGGACTAATCCAAACCGACGCGGCCATCAATCCCGGAAATTCCGGCGGCCCGCTGGTCAATATGCGGGCGCAAGCCATCGGCGTCAACACCGCCACGGTGATGGGCGCGCAAAACCTGTGCTTTGCGATTCCGGTGAACTATGCCAAGAAAATGATGGAAGAAGTGCTGAAATACGGCAAACTTAAACGGCCGTTTATGGGTATCCGCTATGTGATTTTAAATCCCGAAATCGCGCAAGCCAACAAACTGCCGGTGGATTACGGCGCACTGATCGTGCGCGAAACTTTCGGCGAACCGGCAGTGATTCCGGGAAGCGCCGCCGATCTGGCCGGCTTGAAAGAATATGATATTATTTTGGAATTCGGCGGCCAAAAAATTTCCAATGAGCGGCTGTTGACCGACATTCTGCAAGATTGCAAGATCGGCGACGAAATTCCCATGACGGTCTTGCGGGACGGCAAGATTTTCAAACTCGGCATCCGTTTGCTGGAAAGAAAAAACTGCTAAAACCTCCCAAGCAAAAACGGCCTCACGGCCGTTTTGTTTTTCGTGTTTCCCGCCCCTCAACTCATTTCTCATTCACTATTTATTGCCCCTTGCTCAATTTGGGCACCAGCATCGCCACATAAATCGCGGCCACGCCCACCACGCCATAGACAATGGTTTCCAGCGTCGGCACGCCGCCCAACAATTGATTCACCAAATTGAAATCAAACACCGCCAATCCCCAATTAAGTCCGCCCACGATCACCAGCACCAGAGCGGTAATGTCAAGCCAAGTAAGTTTCATAAATTTATTTTAAATTCTAAATTAACGAACACTCGCCCGACCTTTTGGTTATTATTGGATTATACAATATATTTTCGGCAAATTAAAATTGCCAAGGCGATGAGCGGCGCTTTATCTGAAATAATTCAAAATTTTAGCGCACGCATCAACCCCGTCAAAACTTTTGTCCGCTTGAGAATCGGCGGCGCGCACCAGCGCGGCAATTTGGGCGGCATTCCGCGCCCGCCGGCCGTAACCGTGCCGCTCAATGAATTCGGCGTTCCTTTCTTCCTGTCCCGGAATCGGATCAATCAAAACCATCTTTTTTTTCAGCGCCAGGCATTCGGAAACAATCAGCCCGCCGGGCTTCCCCACCACCACATCGGCGCTTTTCATATACTCATCAAGCCGGGCGGTCCAATTGATCAATTTAAAATTTTTCCGCCGGCCGATTTGTTCCTTGATTTTGCGGTATAGGCCGGCATTGCCGCCGCAAACCATAATCAAATTTATCGGCGGATCCAAAGCCAGCAGATCTTCCAGCGCCGGAATGATAAATTCTTTGGAAAGGCGGCTCACGAAAACCACTGTCTTAAAGCCGTTTCTTATGCCCAGTTTCTTTTTGATCTTTTCCCGATCATAGGATTCATAAAATTTCTTCCCCACCGGAATGCCGCTCACTTCAATTTTATCTTCGGGAATGCCGATGCGCGCCAAGTCGGTTTTCACTTCCGGCACCGGCGCAAAATAACGGTCTATCGCCGGCACATTATAATAGGAGTGGCCGTGATAGTCCGTCACCACCACCGCCAAAGGAACGTGCGGGAAAATTTTTTTGCAGGGCGGCGCCACCATCGGCGCGGGAATGACATTGGTAAAGATAACTCCGTCGGGAGACTCTTTTTTCAAATAATTTGAAATGCGGCGGCGAAAAAGCCGGTGAAACCCGCCGGCTTTGCGGAAGGCCGCCGAAACCGGCGGTTTGTCAAAAGTCTGGTAAACCGCGCCCCACGCCAACGGCAGATAGTCGCTGGCAATGTCATAGAATATTTCAAAAAACTTCCCCAGCCGCGGCTCAATCTCGCACAAATCAACATGCTTGACATTGATTTCCGGCAAATTTTGGCGCGCGTATTCTTCCAGCGCTTGCGCCGCACGGATATGCCCCCAGCCCGCCCTCGTTGAAATGACCAGTATTTTTTTTGCCATAAAGTCCGTTATCCGCAACGATCGGCCTCAAACCTTGCTTTGGTGAATCGTCGCAAGAATTCGTTTTCTTCGTCGCCGGCGCCCCAAAAGTCCAATTGGGTTTGCCGCAAAAAAACCGCCCGCCCCGTGTCTTTCCATTTGCGCACCGCGATTTTGTTGACCAGTTTATCAACATCGCCGTCTTTCCAGATTTCCGCCAGCAACTGCCGCCGCACCCATTCAAAAGACATCGCCCAGATCAATTTCGTTTTATATTGGCGGTCATCGGAAATGAAATATACCCTTCCCCAGTAGAGCTTGTTGTTTTGATCCGTCTTGAATTTTTCCTTGACAATCCTCATCAAATTTTAATTTGCCAAAAGCCATTTATATAACGGGATCACTTTCACAATTTTTCCATCAATTTTTCTTTCGTCTTCTTGTTCTCGCGTAATTACCGTCCCCTCGTTTAAATCAAAAATTTTCATCGCTTCCAAAACACCTTTTATTTCTCGTTTTTCATTTGTTTGCTGAATGCTTTTAGTCGCTTGAATCACCGCGGCAATTTTTATTTTCCCTTTAACCACAAAATCACATTCAAACGAATTTCTGTAATAAAACAATTTTTTGTCCGCAGCGGCAAGTTTCGCGAATACCGCGTTCTCCAATAGACGGCCATAATTTTCGCTGAAAGCAAATGACGCCGTTTCAATAAATCCGTTATCAACCGCGTAAACTTTTTTGGGGTAATTTTCCTGTTTTTTTAATGAATACCGGTAATTGGAAATTTCCGACAATAAAAACGATTCTTCAAAAAAACCGACATATTCTTTGGCGGTTTTCCCCTGGATTTGGGAAAATTTGCCCAGTGAATTATAGCTGTAACCTTGCCCGATATTAGAAAAAAGATATAAAAGCAAGCTTTCCACTTCTTTGGTTTTCTTAATCTCAAACCGAGGAACAATGTCTTGATATAAGATGCTCCGATAATAATTGGCCAACAGTTCCCGCTTTAATGTATCATTTCGCTCCAAAACTATTTCGGGAAATCCGCCCATCTTTAAATATTCATCGCAAAGACCGATTAGAGCCGGGCCATTTTCGGCGATTGCCAACTCCTCCTTGGCCTCAATTCCTTTAATCGCGGCGATTTCCTGAAAATTGAAAGGGTGGATTTTTTTGACTATTTGCCGCCCGGAAAGCAAGGTTGCCGTTTGCGCCCCCAACAGCCGAGAATTGGAACCAGTGATAAAAAATTTCACACCGCCCTTTTCATAGAGGTCTTTGACAAACACTTGCCATTTGGGAAAAAATTGCGCCTCGTCAAGAAAAACAAACACACGCCCCTTCTTGGGCTTGGCCGCGACTTTATATTCATCAAACAATCGTTTTAAATTGGCGGGATCATTCTTATAGCTCTCCAGCACCGGTGATTCCAAATTCAAAAAAAGAATATTGCCCGGATAAACTTTTTCTTGGTCCATTAAACGATTGATAATCTGCTTCAAGACTGTTGATTTACCGCATCGGCGCACTCCCAGCAAAGCAATGATATGTTTGGTCGCCGCATAGCTCATCAAATCATTGAGACACTCACGCTCAAAACCAGCCTCCGGTTTTTGGCCGTGCCAATGTTTGTTCTGTTCCGCCAATAATTGTTCAAACATATTATTAGTAATAGATTACTAATTAAGTATCATTAATTAGTAATATACTACCAATTAATTTAATGTCAATCCCCCGTTTGGAATTTGTGCTTTGGCGCTTGCGTTTTAACGAACGTTAAAGCGGCATATTGCCGTGCTTGCGGGCGATTTTGGGCTCGCGCTTAGTCAACAGCGACTCTACCAGCCGGATCAGAATCGCGCGCGTGTCTTTGGGATGAATCACCATATCCACCTGCCCGAGTTTGGCCGCCGCGAACGGGTTGACAAATTCGCGCAATTCTTCGGCTTTTTCAGTTTCGGCTTTTTCGGGATTTTTGGCCGCGGCAATCTCGCGATGGTAAATAATCTTGGCAGCCTGTTGCGGCCCCATCACCGCGATTTGCGCTCCCGGCCAGGCAATCACCCGATCATAACCCAGTTGGCGGCTGGCCAGCGCGATGTAAGCGCCGCCGAACGCCTTGCGCAAAATCACGCTCACTTTGGGCACCGCCGCGGCGGCATAGGCATATAAGACTTTCGCGCCGTGCCGAATAATGCCGCCGTGTTCCTGCGCCGCGCCCGGCAAATAGCCGGAAGTATCCACTAGATTGACCAGCGGCAGATTGAATGCGTCGCAAAAATTCACGAACCGCGCAATTTTGTCCGAGGAATCAATATCCAAAACGCCGGCCATAATTTTGGGCTGGTTGGCCACCACGCCCAGCGAATGGCCGTTCAGCCGCGCCAATCCCACCACCGCGTTGGCGGCAAATCCCGCCTGCACCTCCAAAAACGAATTGCCGTCAAATACCTCGGCAATCACCTCCCGCACATCATAACCCTTGGTTTCCTCTTCGGGAACAATGCCGGCCAGCTTGGCGCTCTCTTCCTTTTCAAACAATTCCGACAGGATTCCTTTTGAACGCGGTGCATCGTCAACGTTGTTTTGCGGCAAATAGCCCAAAAGTTTTTTCACTCCGGCAAAACATTCCCTTTCATTGGCATATGGAAAATGGGCACAGCCGGACTTGGCGCAGTGCGCCGCCGCACCTCCCAGCGCGTCCAGCGTCACTTCTTCGCCGGTAACTTTTTTCACCACTTCCGGACCGGTGATAAACATTTGGCCAATGCCGTCAACCATAAAAATGAAATCCGACAATCCCGGCGCATAGCACGCGCCGCCGGCCGACGGACCGACAATCACCGAAATTTGCGGCACCACCCCCGACGCTTTGACCATGGCATTGAAAATCGCCGCGTACCCGTCCAAACTGGCGATTCCCTCTTGAATGCGCGCACCGCCCGAATCAATGATGCCGATTGCCGGACAACCGGTCTGGCGCGCCATTTCAATTACTTTGACAATTTTTTTGCCGTGCGCCTCTCCCAGCGATCCGCCCATCTTGGTGAAATCCTGACTGTAAACGCAAACCGGCCGGCCGGCGATCTTGCCGAATCCCGCAACCACCGCATCTCCGGAAACCTTTTTTTTGTCCAGCCCCAACCGGTCAAAACGGGTTTCCGCCAGCGAATCAAGCTCGGTGAAAGTTTCCGCGTCCAAAAGCGCGGCAATCCGCTCGCGGGCGGTGAGCTTGCCTTTCTGGTGCTGTTTTTCCGCCGCGGCCGGGTCTTCCAACCCTCCTAATTTTTTCTCCAATTCTTTAATTTCTTTTTCAAAATTCATAGCAGTAAATTAAAAATGCAAACATCCGCGCCCAAGGCGCACCCGCCTCTGGCGGGAAAAACCAAAATGACAGATTAAAAATTTAAAATTACCCAATTTTTCATTTTACATTATCATTTTGATTTTTGATTTTTCAATTTTAAATCTTAACGGTTAATTTTTTGAAGATATTCACCATCTGGCTTACAATTTGGCGCAAAAGGGCGCGGTTGTCAACCTCCCGGCCTGTTTCAATTTTAACCGATGTGGCGATTTTTTCCATCCCCCGGCCGAAACTTTTAACATTGGTGTTGACGCCGATGCCGATTACCGAAGATTTCACCTCCCCGCAAACGGCATTTTCCGTCAATATGCCGCACAACTTTTTGCCGTTTAAATAAACATCGTTGGGCAGTTTGATCATCGGCTCAACGACAAAATTCTCTTTAACTGCATCAGCGACGCAAAACGCCGCCAAAATGGTGGCGATCTGCAAATCCGCGATATCGCCCGGCGGCAAAATCACCGAAAAATAAAGCCCTCCTTCCGGCGACGCCCACGACGCCCCCCCCTTCCCGTAGCCACCCGTCTGCCGCCGCGCCCAAACAACCGTCCACGCCGCCGCGCCTTCGGCCGCCAACCTCTTCGCCTCAACATTCGTGGACCCCGCCTCCTCCAACTCAATTATGTTGTAATTCTTCATCGCTGAATTTTAATATAGCCCAATTTTTCAATCAACGATTGCGCGGCGGCGGCGGTGATTTTTTTCTGCCTTTGCGCAATTTGGATTTCTTTTATCAGTAAATCAATCTGCTTATTGGCCGCCACCTGCGCCGCTTTGATCAGTGCGGTTTTTGTTTTGGCCGATAGCTTATTGTTTGCCTGCAATCTCTCCAAAGCGACAAACTGCAATTTTAACGCTTTTAACTGCGTCAAAAGCAAGGTTTTTGTGATCTTGTTTTTGATTTCTCCGGTTTGATAATAACTTTCAATATCAGTAGCAATGGAATCAAGGGTAATTCCGCGCGTCAAAATTTGATCAACCGAACCATTGCCGTCATTGTCAAGCTTCAGGACAATTTCATCTTCATCAATTTCCAAACCGCCAATTAAATTTTCGCTCACCGGAATGTTTTCAAAAATTTGATCAGATACAGCTTCATCGTTTTCAATCTTTTGGCGGATAAGCGTGAATGTTCCATCATCGGTTCCCCGCAAATTGATGCGGCAATTTTGGCAATCGTTATCGGGCAAGAAAACATATTTTTTATCACCGATAATCTCAAAACCCGCTCCCGGAATTTCATAGTGGATATTGTCATCGGCGTCTTTTCCCAAAACAACATTCCCGGCGGCATCGGCAACAAAAATTTCCAGCGGGCTGTGGACGGAAATATAGTCACCGCTCAATTGGCACAATGATTTATCGCTTGCCAATTGATCATGAGTGATTAAATTGGCATAGGAGGAATAATCAACATCGGTGATAATGTTGGCAATCTTTTGGCGAATACCGTTATAACTGGGCATTTTCCCGTGTTCAACTTTGGTAAAATAAAATTTTTTGCCATTATCGGCAGCGATGCTGTCAGCGGACTCAAACGGCACGGTGTTATCGCCCGAGAGCGGCTTGCGATCCGCCGCGTAGGAGCTGTGTGTCAAATTAAAAGTTTGGTGATCAATTATGCCGCGAAAAGTGCTTGATTTACAGCCCGCGATATTATAGACATCAATATTTTTTGAGTTAGCATTGAAATAATCAAATTCCGTGGAATGGAAATTCTTAGCATTGACTAACGCTTCAGTATTTAATCCCAGCACGCCCAAATGCACCAGCGATTCTTCATAATTAAGCGGCTTGATTTGTTCGGGACCGGTCATGCTCGGAGTACTGATTGTTAGATAGCTTCCCTTTTGGACATAGTAGCCTTTTGCCGGCAATAAATCATAGGCGGCAGGCATATTTTGCGCGATTTTCTTGATTTCTCCGGGATTAAGCCCGAAAATCTTGAAATCATGCCCCGCCAACAACGCCTTAACCGCCACCGGCGCGCCCAAATTCGGCACCCCCACAAAAACCAACTTGTTGATCTGGGGATTTTCGTTTTCCAAAACATATTTTTTGGCAATCAACCCGCCCAAACTATGCGCAATAACATCCACCTTGCCCGTGGGAGATTTTTTTGCCAACTCGTCAATTTTTCGCCCCAGCAAAACGCTGTTGGTGACATCCATCTGGCTGGTCCCCTCCGGTTTGGGATAAACCCCGCTGGCACCATAGCGCCAATCATAGGGAAAGGTGTAAAAGGTCTGACCATCACTCCCATCGTTAACATCATACCCCTGCCCCGCAAACTCATCAATCAACCCTTGCGAGTAGTCAAAGTCGGGTATCAATGGAAAAATTTTCTTTTTAATTACTCCTGATAAAATTAAGTTGTTGTTAGCGTCAGGGATTAAATTTTCGTTAAATAATAATACGTCCATAAAATCATCTGAATTAAACGGACTATACATTTCCTCATTAATCCAAACCATGTTGTCACCATTCTTAATTTCGGTCCCCAGAAGACCCGGCACAAAAATCACCGGCGTGCGAGATAAAATTTTAACATCCGGCGCCGGATCAAAAAATTCTTCAGGAGGGGTAACCAGATCAATCGTCAATCGTTCATCGGCGCGGCAAACGGAAATCTCGTTAGGCAGGCGCAAATCAGCTTCCGCCGCGTCAAAAAAATCTTCCGGCGGAGACACCAAATCAATCACCTCCCTCGCGTCGGCATGACAAATCGCCACCTCATCGGGTAAAAGAAATGGAGGGTTGCCAACGGCAAAAAAATCCGCGGGCGGGTTTGCCAGATCAATCGTGGTCGTCGCATCGGCATCATTAATCACAATCTCGGGCAACTCCTGCGCCCAGGAATAGGCGGACAAGAAAAATGCGGCCGGCAGAAACAAAAACATCGGCAAATATCGCTTCATATGTTTAACCAATTTGAGGGGTATTAATTAAATAATATAATGTCATCCACGCAAGTATCCCGGTAGATAAAATTAAGAACGATGATACCAAGATAATAATAATTTTAATCGCTAAATTTATTTTTAATTTAAGCCGCATCAAAAAATAAATAAGGGCGATTAATCCTGTAAATTGAACTAGCGCCATGATAACTCCCAAAATATTATTTTTAAATCCAGAAATTATTCCAATTTCCCAATTATAAAAGAAATCTGATGTTAAAAAAATATTAAAAACAACCCATCTTATCCCTCCCCACAAAATCTCCGGGACCAGAAACATCGCCCCAAAAATCCCCAACCAAACTTTTTGCCTTTTATCCATTATTTTTTATTTTTTGATTGATTATTTTTATTTTAAAACCTTATTTAAAAATTTCCCACTTGCCGCCCTCCTCCGCTCTCTTAA
>Ga0265293_10004194_pt1 | contig 25689 bp, 17 predicted proteins | sample Munlanlewell138R_FD_192505 | JGI IMG/M metagenome (GOLD analysis project Ga0265293, IMG submission 192505) | Leachate microbial communities from a municipal landfill in Southern Ontario, Canada - Leachate well 138R | ecosystem: Engineered > Solid waste > Landfill > Unclassified | place: Canada...
ATCCTTCGATATCCATCGCGCGGCGCGAGGCGAAGTGCCGCACGGCTTCCTTGCGTTGTGCCGGGCAGGTCAGCCCGCCGCTGCAACGCCAGGCCACGGCGCCCTCTTCCTGCACCAGTTCCGAGGCGCAGACGGGGCATTGAGCCGGCATCCTCCACGGCCTTGCATCGGCCGGGCGGTTTTCGGGAATCACGCGCACGATTTCGGGAATCACATCGCCGGCCCGTCGCACGATCACGCTGTCGCCCTCGCGCACATCCAGCCGCGCGATCTGGTCGGCGTTGTGCAGCGTGGCGTTGGTGACAGTGACGCCGGCGACCTGCACTGGTTCCAACCGTGCCACCGGTGTGGCCGCGCCAGTGCGGCCGATCTGCACTTCGATGGCGCGCAGCACGGTGGCCTGCTCCTGGGCCGGGAACTTGTGCGCGATGGCCCAGCGCGGTGCACGCGAAACAAAACCCATGGCCTGCTGCTGGGCGTAATCGTCCAGTTTGTAGACCACGCCGTCGATGTCGTACGGCAGGGAATCACGTTGCGCGCCGATCTTGCGGTAATAGGCGATCAGGCCGTCGAAACCACGCGCTGTATCGGCTTCCGGTGCGACCGGCAGGCCGAGTTCGCGCAGTAGTTGCAGCGTTTGCGAATGGCTGGGCGGCAGCTCCAGGCCGCGCACTTCGCCGATGCCATAGGCGAAAAACGCCAGCGGCCGGCGTCGGGTGACGGCTGGATCCAGTTGCCTCAAGGAACCGGCGGCGCCGTTGCGCGGGTTCGCCAGCAATTTCTCGCCCCGCTCCAGCGCGGCGGCGTTCCACTGCTCGAACGCCTTGCGCGGCATGTAGATTTCGCCGCGCACTTCCAGCACCTCGGGCAATGGACCGGCGCTGTCACGCAGGCGCAGCGGCAGCGGGCGCACCTGGCGCAGGTTGGCGGTGACATCCTCGCCCACGCTGCCGTCACCGCGGGTCGCGCCCTGGACGAAATGACCGTGTTCGTAGCGCAGGCTGATCGCCAGCCCGTCGAGCTTGGGTTCGACCGAAAACAGCGGATCGCGCAAGCCCAGTTCGCGTTCGATGCGGCGTTCGAAATCGGCCACTTCGGCAAAGCGCAGGCGATCGTCGGCGTCATCGGGTGCGGCCGGATTTTGGAAGGCGTTGTTCAGCGACAGCATCGGCAGCGCGTGCCGGACTTCGGGAAAACCGCCGTCCGGGCGCTGGCCGACCGTGCGCGTGGGCGAATCGGGCGTCAGCAGTTCCGGGTGTTGGGTTTCGAGCGCTTCCAGTTCGCGCAGCAGGCGGTCGAACTCGGCGTCCGGGATGTCCGGATCGTCGAGCACGTGGTAGCGGTAGTTGGCATCCTCGATGCGGCGGCGCAGCTGGCGGACCTGTGTAGCCGGATCGCTGCTACCGGAAGTGTGGGCAGTATCGGTGTCCATGCCGGCAATTCTACCGGCGCGGGGTCATTCCAGGCGCGGTTTCACCAGCGGCGCTGGGCCTGCTTTTCCTGTTCGCGGTCGAAGCTGCGCAGGTCGTCGCGCAGGTGCGCGATGCGCTGCCGGCCCAAGGTGTTGTGGTCCTCGTCCAGCACCACGGCATCGAGCAGTTCGGCCATGCGCTGGGCGGTGGGCAGCATGGTTTCCCAGGCATCCAGCGCCGGCAGCGGGCCGGGCAGCGTCATGAAGAAGGCCAGGCCCGGGGTATCGATATCGTGCACATTGCGCAGGTCGAAATGGCCGGGTTTGACCAGATTGGCAACGCTGAACACCGGTTCGGCCTCGGGTTTGCCGTCAGCAAGACGATGGAAAATGCCCATGTGGCCGTAGACCAGACCGGCCTTTTCCGCCGCGATGACGATGGCGGCGCCATCCAGCGACTGCCCTTCGCGCGCCGCCACGAACAGCGTGACGATGCGCTGCGGAGCGTTGTCGCCACGCCGGCCGATGCCGGGATCACCGACCTGCTCGGCTGCGCGCCCGTCGTCGGCGCGGGCATCATCAGCAGCCGCATTGCTGCCAAGGGTGCGTTCGATCAGGGCCAGTTCGTCCTGGATCGCGAAATCGGGTTCCGTGCCGTCCAGCCCTTCCGGATCGCCAAGACCGGCGTCTTCGGAGCCGTCGTTCCAGCGGGGTTCGCGGCGCTGATCATCGCGCGCTGCATCCACGCGTCGGCCCTGGCCGGGCTTGCGCGGGCGGCCGAATACCGCGATGGCGATCAGGACCAGGATGCCTGCGATTGCAAGCGGGATGCCGATGTCGGGGTTCCAGTTCATGCGGCGATTATAGGGGCAGTGCCGCGCACGGAAAGATGCCGCGTGCGCCGGGCGCCGCTGCCGGCACGATGGCCCGCCGCAGCGGGCCTGCCGCACACGCAGCACCGGGCGGCAGCGCATATGACCTGCGGCCTGGGCGTGCGGCGCGGGAAATCATTGCGCGCCGGCCAGCTTGGTGGCTTCGGCCAGATCCACCGATACCAGGCGCGAAACGCCGGGCTCGCGCATCGTGACACCGGCCAGTTGGCGCGCGGCTTCCATCGTCGATTTGTTGTGCGTGACGAACAGGAACTGCACCTTCTCGCTCATCTCCGACACCATCGCCGAGAAGCGCCCGACGTTGGCCTCGTCCAGCGGCGCGTCGACCTCGTCCAGCAGGCAGAACGGTGCGGGGTTGAGCTGGAAGATCGCGAACACCAGCGCCACCGCCGTCATCGCCTTTTCGCCGCCGGACAGCAGCGAGATGTTCGATACGCGCTTGCCGGGCGGGCGCGCCATGATCGCCACGCCGGTATCGAGCAGGTCTTCGCCGGTCAGTTCCAGATAGGCGTGACCGCCGCCGAACAGGCGCGGGTACAGCTCCTGCACGCCGGCGTTGACGCGGTCGAAGGTGTCCTTGAAGCGGCCCCGGGTTTCGCGGTCGATCTTCTTGATCGCACCTTCCAGTGTTTCCAGTGCCGAGACCAGATCGTCGTTCTGCGCGTCCAGGTACTCCTTGCGCTGCTGGGCTTCGCCGTATTCGGCGATGGCGGCCAGGTTGACGGGCTCCAGCCGGCGGATGCGGGTTTCCAGATCCGCCACGGCCTGTTTCCACGCGCCGACATTGGCGTCGTCCGGCAATTCGGCCAGCACCTGCGACAGCTCCAGTCCGGCCGCGACGATGCCTTCGTCCAGCCCGGCGATGCGCAGCACCAGACCTTGTTCGGACAGGCGCTTTTGCTGGATCGCCTCACGTGCCAGCAGGGCCTGCTGGTCGGCGCGCTGGCGCTGGGTCTCGTAGCGGCGCATTTCCGCATCGACGCCTTCGATGCCGGAACGGGCCGCGGCCAGGTCACGTTCGGCGACGATGCGCTGTTCCAGGAAGGTCTGGCGCTCGGCGTCCAGCGCCGCAATCGGGGCATCGCCCTGGGAAAGCTGCGCAGCCAATTCGGCTTCGCGTTGCTGCAGCTGCTCGCGCTGGGTCTGCATGCGCAGCAGCGCCTGATTCAGCGCGGCGACCTGGGTACGCGCGGCTTCCAGTTTCAGTGCGATCTGGTGCGCGGCATCGCGGGCTTCACGTGCGGTGCTGCGGGCGGCGTCGCGCTGTTCGGTCAGATGGCGGCGCTGGCTTTCCAACGCGATGCGGGTGTTTTCCTGCGTGGCCATCAGCGCCAGCGAGGCTTCCAGACCCTGGCGGGCTTCGCGTGCGCGCTCCTGCGCGTCGCGCGTGGTCTGTTCGATCTGCGCCAGCTCGGTATCGATGCGTGCCAGCCGGCCGCTGGCCGATTCCAGCTTGCCCTGCTGGCTCTGCATCTGGCCGGAGAGTTCGGCCACGCTGCGGTGCGCCAGATACAGCGCACGTTGCGCGTCCTCGCGTTGCTGTTCGGCCTGGGCAATCTGTTCGCGCAGTTCGGTGATGGTGTCCTGGGTGGTGGTTTCGCGCTCGGCCAGTTCCTCGATTTCCTCGCGCAGCGTCTTGATGTCGCGTTCGCGCAGCAGTGCGCCCTGCCCGGCACCGGCTTCACGCGCGATGCGCAGCCAGCCCGCACCGAGCCAGTCGCCGCTGCGGGTCACGACCGCTTCGTGTGCGGCCAGCGTCGGCAGCAGACGCTGGGCGGTTTCCAGATCTTCGGCGGTATGGATCGAAGCCAGCCAGCGTCGTGCGGCGTCCGGTCCCTGCACCCGCGCGGCGAGTGAGCCTGCGGGCACGTCGAATGTGCTGCGGGTCTGTTCGATCAGCGCCAGACGACCGCCATCGAAATCGGCGATGGCCGGCAACAAGGCTTGCGGGGAATCCACGACGGCGGCTTCGATCAGGTGGCCAAGCACGGTTTCCACCGCGGTTTCCCAGCCCGGCTCCACGTCCAGGGTTTCGCCCAGGCGGACACTGCTGTCCAGGCCGTGGCGTGCCAGCCATTCCTGCGCGGCACCTTTTTCCTGCCCGAGTGCGGCGTGCTGCAGGGCTTCGAGCGAGGCCAGGCGGCCGCGTCCGGTTTCGCCCAGCTTGCGGGTTTCGGACAATTCGCTTTGCAGCCGGCGCTGCTGTTCCTGCAACGTCAGCAGCGCCTGCTTGCGTTCTTCCAGCACGTCGCCGAGCGTGTCCAGGCCGGCGCGTTGCAGGTCGTGGTCGGAAGTGATGCGTTCCAGTTCCTGCGCCAGTGCATCCACGTCCAGCGTGGCGCGTTCGGTGGTGAGGGCTTCTCTGCGGCGCTCGCCTTCCAGCGTCTGCCGGTCCAGGTATTCGATCTTGGTGCGTTCGACTTCGGCCGCGCGCGTGGTTTCCGAGCTGAGACGGCTGTGCTCGTCCCATTCCACCTGCCATTGCGCCAGCGCGTTTTCGATTTCGCGCAGCGATTCCTGGCGGGCGCCGTCATCACCACTGAGCAGGGCCAGTTGAGGCTCGGCTTCGGCGATCTCCAGTGCGAGGGTTTCGCGCCGGGTTTCGTCCTGCGCGATGTCTTCGGCCAATGCTGCGATCTGGTCGGTGGTTTCGGCGTGGGTTTTGGCCAGCCGTTCGCCCAGTTCGCGCTGGTGCCGGATCTGCTGTTCGACCCGCGCGATATCCGAACCGACGCGGTAGCTTTCGCCCTGCGCCTGCGACAGTCGCTCAGTCGCTTCGCTGTGTTGCTCGCGGCACAGTTCGATCTGCGCTTCGGCCTGGCGCTGCTCGGCAATCAGGGCTTCGAGCCGGGTTTCCTCCTGCGCGATGGTTTCGCGCAGCGCGATCAGCTCGCTGTCCAGCTGGCGGTATTCCAGCGCCTTGAGCTGGGCTTCCTTGATGCGCTGGTCTTCCTTGTACTGCTGGTACTGCTCGGCCTGGCGGGCCTGGCGTTTCAGATGCTCAAGCTGCTTGTCAACTTCTTCGCGCAAGTCATTGAGGCGATCAAGGTTTTCGCGAGTGTGACGAATGCGTTGTTCGGTTTCCTTGCGGCGCTCCTTGTATTTGGAGATGCCGGCGGCCTCTTCCAGGAACACGCGCAGTTCTTCGGGCCGGGCCTCGACGATCTGGCTGATCATGCCCTGCTCGATGATCGAATAGCTGCGCGGCCCAAGACCGGTGCCCAGGAACAGGTCGGTGATGTCGCGGCGGCGGCAACGGGTGCCGTTGAGGTAGTAGCTGGACTGGCCGTCGCGGCTGACCAGGCGCTTGACCGAGATTTCGTTGAAGGCGGCGTATTCGCCAGTCAGGGTGCCGTCGCTGTTGTCGAAGATCAGTTCGACCGTGGCCTGCCCGACCGGTTTGCGCGAGGTCGAACCGGAAAAGATCACATCGGTCAGCGAGTCGCCACGCAGGCGGCTGGCCGATGATTCGCCCATGACCCAGCGCACCGCATCGATGATGTTGGATTTGCCGCAGCCATTGGGCCCGACCACAGCGGTCATGTTCGTGGGCAGGTGCAGCGTGGTGGGGTCGACGAAGGACTTGAAGCCGGACAGCTTGATCGTGGACAGGCGCATGCGGCGGGGTTTCCGGTTCCGGGCCAGGGACACGGCCCGGATGGACGGGAAGCCGTCACCTCTGGACCATCGATTCCCGTGGGCCGCCTTTGGCCGTCGGGATTTCGACCCGACAGTATAACTGTGCGGCGGCACAGCTTAGCGCGTGGGACGCGTGTTCGCCCGTTCGGGCCGAGGCCGCAACACCGTAGCCGCTTGCTGCCGACGCGGGCGTGAGCCTGGCAGGGGCCAGGCCGGCTTCAGTGCGGCAGTGGCGATCAGGTTGCTGGCGGTGCAGTGCGAACCTTCACGGCACCGCCGGCCGGATCAGCGCTGCTGGCTCTTCTTCTTGTCGCGCGGCAGGTTGCCGTAACGCGAGATATGGCGGTACAGCGCCAGATCGTCGTTTTCCAGATAGTCGCCTTCGACACTGGCCAGCACGTCGCCATCGAAGTTCAGCACCAGATTGCGCACTTCCATCGGTGCGCCACGGCGGCTGATGGTGGACACGTAATCCCAGCGCGAAGCGTGGAACGGATCCTGCACCGAGGGCGAACCCAGCAGGCTGTGCACCTGGCGCTTGGTCAGGCCCGGCTTCACCTGTGCCACGTTGTCGGGATCGAGCAGGTTGCCCTGGTAGATGTCGACCTTGTAGAGGACACCACAGCCCCCGAGCAGGACGGCGATCAGGGCAGCGAGGACGAGCTTGGGCATCGGACAATCCGCAGGTTACAAAACGCCCCGATGATACACTAGTACCCGACCGCGGAATGAACCGCCTGAGGCCGCAAACGCACCGCCAACATCGGCTGCGGGCATCGGAAGGCACCGGCGGTAGCCCCTTTTACGCATGGATACTTCAGAAATGATGGAGGGACTTCCCGTGGAATTGCAGGATCTCCGCAAGGTCGGCCTGAAGGTGACGCACCCGCGCGTGCGCATCCTGGAAGTGCTGGCCCAGGCGCGCCCGCGCCACATGACCGCCGAGGACATCTACCGCCACCTCAAGGACATGGAAGAGGACATCGGCCTGGCCACCGTGTACCGGGTGCTGACCCAGTTCGAAGCCGCCGGGCTGGTGCTCAAACACAATTTCGAAGGCGGCCAGGCCGTGTTCGAACTGGACCGCGGCGAACACCACGACCACATGGTCGACATCGAAAGCGGCAAGGTCATCGAGTTCACCCATCCGGACATCGAGCGCCTGCAGCACGAGATCGCCGAAGCCCACGGCTACGTGATCGAAGACCACTCGCTGGTGCTGTACGTGCGGCCCAAGCGCAAGAAGTGATTTCCTGCGCCCGTCCGGCGGCGCCGGACGGGCTGTGTACCGCCAGTTGCAACTGCAGGTATACGGCGATTGCACGACAGTGCCGGGAATGACCCCTTCCCGTGGGATAATCCCGGGATGACCACTCCTTCCATTCCCGCTGCGGCAGGTTTTGCCGCGCTTTCGCTGTCTGCGCCATTGCTGCAGGCCCTGTCCGATGTCGGCTACGAGGCGCCTTCGCCGATCCAGGCCGCCACCATTCCTCCGTTGCTGGAGGGCCGCGATCTTGTTGGCCAGGCCCAGACCGGCACCGGCAAGACCGCCGCGTTCGCGTTGCCGGTGCTCAACAGCATCGATACCAGCCTGCCGAAGACCCAGGCGCTGGTACTGGCGCCGACACGCGAACTGGCGATCCAGGTTGCCGAAGCCTTTCAGAAATACGCTACCCACCTGCCCGGCTTCCACGTGTTGCCGATCTACGGCGGCCAGGCCTACGGCAGTCAGCTGCATGGCCTCAAGCGCGGTGCGCATGTGGTGGTGGGCACGCCCGGGCGCCTGATCGACCATCTGGAACGCGGCTCGCTGGATCTTTCGCAACTGCGCTGCCTGGTGCTGGACGAAGCCGATGAAATGCTGCGCATGGGCTTCATCGACGATGTCGAAGCCATCCTGAAAAAGACCCCGGAACAGCGCCAGGTCGCGCTGTTCTCGGCCACGATGCCGCCGCAGATCCGGCGCATCGCGCAGACCTATCTGAAAGACCCAATCGATGTCGCGATCGCCGCCAAGACCCGCACCGCCACCAACATCCGCCAGCGCTACTGGCTGGTCGGGGGCATGCAGAAGCTGGATGCGATCACGCGCCTGCTGGAGGTCGAAAAGTTCGACGGCATGATCGTGTTCGCCCGCACCAAGCAGGCCACCGAGGAACTGGCCGACCGCCTGCAGGCACGCGGTTTTGCCGCCACCGCGATCAACGGCGACATTCCGCAGCCGCTGCGCGAACGTGCGGTGCAGAAGCTCAAGGATGGCCAGCTCGACATCCTCGTGGCGACCGACGTGGCGGCGCGCGGCCTGGACGTGGAGCGCATCAGCCACGTGCTGAACTACGACATCCCGTATGACGTGGAAAGCTATGTGCATCGCATCGGCCGTACCGGCCGCGCCGGGCGCAGTGGCGAGGCGATCCTGTTCGTGACCCCGCGCGAGCGCGGCATGCTGCGCGCGATCGAACGCGCCACGCGCCAGCCGATCGAGATCATGGCGATGCCAACTGCGCACCAGGTCAACGACCAGCGTATCGAGCGCTTCAAGCAGCGTATCGACGCAGTGCTGGAAGACGAACAGGCCAGCGACGAACTGGATCTGTACCGCAACCTGTTGGCCGAGTACGAGCGTGAACACGACGCCTCGCTGCTGGATGTCGCTGCCGCGCTGGCCAAGCTGACCCAGGGCGGCACCCCGCTGCTGATGCAGCCCGACCCGGAGCCGGTGGCACCGCCGCGCAAGCCCAAGGCCGAGCGCAGGTTCGATCAGGCCACACATCATCAGCGCGATCACCACACCGGCGAAGGCGCCACCCAGCGCACCATGCGGCCGCGCGAGGCCGGTTTTGAAACCTACCGCATCGCCGTGGGCCATGCGCACCGGGTCAAGCCCGGCAATATCGTCGGCGCGATCGCCAACGAGGCCGGGCTGGAATCGCGCCATATCGGTCGCATCGACATCCGCGACGATCACAGCTATGTGGATCTCCCGCCCGGCATGCCGCCGGAAACCCTGACCCATCTGCAGAGCGTATGGGTCGCCGGGCAACGCCTGCGGATCGAACGCCACGAAGGCGAAGTTCCGCTGGCACCACGCATCCAGCGCGGTCGTCCGAACTTCGATGGCGTGCGCCGCGACCATGCCCCGGCATCACAGCCACCGCCGCGTCGCTTCCGGCGTGATGACGGCGCTTCTGCTGAAGGTGGTTTTCCTCCGCGCCGACACGGTGCCGGTGGCCCCGGCCATCGTGCGGATGGCGCTCCGCCACGTCGCCATGGCAGTGACAGGCCGGCAGGCGGCAAACCACCCTTCGCTGGGCCGCGCGGCGGCGGCAAGGCCGGCTTCAAGCCGCCGACACGCAACAAGTAAGGTCTGATCCCGCATACGGAGCTCTTTCGTCCCGGACCGCACCCTGCACCTCCAGCTTGCCCGGCGCAAAACCGGGAGCAGGAGGACCGCAGGACACGCGCCTGCCTGCGAAGAGCCAGAAGACCATCCCGATAGGTTGACGGTGAGCGCAGCGAACCCCAACGCTGCCGAACCTGCCGTATCCCAGCCTTCCCGGTGCGGGACAGCACACAAAAACGCCGCCGCCATTGATCTGGCGGCGGCGTTTTTCATGACACTCAGTGGCTGTGCGGCACGCCGGATTTCGGGCAGTGGCAGGGCATGGTGGGGCCGTATTCGACGCCGTAGCCGTGCGCATCCTGATGCCGCTGCCAGTAGAAGATCGGGGCCGGGACGGCGCGGTTGCCGATTTCGGCCATGTCGGCATCGACATCGAACAGGCGGCCGTTGACCATCACGTAACGGGTATCGGCGGTGGCGCGGATATCGTCCAGCGGGTTGCTGTTGAGCACGACCAGGTCGGCCTTCTTGCCCACTTCCAGCGAGCCGAGCTGCTTGCCGAAACCGATCGAATCCACGCCATCGATGGTGAAGGCGCGCAGCGCTTCCCAGTTCGTGAAGCCGCCCTGCACCAGACTCCAGGCTTCCCAGTGCGGCGACAGGCCCTGCAACTGGCCGTGGCCGCCGACCTGGATCTTCACACCGGCATCGCGCAGCGCCTTCTTCGCCCGCGCCACTTCGATGTGGTAGTAGTCCCAATCCGGTGCGGTTTCACGTCGGATGCTGCGTGCATCCAGCGTCTCGCGCGGAAAGAAGCGCGCCAGTTTGCCGTCCAGCCAGACCTCGTCGCGCGCATACCACCAGTACTCGCCGGACAGGCCGCCATAGCTGACCACCAGCGTCGGCGTGTTGCGCACATCGGTATGGCGCCACAGCTCGATCACGTCGCGGTACAGCGGGGCGATCGGCAGATTGTGCTCAATCGTCGTGGCGCCATCCAGAATCATCGTCATGTTGTGGTGGAAGGTGGAGCCGCCCTCCTCCACCACCAGCATGCCCAGTTCACGTGCGGCCTGGTTGACCTGCTGGCGCTGGTCGCGGCGCGGCTGGTTGTAGCTCTTGACGCTGAACGCGCCGTTGGCCTGCATCCGGCGCAGATGCGAGCGCGCATCGTCGGCGGAATCGATCACCGCCTTGAAGTCGCCATCGGCGCCGTACAGGATCGTGCCGGTGGAGTAGATGCGCGGCCCGACCATCGCACCGGCCTTGACCAGTTCGGCCTGCGAGAACACCAGTTCGGTGGTGGCCGAAGGATCGTGCGTGGTGGTGATGCCGAAGGCCAGGTTGGCGTAATAGGCCCAGTTCTGCTGCGGCACGACGCCGCCGCCGAAGTGCGCCACGTGTGCATGCACGTCGGCATAGCCGGGCACGATGGTCTTGCCGGCAGCATCGATCACGCGCGCGCCGGCGGGAACCGTGACGTTCTCACCCACCGCGCGAATCTCGTCGCCGACCACGAGCACGGTGCCGTTCTCGATTACTTCCTGCGTGTTCTGCGCATCGCGCATCGTGATGATGCGGGCGTTGGTGAAGGCCACGGTGTCCTTCGGCGTATCCACTGCGGCGCTCAGGCCGAGCTTCACGCCCTTGGCGGATTCGGGCTTGGGCAGTTCCTTCGGCGCGCCGGGCACGAAGGCGAACAGATCCTTCAGATCACGGCTGAAATATTCATCGCCGACCACCCAGTGCAGCGACTTGGAATCGGCCGCCCAATGCAGGTAGGAGCCGGCATCGCGGCTGACCTGGGTCACCGGAATCGCCTTGCTGTCCTTGCTCAGCGCGATGCTGCCGCCGGTCTGCGGCAGTGGCGCGACGTAGGCGTTGAACAGTTCGGTGAAGGCAACCCACTTGCCGTCCGGGCTGAGCGCGACCAGGTTCGGATATTTCAGATCCAGCACCTCGCGCACGTCCTCGCCGTTGAGGCCGACCGACATCAGCTTCTTCGACAGCCCGCCACCGCTGAAATACAGCACGCGTGTGCCATCGGCCGAGAACTGTGGCTGGCTGCCGTGCGCGGCCAGTTTGCGTGCTTCGCCGCCCTGTGCCGGCACGAGGAAGATGCCGCGCTCACCCGACCACATTGCGCCGGTCATGCCACCGCCGCCGGTGCGGCTGTAGACGATGTGGCGGGCATCGGGCGAGTGCGTCGGTCCGTAGTAGAAGCCCGGTTGCGTGGTGATGGTGCGCTCGCTGCCGCTGGCAAGATCGCGCTCGATGATCTGCACCAGCTCGGCATCGCTCCAGCGGGTGTAGAGCAGCTTACGCCCGTCCGGGCTGAAGCTGGGCTGGTATTCGGAAACGCCGGTGCTGGCGGTCAGCCGCTGCGGGCGGCCGTTGGGCAAGGCGCGGGTATACAGATGACCGAGCGCATGGAACACCACGGTTTTGCCGTCCGGCGAGGTCGCCACGTCACGGATCATCTGCGGCGTGAAGCTGCCTTCCTCCAGTTTCTGCTCGAAGCGCAGCGGCGCTGCCAACGCCTGCTCGACCTGGGCCCGGAACGGAATCTTGGTGGCCTCACCCTTTTCCGCATCCACGCGCCAGATGCCCCCCTGCGCCCAGATCACCAGCGCCGACGCATCCGGCAGCCAGTTGTAGTTGGTGTACGGGCCGAAGATCGCCCAGGCTTCCTGCTGGTCGTGGCTCAGACCATCCCAGAGCGGGCGCACGTGGCCGGACTCCAGCTCCATCAGGTGCAGCACGCTCTTTTCCCGCACGCGCTTGACGAAGGCCAGATGCCTGCCGTCGGGTGATGGCTGCGGGCGCACCGCGCCGCCGGCCGAATCGACCACGGTATCGATCTGGCCGTTCTGGCGGTCCAGGCGCTTGATCGCGTAGATCGTGTCGTGCGGGTTCTTGTTGTACTGGAACATCGGCCCGGGCGTGACATCTTCAGAGAAGTACACATAGCGCCCATCCGGCGACAGCGCCGGCTCGCCCAGATCCTGCTGGTCGTTCTTCTGCTTGGTCAGTTGCAGGCCGTCGCCGCCGCCGACGTGGTACATCCACAGCTCGCCGGCACCCAGCGAACGGCGCCCGGTGAAGTGCTTGCGGCCGATCAGATACTGCCCGTCCGGCGTCCAGGCCGGGTTGTTGAGCAGGCGGAAGCGCTCCTTCGTGACCTGCACCGGATTCTTGCCGTCCGCATCGATGCGCCACAGGTTGTTGCCGCCGTCGCGGTCCGAGGTGAAGGCCAGTTGCCTGCCGTCCGGCGAGAAGCGCGGCTGGATGTCCCAGGCCGGGCCGGAGGTGATGCGCTGCGCGTTGCCGCCTTCGATCGGCAACAGGTACAGATCACCCAGCAGCGAGAACGCGATGCGGCGACCGTCCGGGCTCACGTCCAGATCCATCCAGGTGCCTTCGTCGGTGCTGAACTTCGCCGTGGTCGCCACCGGCAGCGCGGTGGCAACGTCCCAGCGCGGCGCATCGGCCGGCTTCTTCTGCGCGGCAGCCAGGCCGGAAGCGGCTACCAGTGCGGCGCACAGGGTGATGGAAACAACGGATTTCACGGGGCGTGGGATGGGCATGCGGGCAACGTCCTGCGGGTGGGCGAAAGCCGCCACGTTACGTCATCGGGTGCGGGAAGACACCTGTCGAAAGTGCTGCCTGATGGCTGCCAAACCCTCATCCGGCCCTGCGGGCCACCTTCTCCCGGCGGGAGAAGGAAAGACCAGCTGAGTGATGGGGCCAATCAGGAGCCGGCCTGACTGTTGCGGCCTGCTTCCGTACCCGACTCCGGTGCGACTTACTCGCAGCACAGGTTCTGCAGCGCGGTGGCGTGGCGCATCACGAACAGCCCGACGCCGTCCTCCACCCCATCCTCATGCGTATTGTTCAAGCGCGCCAGCAGGCGCTGGTAGTGCGCATCGTCGGGCTGGATCGGAATATCGATGAATATATGCCCCTGGTACGGCACTTCATGGAAACCATCGAGCAGAAAAGGCAGGCAGCATTGCCAGGCGATGCCTTCCTGTTCCAGCCAGGCCAGCAGCCGGGCACGGGCCGGATCGGTTTCCCAGGGCAACTGCATGGCTTCGCTGCGCAGCGACACGATCGCACGTCCGTGGCAGAACACCAGCATCAGCACATCGCGCTGCAGGTTGCGGGCAATGGCATCGATGGATTCGATGCGGCTCATTCCGCGATAACCGCAGCATGCGCGCCATCGCAATTGCTCAACCCTGCCCCGCCATGACTCCGGTGCGCGGATGGATCGATATGCGATAGCCCAAGCCGGGTGGCCTGCTGCATGGTGCGTCCCCCTGTAGGACGGTTGCGGTTCCAATACGAAGGCGATCCTGCCTTCCGGTGAATCCCGGCATGTCATCGACCGACATGCCTGCAACAGCCACGCGGCAAACACCGCCGATGGCTGCGGATAATGATGCCCGTTTCACCGTGCGTTTGGAATATCACCGACCAGCGGCGCCAGACGCCGCGTCAGGGGGCCTGTGGAATCACCGCAGGCAGATCAGTCAAAGCGTGCGCGTCGATACGGCGCCAATGGAATCGCCGGCTCGCGTGCGGCGATCATGTCGGCCACCAGGCGTCCGGTGATCGGCGCCTGGGTCAGTCCGAGATGGCCGTGGCCGGTGGCCAGGTAAATCTCGTGTTCGCCCAGGCGATCGATGATCGGCAGGGAATCCGGTGTGCACGGGCGATAACCGGACCATTCGGCCCGCACTTCGCCCTGCAGGCCGGGGAACAGCCGCCGTGCATCGGCATCGCGGCGCTGGATCAGGTGGTAATGCGGATCGCGCCCGATCGCGGTCAGTTCCTTGATGCTGGTCATGCGGATGCCCTGCACCATCGGCGACAACACCATGTAACGCTCGGCCCACAGCGTGGGGCGGTGCACCACATCGGCCTGGTTCGGATACATCAGGTGATAACCACGCGCCGGAATCACTGGAATACGGATATTGAAATCGCGCAGCAGCGCATTGCTCCAGGCGCCGGCGGCCACGACCACAGCCTTGGCCTGCACGCTGCCGTGATCGGTGATGATGCGATAGCCGCCCTGCTCTGCCCGGAACTGCGCCACGGCGGCACGGAAACTCTGCACGCCACGGGCTTCCAGCGCCTGCCCCAGACGCTGGCAGAACTGGCCCGGATCGCGCATCGCCAGCGACTGATCCTGAAACACCGCACGGCTGAATTCCTTGCCGATGCCCGGTTCCAGATCGCGCAATTGCTTTGCGTCCAGCACCTGGTAGCTGACCCCGCGTTCGCTCATCAGCTGTCGTTCCCAGGCACCGGCCTCGAACGTGGATTCCTGCCCGTAGACGTGCAGATAACCGGTATCGGCCACCAGTTCGCGCGCATTGATGGCCTCGGCCAGATCCAGCCAGGCATCACGCGAGGCGGTATTGATCGCGTGCATTGCATCGATGATCGGCATCACCCGGCCCTTGCCGCCTTCGCGCACGAAGCGCAGCAGCCAGCCGAACCAGTTGCGCCACGCGCCATAATCCAGCTTCAGCGGTGCATCGGCATCGAACATCATGCCCAGCCCCTTGCCCATGATGCCCGGCGTGGATTGCGGCAGCAGGTTGCCGATCGAGATCGAACCGGCATTGCCGTACGAGGTTTCACGCCCGAAACCGTGCGGATCGATCAGCAGGCAATCACGCCCGAGCTGTTGCAGGTGGAAGGCACAGGAAAGCCCGACGATGCCGCTGCCGATGATGGCGATGTCGGTGTTGCGCGGGGTGGTGATGGCGTCAGTCACGGTGTCGTGTCCGTTGCAGGCAGGCGGAAAGGTGAAGCCGGTTCCGCATCCCTCAGGGCCAGTGCCCCGCGATGCCTGAAGACCGCTTCGTGCACCGGCCATTGTCGATGATCCGGGCATGGCAGGGAAAGGCCGGCACCACCACCTCCGCAGCCGCGATGCCCGGCATGCGCTGTCATATCGCGGGGCCGGGATCACTGCTAGGATCGCGGCGCAGGCCCGTGTCGGCCGTTTCCCTGGCCCACGCGGATGACATCCCGCTTCCCGGAGGCCCTCCATGTCGATCCCGTCGATTCTTTCCGACCTTGCCAGCACTCGCGAGCACCGCGAGGCGCTGTACAAGGATTTCCACCGCCATCCCGAGCTGTCATTGCAGGAATACCGCACCGCCGAAAAGATCGAGGCGGAGCTGGCTGCCTACGGTGTCGACGAGGTGCTGCGCATCGGCAAGACCGGTCTGGTGGCGATCCTGCGCAACGGTGACGGCCCGGTGGTCGCGATGCGCGGCGACATCGATGCGCTGCCGATGGCCGAACGTTCCGGGCTGGACTATGCCGCCGAAGGCGTGACCCAGAAGGACGAAACCAGCGGCAAGGACACGCCGGTGGCCCACACCTGCGGCCACGACTTCCATATCGTCTGTCTGCTCGGCGCGGTGCAGGCGCTGCACACGCATCGCGAGCACTGGTCGGGCACCTTCATCGCGGTGTTCCAGCCGGGCGAGGAGAACGCTGCCGGTGCCAAGGCGATGGTCGCCGACGGCATCGTCGACAAGGTGCCCAAGCCCGACGTGTACCTTGGCCAGCATGTGCTTGGCAGCCTGCCCGGCGGCGCTGTCGGCATCCGTCCCGGCCCGCTGTTTTCAGCTGCCGCATCGATTGAAATCACCCTGCATGGCAAGGGCTCGCACGGTTCGATGCCGAACCTGGGCGTGGACCCTATCGTGCTCGGCTCGGCCATCGTCGGGCGGCTGCAAACCATCGTCTCGCGCGAGGTGGCGCCGAAGGAAACCGCCGTGGTCACGGTCGGCAGTTTCCATGCCGGCACCAAGTCCAACATCATTCCCGATTCGGCCGTGCTGCAACTCAATACCCGCGCCTTCAACAAGGATGTCGAAAAGCATCTGCACGAAGCCATCGAACGCATCGTCCGCGCCGAGTGCGAGGCCGCGCGTTCGCCCAAGGAGCCGGAGTTCCGCTACTACGACCAGTACCCGCTGACCTCCAACCATGCCGAACCGACGGCGAAGGTGCGCGCCGCCTTCGATGCGTTCTTCGGCGATGACTCGGTGGAGATGGCGCCGGTGCCGGCTTCGGAAGATTTCTCGGTGATTCCGGACGCCTTCGGTTGCCCCTACGCCTACTGGGGCCTGGGCGGCTTCAAGGACTGGAAGAACGCGCCGGGCAACCATTCGCCGTTCTTCGCACCCGATATCCACCCGACGCTGGACCGTGGCACCGAAGCGATCATCGTGGCCGCCTCGCCGTGGCTGATCGGGAGCAAGTCATGAGCGCCGCCGCCGATACCACACCGGTGAACCCCACCGGTTTCAAGGGCAACGATTCGGCCCTGTTCGGCATCGTGCTGGCGGTCGTCACCTTCTGGCTGTTCGCGCAGACCACGATGAACATCGGCCCGCTGATGGCCGAGGACGTCGGCATGCCGATGCCGGTGATGAACATCGCGATCTCGCTGTCGGCGCTGTTCTCGGGCATGTTCATCGTGGTGCTGGGCGGGCTTGGCGACCGATATGGCCGGGTGAAGATCGTCTTCCTCGGTAACCTGCTCAACATCATCGGTTCGCTGCTGATCGCGTTTGCCATCGAAGGCGTGCTGGCCACGCCGATGATCCTGCTCGGCCGCATCCTGCAAGGTCTGGCGGCGGGCGCGATCATGCCGTCCACCATGGCGCTGCTGAAGGTGTACTGGGATGGCGCGCAGCGGCAGCGCGCGGTGTCGATGTGGTCGATCGGCTCATGGGGCGGCTCGGGCCTGACCGCGATCTTCGGCGGCTTCATGGCGTCCACGTTCCTGGGCTGGCGCTCGATCTTCGTGATCTGCGCGCTGGTGTCGGTGGCATCGATCGCACTGATGCGGCAGATCCCCGAATCCGCGCCGCTGGCCGGGCGCCCCGGCAAGACCGACTGGGTCGGCATCATCTCAATGGCCGTGGGTCTGGCGGCATTGCTGATCGTGGTGACGCAAGGTTCGACCATCGGCTGGGCGAACCTGTTGACCTGGGGCCTGTTCGGGCTGTTCATCGCCGCCTTCGGCGTCTTCATCAATGCCGAGTTGCATGCGTCGAATCCGCTGGTGGACTTCAAGCTGTTCCGCAACACCGTGTTCACCGGCGCGACGATTTCCAACTTCCTGATCAATGGCACCGCCGGCGCGCTGACAGTGTCGCTGTGGGTGTTGCAGGGCGCGGCCGGGATGTCGGCGGCCACCGCCGGTTATCTGACCATCGGCTACGCCGTCTTCATCATTGCCTTCATCCGCGTCGGTGAAAAATTGCTGCAACGCTTCGGGCCGCGCAAGCCGATGCTGTGGGGCTGCCTGATCGTGCTGGCGTCGATCCTGCTGCTGATGGCCACGCACACGATGCAGTGGCAGTACACGATTCTGGCGGTGGTGGCGTATTCGCTGTTCGGGCTGGGGCTGGCGTTCTACGCCACGCCATCGACCGACGCCGCGCTGACCAACCTGCCCGGCGACCAGGCCGGCGCCGGCTCCGGCATCTACAAGATGGCCTCCTCGCTGGGTGCCGCTTTCGGTGTGGCCGCTTCGGCGGCGCTGTTCACCGCGCTGGCCACCACCGGCCTGGAAGTGGTCGGCAGCGTGATCGAATTCTCCGGCCGCCAGGACAATCTGGCCGTGCGCGAAGCTGGCATGGTCGGCCTGGCCTTCAACGCGCTGATGGCGATCGCCGCACTGATCTCGGTGACGATCTTCATTCCCAAACAGAAGAAAACGAGCTGAGCCCGCGCCGATGCCTGTCGCCACTGTGAGCGCGCCTGCCGCGACGTTGGAAGCCGGCCACTACCGTGGCAACGACGCCGCGCTGCTGGGCATCGTGCTGGCGGTCGTCACGTTCTGGCTGTTCGCGCAGACGGCGCTGAACATCGGGCCATTGATGGCCCGCGATGTCGGCATGCCGATGCCGCTGATGAACGTCGCCATCTCGCTGGCGGCGCTGTTTTCCGGCATGTTCACGGTGGTGCTGGGCGGGCTGGGCGACCGTTTCGGGCGGGTGCGACTGGTGTTGGCGGGCAATGTGCTCGGCATCGCCGGCGCGCTGTTGATCGCTTTCGCGGCGGGCCATGCGGCCACGCCGATGATCCTGCTGGGGCGCATCCTGCAAGGGCTGGCGGCCGGCGCGATCATGCCTTCGACGATGGCGCTGCTGAAAGTCCATTGGCAGGGCAAGGCCCGGCAGCGCGCGATATCGATGTGGGCCATCGGAACCTGGGGCGGCTCGGGCCTGAGCGCGCTGTTCGGTGGCTTTGTAGCTTCCAGCGCACTGGGCTGGCGCGGCATTTTCGTGCTCAGCGCACTGGTCTCGCTGGCCTCGTTTCTGCTGGTGCGAAAGATTCCCGAATCGGCGCCGCTAGCCGGGCGCCCCGGCAGGACCGACTGGGCCGGCATCATTTCGCTGGCGGTGGGCCTGGCGGCATTGCTGGTCGTGGTGACGCAAGGCGCCAGCATCGGCTGGAGCAGTCCGCTGACTTGGCTGCTGCTGGCGCTGTTCCTGATCGCCCTGGGCGTGTTCGTCAATGCCGAACTCAAGGTTCCGGACCCGCTGGTGGACTTCAGCCTTTTCCACAACCGCATCTTCACCGGCGCCACGGTGTCCAACTTCCTGATCAACAGCACCGCCGGCGCGCTGGTGGTATCGCTGTGGGTGCTGCAGGGCGCGGGCGGAATGTCGGCGGCGGCGGCCGGGTATCTGACCATCGGTTATGCGGCCTGCATCATCGTCTTCATCCGGGTCGGCGAAAAGCTGCTGCAACGCTTCGGCCCGCGCACCCCGATGCTGTGGGGCTGCCTGATCGTGCTGGCCGCGATCCTGCTGCTGATGGCCACGCATACCCTGCAATGGCAGTACACGATGCTGGCTGCGCTCGCCTACTCGTTGTTCGGGCTGGGCCTGGCGTTCTATGCCACGCCATCGACCGATGCGGCATTGGGCAGCCTGCCCGACACCCAGGCCGGTGCCGGTTCGGGCATCTACAAGATGGCATCCTCGCTCGGCGCCGCGTTCGGCGTGGCGATCTCCGCCGCGATCTTCACCGCAGTTGCCGCTGCCGGCAGCAACGCCGTCGGCACCGTGCTCGAATTCAGCGGCCGCCAGGACAACCTGGCGATACGCGAAGCCGGCATGGTGGGCCTGGCGTTTACCGCACTGATGGCATTGATGGCGTTGGTGTCGGTGACGGTTTTCATTCCGAAGCAGGAAGCGGAATGAAGTCAGGGCGGATGTTCGGGGTGCTGTGCGGGAAGCACACGTTGCCGTGCCGATAACGACAAAGCCCGGCACAAGGCCGGGCTTTGTTCTGACGGTGTGTGTGGGTCACTCCCGTCGGCTCCCACTGCGGGTTACGCGCTGACGCCCTCCGCCACCTCGCGGTATTCCTCGATCTGGTCGAAGTTCATGTAGCGGTAGATCTCGGCACCGTTCTGGTCGATGACACCGATATCGGCCAGGTACTCCTCGCGGGTCGGAATGCGGCCCAGGCGCGAGCAGATCGCCGCCAGTTCGGCCGAACCCAGATACACATTGGCGCCGCGGCCCAGGCGGTTGGGGAAGTTGCGGGTCGAGGTCGACATCACCGTGGCGCCCTCGCGCACCTGGGCCTGGTTGCCCATGCACAGCGAGCAGCCCGGCATCTCCATGCGCGCACCGGCGGTGCCGAAGGTGCCGTAATGGCCTTCCTTGGTCAGTTCGGCGGCGTCCATCTTGGTCGGCGGGGCGACCCACAGGCGCGTGGGGATGTCGCGCTTGCCTTCCAGCAGCTTCGCGGCGGCGCGGAAGTGGCCGATGTTGGTCATGCACGAGCCGATGAACACTTCGTCGATGGTGTTGCCGGCCACGTCGGACAGGGTCTTGGCGTCGTCCGGGTCGTTCGGGCAGCAGACGATGGGTTCGACGATCTCATTGAGATCAATCTCGATCACCGCGGCGTACTCGGCGTCCGCGTCGGGTTCGAGCAGCTGCGGGTCGGCCAGCCACTGCTGCATCTTGTCGATGCGGCGCTGCAGGGTGCGGGCGTCGGCGTAGCCTTCGGCGATCATCCATTTCAGCAGCGTGATGTTGCTGGTCAGATATTCGATGATCGGCGCCTTGTCGAGCTTCACCGTGCAGCCGGCAGCGGAGCGCTCGGCCGACGCGTCGGCCAGTTCGAAGGCCTGTTCGATCTTCAGCTCCGGCAGACCCTCGATCTCGAGGATGCGGCCGGAGAAGATGTTCTTCTTGCCCTGCTTGGCCACGGTCAGCAGGCCCTGCTTGATGGCGTACAGCGGGATCGCGTGCACCAGGTCGCGCAGGGTCACGCCCGGCTGCAGCTGGCCCTTGAAGCGCACCAGCACCGACTCGGGCATGTCCAGCGGCATCACGCCGGTGGCGGCGGCAAAGGCCACCAGGCCCGAGCCCGCCGGGAACGAGATGCCGATCGGGAAGCGGGTGTGGCTGTCGCCGCCGGTGCCGACGGTGTCGGGCAGCAGCATGCGGTTGAGCCAGCTGTGGATGATGCCGTCGCCCGGGCGCAGCGACACGCCGCCGCGGGTGGAGATGAATTCCGGCAGGGTGTGGTGGGTCTTCACGTCCACCGGCTTCGGATAGGCCGCGGTGTGGCAGAACGACTGCATCACCAGGTCCGCACTGAAGCCCAGGCAGGCCAGGTCCTTCAGCTCGTCGCGGGTCATCGGGCCCGTGGTGTCCTGCGAACCGACGGTGGTCATCTTCGGTTCGCAGTAGGTGCCCGGACGCACGCCCTGGCCTTCCGGCAGGCCGCAGGCGCGGCCGACCATCTTCTGCGCGAGCGTGAAGCCGCGGCCGGTGTCGGCCGGCGCGGCCGGCTGGCGGAACAGCGTGGTCGCGGGCAGGCCCAGCGATTCGCGCGCCTTCGCGGTCAGGCCGCGGCCGATGATCAGCGGGATGCGGCCGCCGGCGCGCACTTCGTCGAACAGCACCTCGGACTTGACCTCGAATTCGGCGATCACTTCGCCGCCCTTCAGGGCCTTGCCGTCATAGGGACGCAGCTCGACGACATCGCCGTGATTCATCTGCGACACGTCGAGCTCGATCGGCAGCGCGCCGGCGTCTTCCATGGTGTTGTAGAAGATCGGGGCGATCTTGCCGCCGAGGCAGACGCCGCCGAAGCGCTTGTTCGGAATGTAGGGGATGTCCTCGCCGGTCCACCACAGCACGCTGTTGGTGGCCGATTTGCGCGACGAGCCGGTGCCGACCACGTCGCCGACGTAGGCGACCAGGTGGCCCTTGTCCTTCAGCGACAGGATCTCCTGGATCGGGCCGCGCTTGCCGTCTTCCTCGGGCACGAAGGGCGCATCGGGGCGCTTGTTCTTCAGCATCGCCAGTGCGTGCATCGGGATGTCCGGGCGCGTGGTGGCGTCGGGCGCCGGCGACAGGTCGTCGGTATTGGTCTCGCCCGGCACCTTGAACACGGTGATGGTCATCGACTCCGCCACTTCCGGCTTCGAGGTGAACCATTCGGCATCGGCCCAGCTCTGCAGCACGGCCTGGGCGTTGGCGTTGCCGGCCTTGGCCTTTTCCTCGACGTCGTGGAAGGCGTCGAATACCAGCAGCGTGTGCTTCAGGCCTTCGGCGGCGACCGGGCCGAGCGTGGCGTCGTCGAGCAATTCGATCAGCGGCGCGACGTTGTAGCCGCCCAGCATGGTGCCCAGCAGTTCGGTAGCGCGCTCGCGGCTGATCAGCGCGTTCTGTTCGCTGCCGAAGGCCAGCGCGGCCAGATAGCTCGCCTTGACCTTGGCGGCGTCATCCACACCCGCGGGCACGCGGTTCGTGATCAGGTCGAGCAGGAACTGTTCCTCACCGGCCGGCGGCGACTTCAACAATTCGATGACATCGGCCGTCTGCTGCGGCGTGAGCGGCAACGCGGGGATGCCGAGCGCTGCGCGTTCGGCCACGTGGTGGCGATAGGCTTCCAACATGGTGCGGTACTCCAGAAATGTGAGGGGAGGAAAAGGGAAACGCTCAGACTTTGGGCACGATCAGCTTCAGACCCTTGAAGTAATCGCGGAAAAAGCCATCGTCGCGGGTGATCAGGCCATTGCATTGCAGCAGTGCATGCGCACCGACCAGGAAGTCAGGCACGGTGCGCGGTGAAACCGAACCACCCTGCCCGGCTGCGCGGCGACGCTGGTTGAAGCGGCGCTGCATCTCACCGGCCCGGATCGCGGCGCGGCGCTCGATCGGCAGGTAGCGCAGCCCCATCTCCTCGACCACGTCCATGATGTCGGTGCCGTGGCCAAGGCCGGCGGTGATTTCGCTGACGACGACGTCGCAAAGTACGACCGGGCCCTGCGCCAGCGCGTCGCGGACGCACTGTTCGGCGGCGTCGGCGCGGGCCGGATCATTGCCCAGCAGGTCGATCAGGACGGGTGTGTCGATCGCGATCATGCCGGCGACCGGTCAGGGTTCCACCGGATCGTCCGGGGCGCGACCGCGCAGTTCGCGCATCACGTCATCGGTGCTGACGCCTTCGGGCAGCTTGAAACGACCTCGGGCGCGCGATATGGCGTCGTCGACGTTCTTGCGCAGGATGATGCGGCCGCCCTCGAGTTCGACCTTGAGCAGTGTGCCCTTGGTCAGGCCCAGGGCATCGCGAACCGCTTTGGGCAGCGTGATCTGCCCGCGTTCGGCAACGGTGGCTTCCATGGCACCCTCCTGCAAAGTAGGCGTCAGCCGGTATGCGCGCATTATACATACCTGGCATGACATACTCCCAGAGGCATACCGGGATGTTCAGGCAACAGCCACTGGCTAAACCACCGTTTCAGTGGCCTCGACGTTGAATGCCAGGCACTCGCCGTCGTCCGGGATGGACAGCCGGTCGGCGACACCGGCGCGGGCCGCTTGCGCGGCAAGGCCGGCACGGGTTTGCGGACAATGGCTGAGCGCCTCCAGATGGTTGGCCACGACCTGGCCGCGCACCAGGGTCGCCAGCTCGACCACGGCGGCGCCGTCCATGATGACCTCTCCACCCAGGTCAAAGCGCGCGCCGCCGGCCGGGACCACGCACACGTCCGGCTGGTGCCGCGCGACGAAGGCACGGATCTCGTCCGTGAGCAGTGTGTCGCCCGCCAGGTAGACGGACGGCTCGCCGGGCATCTCGATCAGGTAGCCGACGCCATGCTCCATCAGCCGCCCTATCACCCCCCGGCCGTGCAGGCATCGCTGCGTGCGGATCTGTCCATTCAGGAAGGGGCTGGGATGCCCGTGATCGGCGGGCAACGGCACGACATTGACACCTTTCCGTCGCAGGTGCGGGGCGTCATGCGGCGTGCAGACCACGGGCAGCTGGCGCTCGCGCAGCCAGCGCGCGCCGGCCCTGTCCAGGTGATCGAAGTGGCCCTTCTGGCAGTGGGTGATCAGGCCGTGCGTGACCTGGTCCAGCAAGGGCTCGTGGCCTGCGGGCAGGTCGACCAGCGGATTGCGCAGACGCCCGCCGCCCAGACGCAACGGCGGCAGGGCCCCACGCGGCGCCAGCATGGGATCGACCAGGACCCGTGCCTGGCGGTATTCGAGAACGAGGGTGGCATTGCGCAGCTGATGGATCTTCATGGCATGGGCTCCGGTCGGGATGCCCACATGGTCGGCTCGCCGGGCTGCCACTGAAATGGCATAATTCGCCACCTTTCATTCGATTCTTGCCATGGTTGCACCGTTGCGCATCGGCCTGCTGCTCTATCCGGGCTGCATGCCGGCCGGCCTGTTTGCATTCGCCGACCTGCTGCACGCCGCCAACCGGCGCGGCGGCCGCCGGCTGTACGAGACCTCGTTCGTGTCGGCGGAACCGTGGACCGCGACCGGGCCGCACGGGACGCCCGTGCGCGCGCAGGATCGCCTGCCCTTCGCCGGTGACGCCTTGCTGGTGCCCGGTTTCTGGGCCGAATCGCAGGCGGACGTCGAGGCCGCGCTGTCCGCCAATGCCGACCTGGTCGCAACGCTTCGCCGTCTGGGCCGTCGCTGCCAGCTTTGGAGCTACTGCGCGGGCGTGAGCCTGCTCGCCGCCGCGGGACGGCTCGACGGCCGGCGGGCGACCGCCACCTGGTGGCTGGCCGATGCATTGCGGCGACGCCATCCGCGGGTGCACTGGGCGTTCGGGCAGGACTGTGTCGCCAGCGAGCGGACGATCACCGCGAGTGGCACGAATGGTCATCTGCCGATTGCCCAGGCCTTGATCGAACGCGATCTCGACGCCGAAGCCTTCCTGGATCTGACCCGCCTGATGGTGCTGCCGCGTCCCACGCCGGGCCATGACGCCTTTGAACAGCTGGCCCTGATCGAACAGGGCAGCGACTGCCTGCGCGACCTGCACCGCGTGGTCGAACGCCTGCCGGCCGCGAGGCTCACCGCCAGCGCCCTGGCAATGGCGCTGGGCATGTCTTCACGCACGCTGGCGCGGCGTGTGAGAAGCGAAACCGGGCTTGCCCTGGCCGCGCATGTGCGCCGGCTCAAATTGCGCCAGGTCAGCGACCGCCTGGTCCTGACCAGCGAGCCGGCCAGCGCCATCAGCGCTGCCCTGGGTTTCAGCAGTGAATCGAACATGCGCCGCGCCTTCAAGGCGCTCACCGGGATGACGCCCGGCGACTACCGCCGGCGCCATGGCCGGCGCTGAGCCTGACCGCCATCTGACGCGCGCCGGCGCGCCAGAAGCGCGGCCGACTCGATCACCACCGACCACATCTCGCCGGCGCGGCCTGCGTGCGGGACATTCGGGCATGACGGCGAAATTCCTGCCCGCGGCCATGGTGCATGTCGGCTACACCAACCGCGAGATCGCTCTTGCCCTGTTTCTGGCCAAAGGCACGGTGAAGAACTACGTCTCGGAAATCCTCGCCAAACTCGATGCCCGCGACCGCACCCAGGCCGCGTTGAAGGCGATTTTCTGGAGACTGATCTGAAGGCGGCCCATTCGCGCGTCACTGCAGCGAGGCGGCCATCTGATCGATTTGCGTACGCAAGGACTGGGCGGGTGGTCCAAGTCGGTCGGCCAGGATCTGGGCGAATTGCAAATGTTGCGATGCCTTGGACAGGTTGCCGCTGTCGCGCAGCAGGCGGGTCCGCCCCAGCGCGAGGCGAAGTTGCAGCAATGCGGGCACATCGTCCCGTGCTTCGAGCAAGTCGAGCACCTCGCTGGCCGGAGCATGGGCTCCGGATGACAACAGGAGCTCCGCTCGCGTGACCTGCAAAGACAGTGTCAACGGACTGGCATCGCCGGCATGCGTCAGGGCCATCGGCTCGGCTTCTTCGATCAGTTCCAAGGCAGCCGACACGTCGCCGCGCGCCTGCAACACCCGTGCCTGGTTGCCGATCAATGCGGCCGTTGCGGCAGATGGGCCGAACGCGGCG
>Ga0265293_10004195_pt1 | contig 25689 bp, 47 predicted proteins | sample Munlanlewell138R_FD_192505 | JGI IMG/M metagenome (GOLD analysis project Ga0265293, IMG submission 192505) | Leachate microbial communities from a municipal landfill in Southern Ontario, Canada - Leachate well 138R | ecosystem: Engineered > Solid waste > Landfill > Unclassified | place: Canada...
GTAAGACGGGTGCTATAAGCAAGGCTGATATAGTGGCATTAGGAATCCCTTCACAGGATACAAACACCACCTATGATGAAATAACCACTGCTGAAATAGACACTGGTACAGATAGTACACTAAGAACCATTACAGGTAGAAGAGTCAAGTATATCCTTGATAAAGTTCAAGGGTGGATTGGTGGGTTGACTAAATCAGATGTTGGTTTAGGTAATGTAGACAACGTAAAACAAATGCCTATAAGTGGTGGTGTACTCGAAAATTACAGGGAAAAGGTAAATGCTACTACTGGTGCAATTAATTTAAGCTTAGGGAATGTTTTTACAGATACTCCAACTGCCAATAGAACATACTCAATTACAAACGCAATTTCAGGGCAAGCACATTCGTTTACTTTAATAATAAATATGGGTAGTACCGTTAGAACATTAACTTTCCCTGCAAGTGTAAAATGGCAAGGTGGGGAGATACCTGATATGAGTACTGCTAATAAGACTTATGTTTTAACTTTTGTGAGTGTAGATGGTGGAACTAATTGGCTTGGTATGTTTGGGGGTGAGTTTTAGTGTTGGCTAATAGAGTAAGAATGGCTACATTTAAAGATAGCTTTTTCATTCCCGAAGGGTATGTGTTAGCAACAGATGATGATTTTAGTGGTACTTATAATGGTAGTTTTAGATATATAGGCACTGCCTTAGCAGTAGTCATTCCTAACAAGATAAAGGGAATAGCCGTTACAAATTACGCTAACATGTTTAATTCAGATACTGGTAAACTAGTAGAAGGAGTTGTAAGTTATAATAAAAACATTATTTCTACGAGTAGGATGTTCTATAGTTCTCAAGCTACTTCATTGGATTTAAGTAATTTTGATACATCTAGTGTTATTGCTATGAATGAGATGTTTAGGGATTCAAAAGCTACTTCATTGGATGTAAGTTCATTTGATACTTCGAATGTTACTGCTATGAACACTATGTTCTATGGCTCACAAGCAACTACACTTGATTTAAGTTCATTTGATACTTCCAATGTTACTAATATGAGTGGTATGTTCCAAGGTTCTAGAGTTACTACAGGTTATGCTAGAACCCAAGCAGATGCAGATAGATTTAACAATTCAAGTGGTAAACCGTCGACATTAGTATTTGTTGTAAAATAGGAGGATGATAAAATGAAACTAATACAAGTAATAAACGGAGAAATAGCACAATATTCCTTACCCAAAACGGGCACACTTAAAAATGGCTCAACAGTAAGTGAGTATCATTTGCTAGATGAAGATATTTTAAGAGATGAAGGTTGGTTACCATTAGAAGATAATCCACCAGAGTATGATGAAGAAACTCAATATCTAGCTAATGATGGATATGAAGTATTAGAAGATAAAGTAATTAAGAAATATAGGATAGAAGAAATCCCTGAAAAGGAAGAACCTAGGGATTTAGAGAGTGAAATTGAGGAACTTAGGCAAATAATAGATGCATTGTTGGGTGGTGAGGGTAATGAATAGAATAGAAAAAGCTAGAGAGTTTAGAAGAAAAATTAATGCTAACCTACAAGCTACTAGAAAGTTAATTCGTGTAGATGAACTAGACGAAGAAGAACTATTAGATATGATAGATTTATATGATAATTACCAAGTAGATAAACTTTACAAGGTAGATGATATATTTAAGTATGAAGGTAAGTTATATAAAGTTATCCAAGAGCATACTTCTCAAGCAAATTGGATTCCAAGCGAATTACCTGCACTATACAGACCATTAATGCCCGACAATGTAGTAGCAGAGTGGGATTTTGACCGTGATTTAGCAGCTAACCCGATTCAACCGGGAGAGCGTGTTATTTGGACTGACGGGAAAGTGTATGAATCCATCCACCCAACTCCCCATGCTTGGTCACCTGCTGATTATCCTCCGGCGTGGCAGGAAATAGCCTAGATTAATAGCCTAGATTCTTCTCGATATGTCAAGATAACGCTTCTCAAAAACCCTTATTTCTCGGCATTTCAAGAAAGACTTGTGGATTCGATTCCCCCTAGGGTCACCATAAGAAACCCCCTAACCATAAGGTTTTGGGGGTTTTATCGTTTTTCAATAGCCTTAATATTAGCCTAGTTTTATTAAATTCTCCCATGCCTGACCCACTTCTCCACCCTGTAGAGCGACGTTTTCCTTGAGTGCTGCATCGTAAACGCCGAAGGTGTCCATAGCCTTACTGTGACCCACAATAGCCTTAATAGTATCTTCCGGAACTCTGCTCCGCATGATGGAAATAAAACTATGCCTTAGTCTGTAAGGGGTAATCTCGGTAAAACCTGCTTCCTTGCAGTAGTCTTTGAGCCTAGTACGATAAAGACCTTGAGAATGAATAGAGCCATCCGCTCTTGGGAATAACCATTGGGATTTGATACCTTGCCTTGTAATGTATTTTAACTGGTCATCGACGATCTGCTTCGCTAGAGGGTGGAGGTATTCTAACCGTTCGGCGTTCTCATTCTTACCTTTAGTGAATTGATGGGTGTCGTTAAAAGACCTTCTAATTTTTAAGTAGTCGCCCTCTATATCTGTTTTTTTTAGTGCTAATACCTCACCCGGTCTTAGCCCCAAAGTCATTTGCAATCTAAAGGCGTGTAGCATATCGTTAGGGCTGATCCTAGTAGCTAGGAGGGTAATTGCTTCATCTGTAGTAAGAACGTCCCTTTTAACCGTCTCACGGTTTCTAGGGATAGTCAGCTCAGGATTGAGAGTAGTGAGATCACCTCTCCGACACCATTTAAGAAAAGCTACTATTTCACTCCTAAGGTTCATGAGTGTTTTCTTAGACAGTTCCCCCGATTCGGTAAGTGTTGCACGTTTGGATTTAGTCTGAACCCTAACCGGCTTAGCCTTATTGATGATAGCTTGCCAATCTAAGGTAGACATCTGATTGAGTCTTTTGTGCTTACACTTGGGGAGAATATGGTTCTTACCATATTTCGTTGCTGAGCGTAAACTCTCGGAAGTCGCCCCATACTCAAATTCAACGTGCTCAAGATACTCCACCCACAAGTCGCCTATCTTTTTATCTTTACGGGCAGCTTGACCTTGACTGGCTTTGTCGGCTTTTTTATAGCACTCAGTCTCACCCTTAGATCCGGGCATTGTGCTATAGAAGTTTCGCTGAACGCCATCTATCATTGTACGATATCGCCAACGCTTACCGTTCCATATAGGCACGGACTTGTTTTTACGGGTCACAAAACCTCACCCCTCCCGAAATATGTCGAATGAATTTGGTGTACACTTTGAACTTCTCTCTCGGTGATAACTTGTCGTTTATGACTAGATACTCTTCGGCTACAAACCCATACACGGATTCAGGTAAACTTTCGACCCTAATCCTCTGTCTCCTCACTAGCTCTTTGTTCATCTCCACCCTCTTGTTTTGATCGCAATAGTATAATATCCCTTGCGAGTTTTATATCGTCGGGGCTCGCATCACGTGCAGCAAGCACAAGTGATCTTAGCTCCGAATCAGACTCAAGCTCTTCAACCAGTTTTCGAGTTTCTGCGTTTATAAAATAGTGGGGGTCATCGCCACGATCTTCAAGTAGGTCTGCCATAGAGACACCAAAGATATCGGAGATCTTCCGAACTATGGCTAGAGTGGGTGAGTTGTGACATAAGAGCCATTTGCCGACAGCAGCGTCTGTCATATTAAGCATCCTAGCAAGGTCTTTATTATTCAGACCTTTAGCCTTTAAGAGATTTTGTAAATTTTTAGAAAAGATCTGTAGCTCATTCATAGTTACGCTCCTGTTACTGCGTGGTTAAATTATAGCATTATTCTCTATCAAAAGCAAGGAAAAAGTTGAAAAATATAGAAATTATTTTTAACTTGAATTTTTTTAGCTTGACAGTAAAGAAATTCTTTAGTATAATTTGCCATAGCAAGCTAAAGAAGGGAGGCGACGGATGGTTCAAATTTCATTGAAAGCCGCTCGGTCTAATGCTAACATGACTCAAGCAGAAGCGGCAAAAGCCTTTGGGGTAGCTCTTTCCAAGTATAGAGCATGGGAGAAAGACCCCGGTAGTATATCGATCACATATTCACGTCTGATACAAGAAGTCTTTGGGGTGCCGGTAGATAGCATTATTTTTTTGCCTAATGAGTAAAGAAATTCTTTATTGAAGGAGCTATATGTACTACAAAAGACTAAGAGGTGTGTATAGGGAAGGCGAGCCAGGGGCGACCCATAGGAAAATAGCAAGCGTTCTAGGTAGTTCAGAGTACTACGCTCAGGAATGTTTAAGGACGGGGAGGTTCACTATCCAAGACAAGTTAGCAATCTGCGAGGACTTAGGTGTAGATGATCCTGTTCAGATCTCAAAGTTATTTCCGGTGTTAGGAGAATAAAGTATGTGGGGCTTCATTAGGGACTTAATTTGGATGTTGTCATTTTTTATAGGTTTAGGGATATTCGGAGGAGTTGAGCAGGGGTCAATTGACAGCTGGAAACTCATACCTAGCATTTTAATCTTAGCTGCAATCTGTCTAACAGCAGCATATCTTCCAAAGGTGGGAAATCATGAGATATCAAAGTGAGAAAACATATTGCGGTGACTGTATGTACGTGGCTGAGTGCCCGGATATAAGTAACGGTGGGTGTCGTAAGTTCAAAGAGGCTTACGGCTTCTGTGAGGACTGTAGTGGAGCTATCGCTTTCGGGGAGAAAGCATATCAAATATTACATGGGTTGAAATGTCAGGATTGCGCCCTAGCGTGGTTCGAGGATCAGGAAGTAGATACAGCTTGTTAAAAGAGGGAATTAAACTTTATAAGCATCAGGAGATAGCTTTGTCACTCTTAGAAGCCCATGACAATTTCATGTTAGCTCTTGAACAGGGCTTAGGAAAAACAGGAATAACTCTGTGTAGAATTGCCGACCCTAAATTCAAGTCTGTTTTGATTGTTGCACCCAAAGCCACGCTAGGGGCATGGGAAAGAGATATTGATAAGTTTTTCAATGACGAAACTCAGCAAGCTCTAAGGAACAAAATAACACTTGTCAACTATGACTTAGTGTGGAGGAGACCCGAATACGATCGGGAATGGGATTGCATTATTTTAGACGAATCTCACTTTATCAAAAGCAGAACGGCTAAGCGTACCAAGTTCCTACTTGCCCTTGCCCTCAAAGCAAAGTACAAATATTGCCTCACCGGGACACCGATAGGCAACGGAAGGCTTGAGGATATTTGGGCTCAGTTTACTTTCATGCAACCTATGAAACTTACAGGTGGGCATATAGGGTCTGAGATTTGGGGAGGGGCGTACTACAACTTCACGGATAAGTATTGTTATCTCAATAAGTACTACAAACCTTATAAGTACGTTCGGGTCAATGAGTATCAGGACATCATGAACCAACATTCCTACAGGATCTTGAAGGAAGAGTGTCTGGATCTGCCTGATAAACTCCCCGAAGAGTTCTATTCAATCGATCTCAAAGAGAAAAAAACATACAAAGAATTGCATGAGTTCTCCACGTTGGAGGAGAGGGATATGGTCATGGCTAACCCTCTAGCTAGAAGAGCTAAGCTGAGGACTGTCTGCTCAGGCTTTATCTTTGACGATCAGAAACAGTTACATGATTTGAAATGCGAGAAACTGAATGTGTTATCTGAGTTCCTTGAGAACTTTGATAAGAAGTTAGTCATCTACGCCCATTACAAGTATTCGATCAAATCAATCTGTGGGCTACTCACAAAGAAAAAGATTAAGCACGTTTCCCTCTACGGGGAGACCAAGAATAAGCAAGTGTGGCGTGACTTTCAGGGGGATGATTCCATCCGGGTGATTGTCTGCCAGTATCAATCAGCATCATCAGGAATAGACCTGTTCGCAGCAGACACCATGCTCTTTTATGAGCCGACAGATTCAAGTCAAACCTATGAGCAATGTAGAGATCGGATTCACAGGATCGGTCAGAAAAGCAAATGCTCCTATATCTGCTTTAGAACAGCTAACACTATCGAAGTGCCTATGTATAGAGCATTAAAGAATTTCCGAGACTTTGATGATGCCCTATTTAAGGAGTACATAGAGACGTGGCAGAGGACGATGTAAAAAAAGACGATGGCGTGAGGATGGTCGAGTATCGGCCAGGATCAATCAACCCGTGGTGGAAATTATACTACAAACCCGCAAGTGAAAGACAAACAACCGTCTTAGGTGCGAACTTAAAACAACTCAGGCTAGAGCAAGGTTTATCGAGACGTGAGCTCTGTGAGATGACGGGGATTGGTAAGGACAGTATTCAAAAGATTGAGGACTACGGCCGAGAGCCTAGGATATCCATGCTAGACGTTTGGCTCACGGCTCTAGGCTATCAGATGACTATCGGCAAAGTTCGCAAGAATCAGAAAAAAGAGAACTATATGGAGAGGAGAGAGAGGCTGTGACGAAGAGTGAGAAATTAAAAGCTATGCGTGAGCTCAAGAGTTACCTGTGCAGGGGTGGCTATTGGGAGGCAGGGAGCTTTAACAGGAAGGTCTACAAGCTATCGGAGCAGGAACATCAATTCATTATTTATCTCATCAATAACGAGATAGATCGGGTGGAGAGACCAACGTTTAAGGAGTGGTTGTTCGGATGATTTGTAAAGTTTGCGGTAAAGAGTTTCACCAAACAAGGAAGGTGAAGGAATCAAAGCCCCCCGAATGTTGCTCAAGTAAGTGTGCCAAAGAAGCAACTTTCAATCGGGAGAGATATGAGCCCGTCAAATCTCACTTCAACATCAACGATCCGGCAAAGATTGATGAGGCTAAGCCATTAATGGTAGTACAGGCGACCCGATATAACGTGAGAAACGCTTACAAGTCTAAGCAAGTGGGGCAGGATTCTTTCGCACATGACGTGATGATTTGGCTTGACCAGTACGGTGACTGGCTAGAGGAGTGGCATCTCCTAGCTATCTATGAGGAAGTGTCAAGGCTAATCGACAATAACCCGAAAACTAGGGCATCTAAGAGGGTTACAAACTATGAGCTGTCTAAGTGGAAAGAGGTCAAGGAGATGGTTATCAAAATGATCCCTAGCCAGTTGGTAGACGACTCTCGGAATGTTCCACAACCTACCCTCATCGTGGCTAAGACCGATGATATGAAATGTTGTGCCACCTGTGAATATTGTCACAGATCAGAACGAAGCCGATCTATCTTTGAGTGTCGCAACCCCAAGAGCGAATATTACCTGAGCTACCTGAACATAACTAAGTCAGGCTCGGTTATGGGCTCGGTTACGTGGTCGGGCTGTACTAGGTTCGAGAAGGTCAAGGACATCACAAAAGCTCAAAGCAGACTGACCAAAGAAGAGTACGACAGATACAAACAAATAAGGAGCGAACATGACTAAAGAAAAACATATGTTGAATTTAGAACTTCAAGTTAGTGCTACTCGGATGTTAGCCGCTGTGCTAGACAAAGACCCAAGGTTCACCGAGTTAGCTCAAATATTCAAAGGGGCTGTAGTAAGTCTATCATTGCTCAAAACATCAATAGTCGATATGCCGGAGGAATTGATGATTAATGCGTATAAAAGCATGGAGGCTTATGTAAAGCTCAAAGATATGCTTGAACCGCTAATTAGTGATAGCAAATTGGAAGATATGGCGAGTAATAAACCGACTGACTTTGACTTTGATTTTGACAACTTCGACCCCAACTGGATTGAAAAACTACTCGGAGATAAAGAATGAAAGACAAGATTTTTATAGGCGGGCAGATGGTGGGAGCTGAGGGATTCAACAAGGACAATTTTCTCAAGTTAGAGAAAGAGATCCTAGAAAAGTCTGACTACCTGCCCCTCCACATAGCATGGATGCCGCCCGGTCTGCCATACGAGAACTATATGGAGATAGCCCTAGCTCTACTACAAAGATCTGAGAAGGCTGTGTTCCTCGACCGGTGGTGGGATTCCAAGTCTGCAAGGCAGCAGTATTTAGTAGCTATTCAGACCATGAAAAAGCGTGACGTATGGAATGAGCTTGAGTTCATTGACAAGTACCTGAATAACCCTGATAGGGATAAGCCGGATTACGTGATGGTTACAACTGAGGGCGACCCGATCAAAGTCAAACAAGCGTTCTTAAATTTCCAAGATGCAGACGATTATTGGGTCTGTGACGTGTGTAAGAAACCTCAGCAAAGAGATGATACCAAACAATCAATTTTAATTACTAACGAATTGGAAGCGGTCACATGCTGTGAGACTTGTTGTAAGAACGTGATGAAAGATTTAGAGGAGCTTTTAGGGTGATTGAGTATTTCAATGAAGACTGCATGATTGGCATGGCGAGGTATCCGGATAAGCATTTTGACTTGGCGATAGTAGACCCGCCGTATGGGGTAGGGATAAGCAATAACCCAGTAAGGCAAGCACACGCAAAAAAACAGTGGGATAAAAGCATACCACCGAATGAATACTTTAAGGAATTGGTCAGGGTTTCAAAGCATCAAGTGATATGGGGTGGCAATTACTTTGATTTGCCGCCAACGCAAAATTACATTATATGGGATAAGGTGCAACCTCACGATTTTAGTTTGGCTATGTGTGAGCTTGCTTGGTGTAGTATCCAAAAGCCTATAAAAAGGTTTACTTATAGCGTGTTGAGGGAACGAAACAAAATCCACCCTACCCAAAAACCTGTTGCACTTTACAAATGGCTGTTAACCAACTACGCCAAAGAGGGCGACCTGATTTTAGACACGCATGTCGGTTCTGCATCGTCGCTGATCGCTTGCCACGACCTAGGCTTTGACGCTGTGGGCTTTGAGCTTGACCCCGATTACTACAAGGCGAGTTTAGAGCGATTGCAAAATGTGCAAAAGCAGATAACTTTTGAGGAGCTTTTAGGGTGATTGAGTATTTTAACGAGGATGAGGTGGTGGAATGACTAAAAAAGAGTTTATGGAGATCTTGAATAGATCTGTTGAAAGCATTGCCGACGGTGGTCAGGCTGGCATAGAGGATGTACTGACGATTAGTAAGGTTTTAGGTGGAGTTGATTTAGAGCTGATGACTAAGACTGAGCAAGAGTACTTTCTGTATGGAGCACAGGCAGGTTTTGAAAAAGGATCCGCTCTGTGGTTCTTTAACTACGACCGGGAGGACGAGTAGATGAAAAATTTTGAGGAGCTTTTAGGGTGAACTATTGGATCTACGATATCGAAACAGTTAAGGCCGATTGGGTGGTGGTATTCATAGACGCTGACTCCGATGAGACTCATGTTTTCCATAACGATAATGAGGGTATCCGTAATTTCCTGAACGCTGAGGAGAGGGTCTTAGTTGGCTTCAATAACAAGAGATTTGATGATTACCTCATCAAAGCCATGATCCTAGATCACTCACCCGAAGTCATTAAGGAAATCAGCGATTTCATTATTGTGGAAAAGGGTCTGCCGTGGGAGCATTGGGCTCTTAAAGGACAGTTCATAGACCTAGCAACAACGGACATGAGAGACGATATGAGCTTATCCCTGAGCCTTAAATCCATAGAGGGTCACTTAGGCTTACCCATCGTGGAAAGTTCCGTTCCGTTCGATATAGATCGGCCTCTGACGGAATCCGAGCTTGAGGAGACTATTCAGTATTGTATCTCTGACGTTAAAGCGACAAAGATGATTTTCGAGCTCAGGAAAAACTACCTAGAGACAAAGATCAGGCTTGCGGGGCTAGGCAACTTAAAACCTACAGACGGCTTGAGTATGACCAACGCTAAAGTAACAGCAGCATATTTGGGGGCGAAGCCTAAAGGCTATACGGATGAGAGGAACTACGAATACCCGGACAACTTGGATCGAACCATGATCGCCCCCGAAGTGTTTGAGTTTTTCAATCAGATGTACGACAAGTCAATTAGCGATGAAGATTTATTTAGCTCCAAGCTAGATCTGCCCTTAGGTGGGATAACGGTGACTTACGGCTTTGGGGGCTTACATGGGGCAATCGACCAATATTTAGAGGAGAGTGAGGAGGGATACGGTAAACGTATAATTAGAAACTTTGATGTCGCATCTCTTTACCCCTCGATCATGCTGGAAAACAAGCACGTTAGCCGGAATATTTCTGATCCTGAAAAATTCAGAGACGTGTATAACACTAGGTTACACGCTAAGCATACGGGAGATAAGGTCACGTCAGACACTCTTAAATTGGTATTAAACACCACATATGGTGCCATGCTTAATAAGCATAACGACCTTTATGATCCAAAGAGCGGTAGGAGCGTGTGCATAGACGGGCAACTCCACATGACAGAGCTTGCCAATAGCTACTTACAAGAGTGCAAGACCATAAGGCTCATTCAGATAAATACTGACGGCATCATGTTCAGCATTGATGAGGATGAAATGGATCTAATCTACTACACCAACATGGTATGGGAAATGAATACAGGTTTTGTGCTTGAGGAAGATAAGATCAAGCGGGTCTATCAGAAGGATGTAAACAACTATCTCATGATGACGATGGACGGTCACATCAAAGTCAAAGGTGGCTACCTAAGTTATGGGCTCAATAATGCAAGTTTCTTTAACGTCAATAACAACGCAACGATAGTAGCTCAAGCTCTGAAAGAGTACCTGGCTCATGATACCCCGATTGAGGAGACCATAAATGCCAGTAATGACCCTTTAGAGTTTCAGTTTATAACTCATGCGGGATCGAGCTACAAAGAGGTCTATCAACAGACCATAGACGGTGAGCTAATGCTCAACAAAACTAACAGGGTTTACGCAAGTAAAGATAAAACTAACGGAACGCTCTACAAGAGAAAACCCGACAAAAAGAGAGGAGAGAAGATCGCTAACTTACCCGAACATTGTCTTATTGACAACGAAGCGACAGCCAGTATCGACCTGATTGATAAGGATTGGTACATAGACCTTGCCAAACGACGTTTAGAACACTTTTTAGGAGGTAATGAATGGCAACAGATGACATTAAAGATTTAACAGCGATGCAAAGACTAGCCCGTGCTAGGGAAGAGTTTGCAGCCATGAACGTTAAAAAAACCGGGGTAAACCGCCACTTAGAGTACAAGTATTTCACTCTAGGCGACATCCTCCCCCCCGCTAGAACAGTCTTAAATAAGTACGGATTATTCCCTATTTTCTCCGCTACTCAAGACACAGCAATTATGTCTATTTACAGTATTGAGAGCGACAACCCGGCAGACTGCGTGACTATTTCAATTCCATTCGATCCGGGTGAGGGGAACCGAGCGACCTCTGCTCCACAGGCGATAGGTGCAGCAGTTACATACCTTAGACGTTACTTATACATCATCGCCCTCGAAATTGAGGAGGAAGATGCTCTTGATGAGGGACTAGGGATAGCGGAAAAGCCAAAGTCACAAAGACCCGCCACGCCTGAGAAAAAGGCAGAGGTGGTAGAGACACTCTTGAATCCGGATAACCAAGCCCCTGAGACTTTGATTACGAGCCTGAAAAAGAAGTTTGCACAGCTGAGGAAAGCTGACCCGACCGAGGCCGAATGGATTAAGGAAATCTTAGGTAGGACTAATAAGCTGACCGACATCTCTAAAGGTGACTGCGAGTCCCTGATCCTTGAGGTCAACGCAAAGCTGAAAGAGTTGAAAAAATGACAAAGATTAAATGGGTAACAGACGAGCCACGAATAAAGATTGACCCGACAAAGAGAAATAAACGCCTAACTGGCACCCGATTCCCTAGCGTCATCGGGGCTGATCCGTGGAAAACACCCTTTGAGGTGTGGTGTGCGATCACTAGAACATACGAGGAGCCGTTCGTTGATAACAAGTACACCATAGCAGGTAAAACCATAGAGCCGATCATAATTCAATACCTGAAAGATATCTATTTCGGTGAGGACTACATCATCACCCCCGAGGACGTGTACGGAGAGGACTACTTCAAGCAAACATGGGGCAACTTCTTTCCCGATGAGCCCATCTTCGGTGGAATGTGGGACGCTCTCGTGGTCGATGAGGACAAAGAAATCATAGCGGTCATAGAGATTAAAACCACAAAGAACATCGATAAGTGGGAGCACGGTGCGCCCGATTATCAGGCATTGCAAGGCTGTTTATATGCCAATCGCTTAGGTGTTGATCGGGTAATTATGGTAGTTGGTTATTTGCAGGATGAGGATTACATCTCACCTGAGAGCTTTAAGCCTAGTGCTGAGACAGTTCACTTAGACGAGTTCACCATCTACGATAGATTCCCTGACTTCGATAACTATATAGCTTTCGCTGAGCATTGGTGGGAGGCTCATGTAACGACAGGGGCGAGTCCATACTACGACACAAAGAAAGACGCTGAAATCTTAAGAGCTTTGCGGACAGTAACAGTCGCCCCCGACACGAACATCATAGCAGAAGCTAACGATCTCTACTTAGAGATAGAAGCCAATAAGCAAGCAATGAAGCCCAAGACCGACAGGCTCAAGCAACTGGAAGAGGCTATTAAAGAGAACCTGATCCCCGAGCTAACAAGCGGTAAAGATCATGCAATCATTGAGGGCAATCAAGTCATATTCACCCTATCCGAGAGCGTCAGCACATCTATCGACAAGGAAGCGTTAGAGGCTGACGGCTTATTAGATAAATACACAATCACAAAACCAAGATTCACATTAAGAAAAAAGGAGATTAAATAATGGCTATACCGATTAAAAGAATGAGTGGTGGGTTCGTCATGCTGCCGGAGGGCGACCATATTCTAAAGATTACTGAGGTGGACTACAAAGAAGATTTTGGGAAGCTCGAAATCAAGATGGAGACCCAGGCGGGGCTGACCCACGTTGAACGTTATAGCTTGCAGACCAAGACAGGTGACGTGAACGAGGGTGCATTGAACGCTTTTTCTTATATGGCAAGTAACGCTATGCAAAAGTGGGATATGGATGAGATAGATGAGCAGGAGTTAGTAGGTAGGTTCATTGCAGTAGACGTTATTCATAAAGAGTCCAACACCATCTCCGATAAGACCGGCAAGCCCTTTGTCAATGTGAATTTCAACACGATAAAAGAGTCTGACGGTTGGGAAGAGATCGACGTTTCCGATGATGACTTAGACGACTTCTTGGATCTATAAGAATGAGAGAGCGAGACCTGCAAGCCAAGTGCATTGATTACTGCAAAGAAAACGGTATAGTTCACATCAATGTACATCAATCAGGATGGACTGCAAGGGGTTTCCCTGACCTAGTTTTATGTATCAGGGGTAAGTTCATAGCTTGCGAATTAAAGGTCGATAATAACGATTTAGAGCCTGCTCAGAGGATTTGGAAAACCCGAATCCTCAGGGCGGGCGGCAAGCACTATACACCGAGATCAGTAAAGGAGTTCGAGGAGATTGTTGAAAATGAGAGAGATACAGTTTCGTGGCAAACGTACAGACAACGGTGAGTGGGTATATGGAGTTCCGGTCATTGGAATCACGTCCGGTGTTTTCATGGTTTGGATAGAGTCCGAGGCAAAGCGTGGGCGTGGGGAACTTTCACTTAAGGATGTGGTCAGGCAAGCGGAAGTCATCCCCGAAACCGTCGGCCAGTACACTGGCCTGAAAGACAAGAATGGCGAGGAGATTTACGAGGGGGATATTGTTCTCTGTGAAATATACAGTAAAGAGTATATGGGTCTAGTTGAGTATACAAATAACTACGGATTTTACTATCTTTCTGGCATGGGACGTTCTGATACTGAACTTTGGGGTTGTAACGAAAGGGAAGTCATCGGCAACATCTACGAGAACCCGGAATTGTTGGAGGAATAAATGACACATAAGGAGATCAGGCAGAGATTAAAGGATTTTACCAATAATTCCACCTCATCTTTAGATGGGGAGATTACGATGGCTCTGATTGACCATATAGACGACCCTATAGCCCAAAAGATAATTACTGAGCGATTTGTCTACGGTCTGACGATAGATGAGATCTGCCATAGCAGACATTACAGCAGGAGATGGGTCTTTAGTAAGATCGACCAGGGCGTGAAAGAGATTGCCCGGAATACGGAAGGAGTGCTATGAATCCAAGACAAGAAATTGAAATAACCACCTGCGAACCAATACACAACCCAAATTGGGAACTAATAAACACTGAGTTTAGCCTCACTTGTGATCTAGTCCCTGAATACACTTATACGTACATATACGTTGGAAAAGTTAGCATGGGAGAACACTTTTTAAGCCCGGCAACACTTTGGTTTGAGACCATAGATTTCAAGATTAAAAAAGTTATTTTCAATAATCCCGCCACAATAGTCCTATGGCAAGACGGCACAAAAACAGTAGTCATTTGTCAAGAGGGTGACACGTACTCCAAAGAGTTAGGACTCGCTATGTGCATATCAAAGAAGGCTCTAGGAAATAAAGGTAATTTCAATGACATCTTCAAGGAGTGGGTGTATGAGTAAAGAGATCAACATTTACCTGGCTGCGAAGATGACGGGGGTGGATGACTACAACCACCCCGCAATAATAGCTGAGGCGATTAAACTAAAGATCATGACAGGTTGTCATATCGTGCATACGGCTAACGCTCCGAGAGGGTGGGAGTATGAGGACTATATGAAGCATAGCCTAGAGATGTTAAGACATTGTGATGCGATATATCTTATGCCCGGTTGGGAGACTAGCGAGGGTGTCCTGCGTGAGCTGACTGAGGCGGTTCTGCTAGGTAGACCTGTATTTGAGTGTATCGAAGATCTCCAAGCGTGGATAGGAGGGAATAGATGACAACTCCTGTAAACGTGGGAGATGAAATCATGCAAAAGTGGGAGGCGGGTATGACCCGTGAAGAGCACCTGGCTCAGCGCATGAAGAGTTGGAGGTTCAGGCTGTGGTACAGGTGGTATGGATTCTTATTCCAGATAAAGGTGATGCTAGGGAGGGATGTCAAATGAGACTGATTGACTTTTATAGTGGTCTAGATACAGGTAGAGAGCTAATCGAGAACGCCTTTGAGGAGCGAGCGAACATGAAGATAACAGAATACAGGTTCAGGGCTGAGCCTTATAGGAAAACATACGAATATCTCGAAGACCAGCAGTATTTTGACGATCAATGGCAAGAATGGGTAGATTCGCTACCTGACGGAGTGTATGACGGTGAATACGTTTACGGGTGGTATGTTGACGGTTATATAGTCGGCGATGTTATGGAAGTTGGCGAAGACTGGATAACGCTTGAGTATTACGTGCCGATAACAAGTGGAACACTAGAAATGTTATTTGAGGAGGTGCAGGCATGAGCTTTAAGGGCATAGCAGATGCAGTTGAACAGATACATGCCAATGCAGTAGGTCATGGATGGTGGGAAGATGAGCGTAGCTTTGGTGAAATACTTGCGCTTATTCATTCCGAAGCATCTGAGGCTTTAGAGGAATACAGGAACGGACATTCCGTCAAGGAAATTTATTATGGTGATGATGGCAAGCCTGAAGGCGTACCTATAGAGCTTGCTGAGATCATTATCCGTATTTTTGATTATTGCGGACATACAGGCATAGACATAGCTAGTGCCATAACGGAAAAGCATGAATATAACAAAGGCAGACCTTATAGGCATGGAGGCAAGAAGATATGAAGGGGCTGAATTGCATGTTCAGGAGGTAGAAGCATGAGCGGGGGTAAAACTTGGGCTGATTTGCAAAAAGCATACGACGACTATAGGGCGGAGCGTGAGCAAAAGCAGGAAACAAGGCAAATGACATTAATTGAGCGGTATCAGAAGGAGTGCCAACGGGCACGTCAAACGTTCAAAGATACAGGCAGTAAATATTATGAGGGCTATGCGGATGCGTTTGACATAGCAGAGCAGATGTACGAGGAAGAAATGAGTAAGCGGGAGGAGAACGCAAATGAGAAATGAATTCGGAAAGATAACAGTACCAATCCTATCGACAGGGCAAGAATCGACAGTAGCAAATTGGATAGTTCTCTCAAGTGTAGTATTCGGGCACGACTCGAAACAAGTTGATTTTCTAAAAAATCTGGCAACGGAAGAAAATGGATTGAACGAACCAATCCTTGCAGATGAAACACAAATGCTGTATGTGCTTGCAAATATTAAACAGGAGGCGAAAAGAAATGAAGATTGAAGATTGCAAGACGGTGCCCGAGTTCTTTGGAGTTAATATTCATGACCACATATGGGTTGAGGGCAAGCGATTCAAAGTTTATAGAGATGCGTTAGGGGGAGAGCAATCAGCGCCCAATGAAGCTAGTCGTGCCCTTGTCGGCTGCCTAACAGGTCAACTCAAGTGGAGCAAACACGAGCCTATGACAGCAGAGGAAGAAAATATTCTGCGTGAGATAGCGGCATGGTTTCCTAGATATTGGCAAACCTTGCGCTTAGAAAAAGATGGAAACATTGGCATATTTACAGATTATGGATATTGTAATTATTATTTTGGTTTTGCGGAAGAGAGTTCCCAAGCCTACCGAGTTCTAGCACCGATCTTAGAAAAGTGCGGTGATATCAATTTGGAGGACTATAGATGAGCGTCTTTGATTATGCCGAAAGATTATCAAATGAATTGCTAGAAATAGCAGTAGATTTAGGCTACCTAGGCACCTTAACCGATAAAGAGGTCTATGAGGGCATATCCGACATAGTGCATAGGCTGTCGTATTTAGCAGGAGTCAAGCCTGTAGAGGAGGGGAAATGAGCGTACCAAAGAAAGAGAGGAAGGGGAAGGTTGAGCCTACTCTAGTCGAACCGGCTTTTATAGAAGCTATAGCTAGAGTCCGTATGTATGGTAATTCCAAGTATCCCGACAAAGATAACTGGAAGGGTAACCCGGTGGAGTTTTACCGGGATGCTGCCTACAGACATTGGCTGCAATATCTCAACGGTGAATATTATGACAAGGAATCGGGGGAACCTCATTTGAGCCATTGTGCCTGTAATCTTATGTTCGTTTTCTTTATGGAAGAGCGTGATATGAAGAACACATATCAGAGATTGATTCAGCAGACCAAAGAGGTACAAAGGCTAGAGTTCGACGATGAGGAAGAAGTAATCTGCCAAGCCTGTGGGATCATAACGGACGTGTGGGTAGAGGTGGGGAACTTTTGCTTTTGTGAGGATTGTGTGGGTAGTTAGGTAACAGGATGCTTTTGAATGGGGGTCATTTTTTCAAGATATTCGAGGATAGCTGCCTCAACGAGACGGGCTTGGGGGATCATGGTTTCGCTAGAAACCTCCCTCAACCTCTCAATGGTAGATTCCTCGAGAGTAAAAGTAACAGGTTTTTTCATGTATGTATACCTCCCTATATATACATATATTAACACATATAGCTTGATAAGTACAATACAATATAGTACAATATAAATAAGGTAGGAGGGCGGAATGGCGAGAAGGAAAACACATGAAGAGTTTGTAGCAGAACTTGCTGAGATTAACCCCAACATAGAGGTGTTGGGGGAGTATATAAATAAAAGAACTAAAATTATGTGTGCGTGTAAAATTGACGGGTGGAGGTGGTCATCTCTTCCTACTTGTCTACTAAAAGGACACGGATGCGCTGAGTGTGCGGGAACACGCAGAAAAACCCACAAGGAGTTTATATCTGAGTTGGCTAGAATTAACCCTAAAATTGAAGTATTAGGTAAATATAAAAACAGCTATACGAAAATACTATGTAAGTGTAAAATTTGTGGATGGGAGTGGAGAGTCGCCCCAAATTCTCTTTTAAGCAGGAAAACAGGCTGTCGTAAGTGTTTTGATAAAGCTAATTCGCTGAGATATTCTAAATCACAAGATGTGTTCATAAAAGAAATGTCTAATATTAATCCAAATATCGAAATAATAGGACAATACGTAAACAATATGACTAAAATCAAATGCCGATGCCCTGAAGGTCATGTTTGGGAACCTACCCCTAATAACCTTTTAGCGGGAAGCGGTTGCGTTGATTGTGCCGGTTTGCGTAAAAAAACACACGGGGAATTTATAAAAGAATTAGCTTTATTAAATCCAGACATAGAGGTGGTGAGTGAGTATACAGGGTCTAATAATAAATTAAAATGTGTGTGTAATATAGACGGCCATGTGTGGGAAACAACACCAAATCATCTATTAGAGGGGAAAGGTTGCCCTAAATGTTCTGCGAGTAAGGGTGAAAAACAAATAGCCAAGTATTTGAAGAAACACAACATACCTTATAATTACCAACACACGTTCGATGATTGTAGAAACATTTATCCTTTGGTCTTTGATTTTTACATCCCTAATATGAAAACCACAATAGAATACGATGGAGAGCAACACTTCCAACCCATAGATTATTTTGGAGGGCAGGAGGCTTTTGAAGATACTAAGCGTAGAGATTGGATTAAAAATAAATACTGCATAGATAATAACATTTACATGATACGTATACCATACACCGTCCCTGAAATAGAGCCGTTCCTTATGGAAGCTTTAGAAGTAAGAAGAGGATGGTTGTATGATTAAATTAAGGGCTACTCCGAGAGCTTTAACTCCAATTAAAGTAACAGATGAGCCTGAGCTTCAATATGTAGCTATGAAGGGGAAAGCCCCCATATCGGCAGAATATATTAGTCGAGAGCAGGCTTTACAAGAGAAGTCATACGGGGTGCAGGTACCTACAGGGTATTCCGTTTTGGATATAGATGACCCCGAGTCTGTCAAAATTGCATTAGCTATCATTACAGGTGAAAAACTACGATGTAAAGTTATGAAAACCACTAGGGGTGTTCATATTTGGTTTAGGACAAATTACCCTTGGACTAATTTTGTCGATACTTTACTAGCTTGTGGAATTAAAAGTGATTGCAGGTCATATGGAAAATTTTCGGTACTCTGTTGGAGATTTAATGGGATAGATAGAAATTTTATAATAGATTATCCTTTTTCTGAAATTGAAGACATGCCTAAATATTTTCATCCAGGCTCAAGAAAAACTCAAAACTTTGCCCTAATGGGGGACGGAGACGGGCGCAATTCAACATTAACCGAATATGTTTGGTCTCTACAGAATAAACAATTTTCAGTCGCTGAAATTAAAGAGACTTTTCACATCATCAACTCGTACGTGTTCCAAGACCCATTATCCGACAAGGAGATGGCAGTAATATTAAGGGATGATACATTCCAAGACCCACGGGAAAAGGCGGAACAGGGGGCCTCAATGTGGTTCACGGAAGGCGGGGCGTTCCTCCATAACGAGATGGCTAAACATTTACTGGATCAGAACGATATGGTATACGTGAACGGCACGATCTACCGTTACAGTCAGGGCTATTATCAGCCACTAGACGATGACCTCATCTATCACTTGGTGCATGGCCTCTATAACAATTCAACCATCCGGCAGAGGAAGGAAGTGCTCAGCTCATTAGAAGCTCAGATATATAAAGAAGCAGCAACCAAACAAGACCCTATGATTATTTGCGTCAACAACGGCCGCCTGAACCTCAATACAGGGGAACTTTTACCGCATGATCCCAAAGCCTATGACTTTCAGAAAGTGCCGACAAACTACGACCCTGACAGCGAACACGACCTACTAGATCGCACCCTACTCAAACTGTTCCCCTCAGAGGGGTCACTTGACCTCTTTGAGGAGATGCTCGGCTATTGCCTCCTAAAATCCCTACCGTACAGATGTGCTTTTTACCTGGTAGGCGATGGAGCTAACGGTAAGTCCACAATCTTGAACATGATTCGGAACATGATAGGTCTCCAAAACACCTCAACACTCGTCCCCAATCAGATAACGACCGACAGCTTTCACCTAGCTGAGCTTGAGAACAAACTAGCGAACATAGGGGATGATATAACAGACAGTCGCATTAAGGATATGGCGGCCTTCAAGAAGGCATGTTCGGGTGAAGCTATGACAGCCAACGTCAAATACAAACAGCCCTTCACCCTAGAATCCTACGCCACCCTAATATTCGCCGCCAACGAGATGCCGGGAACTAACGATCAGTCATATGGGGCAGACAGCAGGAGAATCATCATCCCATTAACCGCTAGATTTACTGCAAAAGACACCGATTTTGACCCTTTTATAGGTGAAAAGCTAGCAACGGCAGGGGCATTGTCCCATTTATTAAGCAAAGCTGTCACAGGGCTCCATAGGCTCCTAGCCAACAACGCCTTCACGCTCCCGGATATAGTAGTCCAAGCAGAGGCAAAATACAGATCCAAGAACACATACATCGGGCAATGGATCTATGACGAGATAATCACAGAAGATGATATAATAAATAGAGCGGTAAATGACGTTCGTGGAGAGTTCAAACAATGGTGTGCAGATAACGGAATCCGCAGCAAATGCAGTCCCGTCTACTTCGGACAGGTCATGAGCAAGGAATTTCCCAACATAGACACCAAGACGACAAGAATAGATGGAAAACCAGTAAGGACTTATGTTAAGAAGAGTGAATAGATATACGAGAAATTGCATGAATATACGAAAAAAGCTACTGTTACAAATAACCATCTGTTACAAGAACAAATGTTTGGTTTGTAACGAATGAGGGTGTTTTAGGTATCTGTTACGATCTGTTACGCCGAGTCTGTTACCTCTGTAATCCCCTATATATCTATATTATACTCTATTTGTAACAGTAGTAACAGATAAAGGGGGGTAAAGTAGCCCTATAGGGGGGGGGAAATGAGGGAAAAAGAGAGAAATAGAAGAACCCTATATAGAGACGGTAGATGCCGTTACACGTCACTTTGTTACGTGTGTATATTTATCATGAGTGAGGTGAGGGATTGAGTAAGAAAGAGAGAGTTAGGAGAACTGAGGAAATTAAAGTACTTGGTAGATATGAAGAACCTCTAGAAAATCCTAAGAACGATATGATGGATATCTATCGTGATTCTAAATATATGAAGCCGGGTGACAATGCTTTTTCAATAGCAAAGATATACGATCTGTGGAATTGGGAGAAGAACGACAGACCACATGATGTGGAATATATGGAGGATAGGTTTCAAAGGTATTTGGTGTGGTGTGCGGAAAATGAGTTCAAGATAAGTAACCAAATGTGCTACTTAGCTCTTGATGTGGACGGTGGGAGGGTGAGAGATTGGGCTTTAGGTAAGCGTGGATCAACCTCAGCGTCTTGTTTATTTTACAAAAAGGTTTTAGACTTTTTGTCAGCTTTCCGTGAGTTCCAAATGATCGAAGGCAAGCTAAATCCGATACTTGGGATATGGTGGCAAAAGAATTATGATGGCTTTGTAGACAACCCAATCCAGCAAATTGAAGCCGCTTCTCCCTTCGATGGTATGAAAGATGTGACTGAGATATCAGACAAATATTCTGCCTATTTTGAACCTACCCCTAAGCGTGATCCGACACCTAAATTGTCGAGTTCTGGTGAGAAATTAGGTAGACCTATCACTCGCAAGCGTAAGAAGGGAGATTGATTCAGTTGGGAATAAGGTTGGGATTAAAACCAGAGATTGATTCAAAACGCCTTAAGAGAAAAACCGAGATTGATTCAAATTCGCAAAAGGGGAGATTGATTCAAAACGCCTTATAGGGCAAATTTGAGAAAATAATTGTCGGGAAAGTCTGAGAAAAGAATCTCGGGTTTTGGGCTCATAGTGCTCGACTAGGCGCCTGACTTAGTGTCTCCCCGGCACAAGCGGACACCGTCACGACGTCGAACATAGCGAAATTAGCCCCTAGAATAGCCCGTAACGGCGTTAGAATATCGAACCTATATGTTATCATAGGTAAAATTTGAAGCCCTTAGAATCGATCCTGTAAGCTTGTAGGGTAAAAGCATAAGAAAAGCCCGGCAGCAGCCGGGCTTCGTGGTGTTAGGTTACTTGATGCTTATTTTAGGCGATATGCTTTGATGGCCCGGTCTTTGAGGTCTTCCCAAGCGTCGAGGTATGCTTCGCTGAGGTGATCTTCAGGGGCGTTCTCCTCGTAAGCTCTAGCCGGTGTACTGACTTTGACCCGGATATCTAGGGCTTCGTCGCTGAAGTAAAAGCCGTCGCTTTCTACGGTGACCTCGTCCAGGCTGTAGAAATCTTCAATCTCCATGCGCTTTAACTCTTTAACTTTGGTCTCGAAGTCTTTGCTACTCCAGACCGTCCGCCACTCGAATATCCCTCGCTCTTCGTCGTCTAGGATGTCTGTTGCTACAAATACTTCAGTTTTTTTGCGCTCTCCCTCGGCTAAATCTTTTAGATAGTGATAGTGTGCGGCCTGAATAGCTTCGCTTAGGTCTGTGTGTTCGCTCTCGATGTAGAAGGCATCTCCACCTCTTAGCATAGCGTCCTCTACTACAAAGTAAGTTTTCTTATTAGTCATTGTTGTACCTCCCTTAGTGCTTGCTTGCTAGTGTTGTAAGTGTGAAAACTATTATCAGTATAGCTGTTATCAGTATCATTGCGCCTCCTCATACTAGTTTTTGCACGAAATGCGGCGCCGGTTCACGTAGGTTACAAAACCGGATAGCTTTATCCATGTCACAAGCCTGGATGACCGGCGTTAGTCCTATACCGTCTAGGTATTGATATATCGATATCCAACCATCGGACTCCTCTTTAAGTGTGTAATCGTATCCGTTTACGCTATATCGTTTAGTCATTTTGGCGATCCTCCTCCAATGCTTCCCAATCCTCATAGCCTAGTAGTTCCGCTATCCAATCAGTTTCGAACCATAAAATGTCATTCACGCCGGTAGTACTTAGACCGTCCGGATATATCTCCTCAATTACATTTTGTAAAGTGTCTAGCTCACTATATGTTAGTGTCTCCATTGTGTAGGTTGCCCCGGCCCATGGTTCAAATTCTTTTAGGTCGATATCTTCATATATACGCATTTATACAGTCCTCCAAATTAGGCTCATGATATTAGTTAAGTCAGTCGGATTGTTAAGGTTGTGCATGGATAGGTTCCCGGCGTCCCCGACGTCTATTAGGTGATCTTCTAGCGTGTCCCGGTTAATGAGATGATAGTTAGTGTCCCAATGGTGCCGGTTGCCGGTTAATGTGTAGGTTTTATTAGTGCTGAGCACTAAGCCTCCCCAATATCTTTCTACCATGCTGCCACCCTCCTATTAGTGTTATCGATAATCTCATTAATTGTATCGACGTCCTCCGGGCTACAGTACACATCTAAGTAGACGTCCTCGTAGTATTCGGATAGGTATACCTCGATACCTATCTGCCGGAGGGCGTTGCGGACACGTTGGGCGTGTTGCCGGTCTAATACAGTGTTGTAATTCTTTATCATGCTCCACCTCCTATGGGCTCATGAGTCGACCTGGTAGGTCGTGGCTTGCCTGTTCGTTAAGTTAAGGATATTCGATTAAACGTAATAAGGCAAGTCTTAATCATGATTAAACGTATATTCTTACAGGTAGCACAACGATATAGATACTATCTGTGCAATATGCACAAGGGGGTGCCTCCCCCTTGCGGAGCGAAGCCAGCAGCCCCCTCTTACCCCTCTCACCACCGAAAAATATAAAAACCTAAAAAGACCCCTCTATTTGACGTACTTCGCATACTATGTTATAATCGATATATCGTACAGAAGAAGGGAGTTATTCATATGAAAAACGCAGTTGCTTATATTAGAGTCAGCACAGACGAGCAGGCTGATAGTGGATATGGCAAAGACGCTCAGCGGGAGCAGATTGAGAAGTACGCATACCGGAATGGTTACAACATTATCGAGTGGGTCGAAGAGGACGGTGTTTCGGGGGCAGACAATAACCCTCCGAAGCTCTTAGAGATAATCTATGGTGCTGATATAACCAACCCACCCTTCCAAGTTCTGATCGCAGCTAGGAGCGACCGCATTTCGAGGGAAATTGAGAATTTCTATTTTTACAAGTATATGCTTCGCAAGAAGGACATTGAGATCGTATCGGCTACTGAGGATTTCTCAACGATGGGTAAGTACAGCAGTATGTTGGAGTCATTCATTCTGAATATGGCTCAGATGGAGCGTGACAACATAACGGTTAGGACATCTGCCGGGAGGAAACAAAAAGCGGCTCAGGGTGGCTACGCCGGGGGTAGGGCTCCTTTTGGCTATAAAGTGGTTCGGGGCGACTTGATTATAGATGAGCTTGAGGCTCCGACGGTGAGGCGTATGTTTGATTTGAGGGATCAAGGTAAGACGTATAAGGAGATTGAGGAAATCTTGAATAGCGAGGGTTACCGGAGACGTAACGGTAATCCGTTCCACCACAGCGGTGTTCAACAGATGGTGTCTAACAGGCGTACTTACGAGGGTGAGTATAAGTATGGTAAAGACGGAGAGTGGGTGGAGGGTCAGCATGAAGCGATCCTGGATAGGAGAGACGATGGGGAATAACTATTGCGTCTACAAACACACTTGCCCTGGTGGGGAAGTATTTTTCCGAAGCATGGGCTTCCACAGCCGGATATTGAGAGGAGACTAAAATATGGAACCTTTGTTTTTGGCAATGATAATTGGAGTACCTTTAGTGATAACTTTAATAGCCTATCCGTTTCTTTCTAGGGCAGAGCGGAAAGAGGAGCGTGTCACCCGAGCGGGATGGGGTGGCAGACCTGAGATCTCTAGGGTATGGTTAGTGGATTCCAAGACGAACAGTAATGTATCAACTAAGACAGGCTCGGCTGTCGGTAGAGGTGTAGTGGGTGGTGCTATGTTTGGCGTGCCAGGGGCGATCATCGGGGCGGGTTCGGCGAAAAAGAATGTCACTCAAGGTGACACTTGGGTCACTTTCCTAGTAGAATGGGGTGACGGCTCGGAGGAGAAGGTCAACTGCAAGATGGGCGACGACAGGTATTGCAAGCTCATAAAGTATGTGAGGTGAGTGTGAATATAAGATTAATTCCTAGAAGAGGTAAGTCTGATCCCTCTGTAGATATTACAGCCACGTTGAGTACGGATCCTGAGGGCGCTCCTATCATCGCTATATGGAAAGATGGCGTTTATTCTGAGTCGTATATTTGCTTACAGGATTTCATATATGATTGGGCGGCAACAGACGATGACGTCAACAGGTGGTATAACTGGATTAGATGGGGTAAATACGATTTGTAACCTTGTCAAATAACGACTATTCTGATATAATAGTCACTAAGTAAATACCCGAGACAGGCTTGCTCTCGGTATTTGGGCTAGACACCTCCTATGTCTGGCCCTTTTTTTGTGTTATAATGAGCCTGTGCGGTTGACACGTAAAATCTGAAATAGATGTGAGACGTAAGGGTTCATGAGTTGGCGGGCAACGATAAAACCCGAAAGAGATACAGAGTGTAAAGATCTGTAAGTTGGCAGACAACGATAAAATCAACCATCTGCCCTAGTAGTTTAATCGGTAAAACGGCTGATTTGTAATTAGCAGACGAGGGTTCAAATCCTTCCTTCGGCTCCAAGTGGTTTACTCTTTCCGAGACAAAAAAGAGCGGCGGTTCGCCTGAACCTGTGAATCCGTTAAACAACATCAGGCGACGAATTGAAAACTATTCTAGTTTTGCGGGTAGTGCATTTATGCGTTGCCCGTTTTTTTATTTCTCTGAACGCTTTTGTCACAATACTCTGAATCGCTTGCTTTTATCGCTTTCGCTTGTTTTTATCGCCTACTCCTCATCGCAAACCGACATAATTCGTCGTTTATAACCGACAACATTCTGAAA
>Ga0265293_10004197_pt1 | contig 25680 bp, 25 predicted proteins | sample Munlanlewell138R_FD_192505 | JGI IMG/M metagenome (GOLD analysis project Ga0265293, IMG submission 192505) | Leachate microbial communities from a municipal landfill in Southern Ontario, Canada - Leachate well 138R | ecosystem: Engineered > Solid waste > Landfill > Unclassified | place: Canada...
TACGATCGACTCTCCTATCTGTAAGTTTGTAGCCGATCTGAGTCAATAGATTATGGTTCTTTTTTTCGCAATGAAATGTGTTCATAATAATAGCATTTTTAGGTCTTAAGATAGCTGTAAAGATATCAGCACGCCCCATATGAGAATGAATTATATCTGGATCTATCTTTCTAAAATAGCAGTTTAGCTCACGATATGTTTTAAACAGAGAAAAACGATTTAATTTAAGCGATTCCAGATTGTTATATTTCCTAATATATTCTTGTATCAATGGTTCTGAATCATCAATTGGTTGGATTGATATTATTTTTACATCAAATAATTCTACTAAACGCGGCATAATATTCATTAATATCCGGCCAACAGCACCTCCAAATACATTCACAACATGTAATATTTTAATTTTCCAAATCATACTTTTCGCAATAGAAGCGAATTTTGATAATCACTAACAAACAAGTTATAAATATCCATAACCTTTATGGTAATTATATAGAATACAATCATTTCATAATATGGTAGAAATGTATAATATTGCCCAAAAAAACTAAAAAATGCAATGTTTAGTAAAGTCATGCATAAAAAGACATTTACAGGGCTAGGTTTTTTCTTAGTGCTGTAATAAACAAAATAGGTTATGAAAGAAATCATTGCACTCATAAATAAACTAAAAATCCAACCTCCAACAATAAAATAGGTTCCATAGCTTGTTCCAACGTTTGAATAAACATCCTTTGCAACTTCCGAAAAGTTTAAATCTACATAATCCAACGAACTATATACTAATGGATTTCCCATTATACGGTTTATTATATTTTTAAATAATAATAGTAATGTCCAATCAGGTTGTACAAAAGCATGGTCTAGCCATTTATCTAAAACAATTGGTGATGCGAAAAAATAACTAAGTAAATTTTTTGTTAAAAATAACCACACTGATTGTTTGGATGCTCTAAAAGTGCCCCAGAATATAGTCAATACTAATAAAAAAATAGCCATTATCGTAATTGTCAGTAAACAAAATTTTAAAATATTATAAATCTGCTTTTTAATTGGTTTTGTAAAATTATAATAGATAAGTACAATTACTAAAACTCCGATAAGGTTAAATTTTACCTGTAGACTAAAAAACATAACAATTAATCCAAAAAGTGTAATTAGAATAGTTATTTTATGTTTTGCCATGGGATAAATAAAACCAAGTAATATGAACGTTACTTTTCCAAATTGTGATAAATGCGCCTCAGGCCCTCGGGTAATCATTTCTTCAAATTTGAAATCACCCAAAAAACTTAAACCGCCATATTTAGCTAAAAGGCTCTTTACTTTTAAAAATACTACAATATTTACGACCCAGGAAAGAACTATGAGGATTTTTTCAAATTTTACATACGGTAAAAATATGTCATTAAACGATTGTATCCTGTTATCTTTATAAATGTATGAAAATATGGTACCAATCAGCCATATAGCAAGTAAATTCGCAAATAAGAAGAATATTACTCGCGGTGTTACAATATCAAATCCCATTCTCACTAATAAAAAATTTACTACGAGTATAATAAACACTAAAGGCCATGCTGAGACAGAATATGGTGTAATTATCGTATTTAAACGACGCTTCTCAAAGACCGTCATAGCTAATATCATAGCCGCAAAAAAGAGACTGGATAATTTTGTCAGTTCCATTTTTTACTGATTATCTCTTCGTATAATGTTTTATTAACACTACTAATATTTCTACTTTTTTTCAGAATGTATTTCAAATACTTATTTGCCAGTCTGATATTGATTCTATGTTTGATTATCATTAGGAATAAATAATAGTAAATGACCGTAAGATATCGCCATAAAATCCAGAGATAACCGGGATAAAAATTACGCATATCTGCGATTCTGTTTAGTGCTGATAGAACTAATCTACGACCACGATCATTTCCTAGTAAGTGATTAGAAGAGAGGCTAATTTTATGATACACTCGACTATTACCAACACATACTTTTTTCACTTTTTTTAATGATAATCTGAGACTATATTCAAAATCTTCTTCGCCGAAGAAAAACCTTTCGCTAAGTGTACCATATTTTTTTACAATTTCTTGAGAAAGTAATAGTGCACACCCGTTTATGAATCCTATTTCTTTTATTTCATTTGGTTTGATTCGGGTATAAAATCTACCTTTTCCCCAAAGAAATAACTTACCTCCTGCAATGGCAATTTTTTCTTTTTTTTCATAAAAATAAATTGTTGACTGAGCAATTTTATATTGTGGATAATTTTCTAAAACAGTCACTAGATTTCCTAAAGTCTCGTTCTCTATAACCGTATCATTATTTAATAAATAATAATATTTACTATTCCATATTACGTCAGCATACCGAATACCCACATTATTGGCCTTGGCAAATCCGAGGTTTTCGTTGCTTAATATCAGATGAATTAAAAAGTTTTTTCCAGATTTAGTCGGAACATAATTACCATTCTCAATCTGTATCTTATGAATATTTAAGGGTTTCTTTACTTCTGGTAGTACAATTTCATTGTATTTACTTGCATAAGGTTTAGGCAATTTACCATCCGCCCAAGCTAATATTTTCTCCACCGAATCGTTATCAGAGCCATTATCGATAAGAATAATCGAATAATTTTTATAATCTGATTTTAAAACCGATTCCAGGCACTCGATCGTATCAGCCCATTTATTCCAATTCAGTATAATTATGGAAACGTGTGGCTGAATTATTGCTTTATTGCTTTTGGTGACCATTTAATTCTATTTCGATTGATAAAGTAAAATAAAATCAGAAGAAGAATAAATTCGGATATCAGGAATGCAACCGCGGCGCCAATTTCAATAAATAAATGACAAAGAACTATGCAAATTAAAACATTAAATATTCCCACTATTATGACACCTTTTAAAAACTCTTTTTTCATGTCATAATTTGTCATAAAAATGATGCCAATACAAAAATTGAGTACTCCAAATAATATTACAAAAGAAGTAATTCTAATCACAAGTACCATCGAAGGGTTATCCGAACCATTTAGTAAATAAGCAATTTTCGCCGCAAAAATAAATAATAATATTGAAATAATACTTCCTATCAAACCCATAATTCTAATCATCTTGCTGACATATCTTATTGATTTATCAGGTTCTTCAATTTTTTTCCTTGAAATAAATGGATACAAAGTCTGAGTAATAGGCGATAATGTACTTTGGATTGCTTTTACTACTTTTTCACCGGCGCTATATATTCCGACGCTTGCATCTGATGCAAAAAAACCAAGAATTATAATGTTTGTATTACGATATAAATTCATGGCGATATTCGAGACAAATATATGCCAGCCTCCTTTTAAATAATTTTTTAAAATTTCTCTGCTTGGTTTGAGAAAACGTAAAGTAAACTTTTTCCTTAAAATAATGATGCTGATGATTCCCGCCAGAAAGGTGGTTCCGGAGTAAAAAATCGGGACGAGAACAAAATCACCTTCATTTTTTATGAATATTATGATTAACAATATATAAAACAGCTTCGATACTGCACTGATAATATTAACATATTTTACTTTTTCGACCCCGACGTAAAACCAGGTAAATAATAATATATTGGCCAGTACGTATCCATAATATAACAGATATATTAATTTGTGGTTATTTATCTTTGGAATAAGAAGAAATAATATTCCTAGTAATAGAAAACATATACCAAATAGTAAAACCTGAATTATTAAAACGTTTGATACGATCTCCGATTGTTTTCGGCTGTCATTTTTACTCTGGGCAATCATCTGGATTCCCGTAATCCCAAATCCATATTCTACGATTATTTGAAAATAATATATCAGCGCCATTGCAAAACTGATAATCCCAAATTTTGCCACACCGATATATCTCAGGAGATATGGTATCGTAATTAATGGCGCCAGGTAACTAATTACCTGATATACGCCAAATTGCGTAAAATTGTTAAGTAAGCTTTTTCCCTCTTTTTTTGAAAAGAAACCTTTTAGTTCATCAAGGGTTGGGAATTGGTACATTTGGCTTGAATTCTTTGCGGATATTGATAAAAATTAAAATTATTCCATTCATACAGATTTGTAAAATGAAATAGAGCCCTCCAAGACTTATCATCATGAGTAACCTTTTAGGTCGGCTTTTCAGATATGGAGGTTGGGCTTTATCGAGTACTTTTACTTCTGCCAGACTTGTAATTGACTTTAATGTGTATATTTCCTTTTGCTGTTTAAGCTCTATCCAGATCGCGGTGTATAATTCCAGGTCTCTTTTTAAAGCCAGTTCCTTAATCTGATTAACTGGCTCGGCAATTGATTTAATCGTCTCTAAAAATGTCTGCAAGTTTTTTTCGGCAATTTTTATACTATCCTGAGAATATCTGATATGATCTTCAATATACAATAATTGCTGACGGTTTTCGTATTGGATTTGGTTGATAACAATATAATTCAATAATTCAACCATTCTGTTCGCGACATTAGCGGCATATACCGGATTTGTAAGTGTGACAGATAACTTGATAACTTTACTTTCACTGTTAATATCAATATAAATAACATCATTTGATAATTTTTTTAAGGCTTTATCGATCTTCTCTTTTTCGTTTCTGGCTTCGATATCAAGTATATTAATCAGTAATTCTGTAAAAATCATACCACTGGTATCAACACCTTCGAATTCCTCGAATAGGATAGTATCTAACACTTTTCTTGAGGTGAGGATTTCTTTGTACATTTCAGGGCTTTGAAGTGTACTTTGCGGTAAATCTAACCCTGCTATACTCGCCAATGCTCCCATAGAGCCCATTATACCGGAAGATAAATCCTGGCTGGGGGGTAAAATTGTCACCGACGCCGTATATTTTTTCTTCATTACAAAGAAAACTAAGGAAAAAACCAGAATAGCTCCCAGAAATAAACTTATTATATTCACGATGCGATGCTTTAAAACAAAATACAGAAGTGGATGTTCTTTTTTTATTTGTTGCACGTGACTCTCCTGCTATTTATCAGTGATTTTACTGAATCCCATTTATTTCATTGCCGCAATAAACGTTAGTATAACTGTCGAAACTGAAACAATAATCTGGAGAACAGATAATTCTCCATACGCAACGTTTTTCCACGATCTGGGCACGATGATAACGTCTCCGCGTTGGAGAGTTGCCGAACTGATATTCTCAATATTTCCATCCAAATGCCGGACAATGGTTCGATCAATATCACCTTCAATAGAATTGCCTCCGGCCATATTGATATAATCCAAAGCCGTATAACCTGGAAAAAAATAAAAACTGCCCGGCGATTGAACAAATCCGTTGACTGAGACGCTTCTTTCAGCAAGAATATCTATGGCGTCGCCGGCTTTGAGTGTGGTTGAAAAAAAATCCGCAGGAGAAATCGACAGAATAGTCTGCGATCCAGATTCTTTTCTAGTAATCGTAACATTCTCCAGGTCAGCAGTTTCAATGAATTTCGCCTGTCGTCTTAAAAATTGTCCCAATGATTCATCCGGTTCAATAATATCATACCCACTTCCGGATATTGCCCCGCGAAGTACCACACTCTCCTTATCGGGAATTCCAAAAGGCACGAATATTCTATCTCCTTCTACGAAGGACGGATCACTCTTAAGATCTCCATTTAATTGAAAATTAAAATAATTTATAATTTCGACTTTCCCATCATTTCTGATAACTTCAATACAAAATTCTCGCGCAAATTGCTGAAATCCCTCTGCCAGATCAATAATATCATGTAAACGGGTAATGGATGTAATAATATAAAATCCCGGTTTATTTATAGCACCGGCGATCTGGATTTGGAAAGTTCTAAGATTTACTAATACGACATTTACGTCTGCGCTTGGATAAACCTTTTTGATTGCACTCTCAATTCTTTTTATGGCCTCTTTTAAAGTCATCTTATCGACATTGACAACGCCCACTGACGGAATAAGAATTTCACCGGTAGGTGATATGATTAATTCTTTATTTATATTTTCCATCAAAATAATATCGACTCCGAAAACATCTCCCGGACCAACAATATATTCATTAGGATCTATGGCTCTTTCAAGGATTACTTGCCGCATATCGGTCTGGACACGTCGTAATTGCTCTTCTTTTTTCTCTTCTTCTTCGGAAATTTTTTTAAATTGTTCTCCGTATGACTCTCCAAAGGATACTCTTCCGCTCTGTTCATATAATGATTTGGCCGATTGACCAAATGTGAAAATAGCCGTTATAAGGATAATTATTATTATAGATAATTGTCTCATGCTTCATCCCCTGAAATCTTATAATGCTTCTTATAAAATTCCATATATTCCCCGCTTTTCAGCGGTTGCCACCACTGCGGATTATCGACGTACCACTGGATTGTGGTCTGCATAGCATTTTCGAAATTATACTGCGCCTGCCAACCAAGTTCGTGGAGTTTTGCCGCCGAAATCGAATAACGCCGATCGTGTCCCAGCCGGTCGGTTACCGGCTTTATGAGTGATTTCGGCTTCTTCAGATAATCGAACAGAAAATTGGTTATAAAAATATTCTCCATTTCATTTTCTCCGGCAATATTATAAACCTCGCCGGATTTACCATTTTTCAGAATGAATTCAATCGCATCACAATGATCCAGTACATATAACCAATCCCGCACATTCTTGCCATCGCCATAAAGCGGCACCGGCTTATTCTCGAGCAAATTGGTTACAAACAGCGGTATCAATTTTTCCGGATATTGATAAGGACCGTAATTATTCGAGGCGCGGGTAACGATTACCGGAAGATTATAGGTATTAAAATATGAATAAGCCAGGCGATCACCACCGGCTTTACTGGCGGAATAGGGATTTCCTGGTTTGAGCGGCGATTCTTCGGTAAATGAACCTTTCGCAATGGAGCCATAAACCTCATCGGTACTAATTTGGATGAATCGCTCAATCCCAAATTCTTTGGACGCCTCCAGTAAGACGAAAACACCAAACATATCCGTCTTGATAAAATCATCCGGCTTGCCGATACTGCGGTCAACATGCGACTCCGCCGCAAAATTGATTACGTAATGCGGATGATATTTTCGAAAAATATCACGCACAGTTTCCGCATCGCAAATATCGCCTTTTATAAAAACATATCCGGAATTATCGGTCAGGTCTTTCAGGTTGGCGGGATTGCCGGCATAAGTCAGCTTATCAAGATTAATTACCTCGATATTCTGATATTTGGCGAAAAGATAATGGATATAATTACTGCCGATGAAGCCAGCCCCACCTGTAACGAGATATACCTTTTTTTCAGAATTTGACATCGAGGAAATCCCTTTTAATTGACAGTTTTCCGACCAAAGCAATCGTAAATGAAACCGACCGCCTGAACTTTTTGAGGATCATAGATGTTGCGAGTGTCGATCATGATCGGATTTTTCATAACAGATTTCAAGTAATTTAAATCCATATTACGGAATTCGTTCCATTCTGTCATGATAATTAGCGCATCGGCGCTCTTGGCGGCGTCCTCGGTCGATGCTACGTAGGTGATCTGCGGAAAATATTTCCGCATTTCCTTCATTGCTTCGGGATCGTAAGCCTTGATCTGCCCACCGCGTTTCAAGATTTCTTCTATCACCGTCAATACCGGCGCGTCCCGAACGTCATCAGTATTGGGCTTGAAAGCCAGCCCTAAAATTCCAATTGTCTTATTTTTTAAATTGGGTATATATTTCATCAATTTTTCTACCACCCGCATTTTCTGGCGATTGTTAACTTCGATAACTGTTTCCACAATTGACATCCGCATTCCGGCTTTCTCGCTAATTTTTGTCAAAGCCGAGGTGTCTTTCGGAAAACATGAACCGCCGTAGCCCGGTCCGGCATGCAGAAATTTCTTACCGATCCGACCATCCAATCCCATGGCTTTAGCGACCTGATGAACGTCAGCATCCACTAATTCGCAGAGATTGGCAATCTCATTAATGAACGATATTTTCGTTGCTAAGAAAGCATTTGAAGCGTACTTGATCATCTCAGCGGTATGCACATCGGTAGCCACGATGGGCGTTTCAATCAGATATAATGGTCGATAGATTTCCTTCATAATCTCAAGCGCTTTTGCTGAACGGGTGCCAATCACCACCCGATCCGGTCGCATAAAATCACCAACAGCCGAGCCTTCCCTTAAAAATTCGGGATTCGATACCACCTCGAACATTTCCGGCGCGATATTACGCGATAGCAAATGCTCACGGATTTTATCGTTGGTTCCAACTTCGACTGTACTCTTGGTAACGATCACCTTGAAGCCATTGATCAAATGGGCAATTTGATCAACTGCATTGAAAATGTACGACAGATCGACTTCGCCATTTTTGCCAGAAGGCGTCGGCACAGCCAGGAAAATCACTTCCGATTCCCGCACCGCCGGAGCAAGCTCATTGGTGAATTTTAAGCGCCCTTTTTCAACATTTTTCTTAACCAGGTCAACTAAACCCGGCTCGTAAATCGGAATATCGCCATTATTCAATTTTTCTATTTTGGTCGGATCAATATCATAACAAATAACCTCATTACCAAAATCGGCCAGTCCCGTTCCCGAGACTAAACCAACATATCCTACTCCCAGCATTGCAATTTTCTTCATCAAATAACTCCGCGTATTAATCTATATAGTAAATGGGGTAAGCAGTAAATGTGCTAAGACCAGATCGGATTTACCAATTCTCGCTGAAATACCTCTTTCTTTGAATCCCAGTCTGCACGGCGAAAATTTGGACATAATCAACATAAAGGGCAAGACTTTTTTATTGATAACCCTGGAAACGCCGAATACTCCATTCGATCGCCAGTAATCCAATAAGAACTATCAGCGCCCACTTCCACCTCAGAAAATTTACCTGATGAGACCGATGAATGATTTTGTCGTTTACCTTTAATCGTTCAATAATGTCAGGAATTCTGTCTGTTTTTATTCCACCGCTTCTGTTCGCGATTGTTCTGAGTAAATCCACGTTCTGTCTGATTTCAATTAATTCGATGGGACGGTCAATCACCGTTATATTCTGCTCCTGCATTCCAAGCGACTTATCATTCTGCCAGGCCGCCAGCCTTAACTGAAATTCTCCAGCCTTCATAACAGGCATCGAACCGGAATAATTTTTCCCGTCCCAGGTCAAATTGCCAGACGCCATTACGTCGTTTTGTTGGAGTAATTCGGTTTGGACACTAGCGTTACTTATTACATGTCCTTTCAGGTCGTAAACGAGAGCCGCTATATCCAGGGTCTCGCCACTCAGAAATATTTTTTTATTGATCGTCACCTGAACGGGTGACGAATTTAAAGTATCAGTCAGCCACTGCGCCATCGCTTGAAATAATTCGTCATAGACGTTTATCCGTCCGGTTTCCTGGGTCATGAAAGACCAGCGCCAAAAATCCAGGCCGGCGCAAACTGCCATCGGTCTCTTCATTTCCTGATTAACGGCAATGACCGGATTTTGCGCCAAATCATGGCTTTCGATAAGCGACTGAAAAGACGTCGCCAGCCGGATTTTTTTAAATGGAGAACCGATCGGTGGCAATACCGACCAGGTTGTTTCGGATAAATTATCCTTCTGAAAATTCCTGATGATCGGATGCTCCAGCCCAGCACGAGTAGGGATTACATTGATCTGACTGATTGACTGCTCTACTGCTAATTCACTAATCGGATTCCAGCCCAGCAATCTTTCAACTTGCTGAATGTCTATATTCCGATTTAAAAATAGTATCACCGGTAAACCGGAATCTATGATTTTTCTTTGCAGGCTGAAAATATCCTTTTGCTCCGATTTGGTTATCGGATAACCGATTAAAACCAGCAAATCCCATTTTTCAGCAATGATTTCGGAAAATGACAAAGGTAGCCATTGACCGGATATTTCAGCCACATTTTGCACCTGAACATTTTTCAGTTCACGCAGAGTCTCAGCCATAAACCGCGCTTCAAAATTGCTTTGCCCGCTGATAATCAGGATTTTCGTTTGTGCCGCGAGCACCTTCAGTGTACTCATTCTGAGATTATTATACGGATTCTTATCCTGGGCGGCTACGATTTCGACGGTGAGGACTTTTTCACCCGGTTCGTCGGGAATGAATTGAAAAGTAATGTTTTTTTTCAGACCTTGAATTTGGCTTTGAATAATTTTTTTCTGAATGATATTTGAACCTTCCTTCAGAAGAGCCGCGATTGGTTCGCCATTCCCGCTGGGTATCAATTCGGTGTTGATAACAACCGTATCGCCGGCACTCACGGTTTGCGGCATTTCGATTTTAGTAACAGCTGGATCCAAAATCCGATTACTGTCACCAATCCCGATAGCAAAAATAGGAAACGGCAATTTAAATTCCCGGAAAGTCAGATCTTCGCCTCGCGTAATCACCCCATCCGAAATCAGGATTGCACCCGCGATATTCTCATTTTCGAATTCGGTTTTCGAATAGTTTAATACCTGCGCCAGATCGGTGACCTGCCCGTCGTATTCGATTTTTCGCAGTTTTCCGGTTATCGGTTTTACTTTTTCATCAAACAAAAAGAGACGCGGCTTGATATTTTTTGCCGTTAATGCTTCCCTGATCACCTGAATTTTTGCTAAAAGACTATCTGCTGAAAATCCCGATTGCTCAGCGATACTGCACGAATTATCGATCCAGATTAATGCCGACGGGGCTTTATGACGACTGCTCGTCCAATGAATTTCCGGTCTGAGGATCAGAATGAGCAATAAAACCAGCACCAGACTGCGCAGTATCAAAAGTATTCTGATTAATAAAGGATTTTTAGCGCCTGCTATTTTTCTGAAAGAAAATATTATTAATCCGATCGAGCCGATTAAAAGCAGAATCCACCACCATCCAAATCCTGGAAATTTCAAAGCTAATGAATGCATTTTAGTTATTTGAGAGTCTCAGGTTAGGAACAGCCGAAACGGAATAGGATGAAATTTGACCGCGCTTCAACATTTCGAGCCCAGCCCGGGCAATCATCGCGGCGTTATCGGTGCAGTACTTTAAAGACGGCAGAATCAGCTCGATCCCCAGTCGCGCGGCTTCATTTTCAAAGACTTCCCGTAAACGAGAATTAGCGGCGACTCCACCGGCTAAAACGATCTTTTTAGCCCGCTGACTCTTGGCAACTTTGAATGTATTTACTTTCAGGACGTCCACAATCGCTTCCTGATAAGACGCGCATAAATCAGCTAAATGTTCCTGCGTCCAATCCCGACCTCGCTGGCGCACCAAATACAGCATCGCCGTTTTCAAGCCGCTGAAGCTAAAATCGAAATGATCTGAACGAACTTTCGCCCGTGGAAATTTATAAAATTCCGGATCGCCCTGGTGGGCCAGTCGGTCGATTTGCGGACCACCCGGATAGGGCAATTCCAGAATCCGACCGGCTTTATCAAAAGCTTCACCGGCGGCATCATCGACGCTCCGCCCAAAAGTTTGATAATCGCCGAAATCATTTATATCCGCAATTTGAGTATGTCCGCCGGAGACCAGAAGGCAAAGAAACGGAAATTTAAGTTCCGGGCAGGTCAGAAAATTAGCCATGATATGCCCTTCAACGTGATTGACTCCGAGCAAAGGTTTATTTAGTGAATAAGCTAATCCTTTCGCGAAACTCAGCCCCACCAACAGGGCGCCCATCAATCCCGGTCCGCGGGTTACGGCAACACCGTCGATATTTTCCGGTTTTATCTCAGATAGTTTAAAAGTATCGGTTACCATCTGATTCAGTAATCGCATGTGTTCGCGGGAGGCAAACTCCGGAACAACCCCGCCAAATTGTTGATGGAGCAATTGAGATGACACCAGATTGGTCAGAACTTCATCATCACGTAAAATTGCTACAGCGGTTTCGTCGCAGGAAGTTTCGATACCGAGAATTAACATTCGGCGTTACCTTTCGCGAATGATCCGTATTTCAAAGGTTTCCGGGGTTAGTTTCTCCCATGACGAAAGTCCCGACGGCAGGTCGATTGTCGGTGTATAATAATACTCATCCGACCGCCATATTTTCGCAATATCAAATACGATCTTAATATCTTCGGGCTGGATCGTTTTCAGGTTTTCAATCGCACCCGTAACGGTTAAGGTCGCAGTCGAAGGGATAATTTCCGCTTTCTGCCCCCGGCCGAGATTGAGTACGGTAAGCGGGATATTAGTCAGTTCCCTTTCACCCAATTGATCCACTTTCTGCTGAATACGAACTCTTTTTTTATCAAGTTGGATATTGTTTTTAGAAGTAAATTCCAAAGCGATCTCCTGAGTAACTGAACCGGAAATATTCTCTAAAACCAGCTTTTCAGTCGGCATTTCGCTAAACTGCCTGACAAATGTTCGCGGACCGCTCAGAATAACGCTATCCGGCATAATAATCAGCGGATCAACAAAAATATAGCCAGGCGCCAGAGATAGTTCCACATCCGGTTTGACCGGTACTTTTTTGGTCTGCAACACATCTAGTTCGACGTGCACCGTTTCCGGCCAGACAATATGCTCAAGCGTAACATTTATACCGCGCGGAACAATCACTTGATCCGGATTATCACGGAAGTAATCATTTACAGGAAAATCATAATACCATTTTATCGAATAACAGTCCAGAATAAATCTGAATGACTTCTTACTCGATAGGAGCAGATACAACAGATCAAAACCTTTGCCGGAAAACCTCGCCTGGATATGGGATGGCAATTCTTCGGTCAGTGTTTTGGTTAGTTCGATATTCCGGGCTTCGATTTTAGCTGAGAATGAATAGGAATAATAGTTATTCAGGATGACCACCAACCAGAGAAAAATAGTAAAAATAAAAATCCAGATTTTTGTGCGCGTATTCATGGTTAGCCAACTACGAAGAACCTGACTGACATTTTTAAAAGTCAGTTTCTGATTTAGAACCCGGCGTTTTTCTTTCAGATTCATCTTCATAATACTCCAGAAAATAACAAAGGGGCTGGCAAAATCCAAGCCCCTTTGCATTTATCAAGCGATGGTTTAGCCCCTACTTTTCAGCCGCATCGTCAGCGGTAGATTTTTTACTTTCCGCTTTCGTTTTGGCTTTTTTGGTTGCTGTCTTAGCCGGAGCCTTCTTGGTTTTACTGGTACTGGCTTTTTTAACCGGTTCGGCTTTTTTCTTGGCAGGAGCTTTTTTGGTACTTTTTTTCTTGGATTTTTCCTCTTCAGGAGCTACCGTTTCTGCCTTTTTTACCTTTTCCGCTTTATCTTCTACCTCTGCTCCCTTGGTTTTCTTAGTTGCAGTCTTCGACTTAGCAGTGGTCTTTTCAGCCTTAGGCTCGGCTTCGACCTTTTTATCTTCTTCCGACTTGGCAATTTTCTGAATTATTTCTGTCGGAATTTCGAGTTTATTAGTCGTCTCAGCTTGTTGCATCATATAGGCTTCGAGTTCGGTTTTGGGTTCGCGCGGCACAGCCAGCTCTCTTGAGAGCACGATCTTCTTTTCGTGTTTATTGACTTCCAATATCATCAGTTTTAACTTTTCACCTATTGTGACGGCTTTACTGAGGTCTTTGCGATCCTTTTTCGGCATTTGGCCCAACGGGACGATACCCTCGAGATCGTGTTCCAGATTAACAACGATGTATTTCTCGGTGACTTTGGCCACTTCAGCCTCTACCAGGTTGCCAACCGTGAAGAGTGTTTCAAGCATCGGCCAGGGATCTTCGCCAACCTGCTTCAGACCAAGAGATATTTTGCGGTTTTCTTTCGAGATTTCCAGAATCTTGAATTCGACTTCATCGTCCTTTTTGAACAATTCGCGCGGGTGACGTAATTTTTTCGTCCAGGACATATCGGAAATGTGGGCGAATCCATCGATGCCTTCCTGTAATTCTATGAAAGCGCCATAGGGGGTCAGATTCCGGATAATTCCTTTATGAACCGAACCAACCGTGAATTTCTCCTCAATTGAATCCCACGGATCGGGTTCAAGCTGTTTATAACCCAGCGAGATTTTGCGTTCGGCGCTGTCAATGCCCAGCACTTTAGCCTCGATTTCATCTCCCAGTTTAAAAACTTCGGAAGGATGTTTAATATGCTGAGTCCACGAGATTTCCGAGATGTGGATCAGACCTTCGACACCTTTCTCGAGTTCGACAAACACCCCGTAGTTGGCAATGTTAACAACCTTTCCTTTGACGATAGTGTCAACCGGATACTTGCTTTCAATGCCTTCCCAGGGATGAGTCGTGAGTTGTTTGAGACCCAGCGATACTCTCTGCTTTTCCTGATCGTAATCGATTACTTTAATAGTCAATTCCTGATCCATTTGCACGACTTCTCTGGGATGATTGATACGACCCCAGGAAATATCGGTAATATGCAATAGTCCATCGAGACCGCCGAGATCGATGAATACTCCAAAATCGGTTATATTCTTGACCCGACCGGTCATTACGTCGCCGACTTTGATCTTGGACAATAAGTCATCCCGTTTTTCCTTCATGCTTTCTTCGAGCAATTCCTTACGGCTCAGAACGATATTCTTACGTAATTCATTTAATTTGACAATCCGGAATTCAAAAGTTTTACCGACAAACGAATCGAAATCGGTCACGGGACGAATATCGATCTGTGAACCGGGTAAAAAGGCATCTACGCCCATGACATCGACCACCATTCCGCCTTTAATACGATTGATAATTTTACCTTCAATGGTCTCGCCGGATGCGTACACCTCTTTGATTCGTTCCCAGATCCGCATAAAATCAGCTTTCCGCTTGGAAAGAATCATCTGACCGTTTTCATCTTCGAGAACATCAACAAAAACTTCAATCTGGTCGCCAATTTTCGGCAATTCACCTTCTTCAAATTCCTCGCGCGATACGATTCCTTCGGATTTAAAACCGACATCTACCATGATTTCATTATCATTGATAGCTACGACGCTCCCGAGGACGCGCTGATCTTTCGAGACATCTTTCAATGAGCTTTCATAAATTTTTGCACGATCTTCAGCATCGGCACTTTGAACTTCTTTAAGTTTATCTATGTCTTTTATATCATAAACTCTGACATTTTCAGACAATGGCCCGGAACTGATTAATTCAGTGGCAATTTCCGGTGTTGAAATAGTAGGTATTTCAGTTTTTTCCACTTCAGCAATAGGTTCTTCAATAGCAGGATCTTTTTCAGCAGTTTCTTCTACTGTCGATTCTTCAGCAACGGATTCATTATTTTCTTCAGGCTGAGCTGAAAGCTCGGCTGAGACATCTGCCGGAGTTGCGTCTGTTTCTTCAGTAGGGTTAGGGTTTAAAGTTTTTTCTTCATCTGACATTTGGAAATGTTCCTTTGGTTTAGGGTTAATAAAAACTATTGGTTCCGATTGGGCTCGGAGCCATTCTTATCCTGAGAAAGGTTGGCTAAACTTATAGTTTGAATAATTCTCTCAACCTGTTCTTCGAATTTTAAATTGGATGTATCAATTATAATAGCATCGGCGGCTTTTTTAAGAGGTGAATGTTGCCTTGATGAATCGATTTTGTCCCTCTTTTCTATTTCTGCCATAATCTCCGGAATAGTCAGATTTTGACCAATTTTCTGATAATCAGCGATGCGCCGTCTGGCACGGGTTTCGAGATTGGCTTCCAGGTAAAATTTAAAGTCAGCCTGCGGAAATACATTAGTGCCGATATCGCGACCTTCCATGACGATATTCGCGGTATTGGCCATTTCACGCTGACGTTTTACTAAAATATCCCGGACACTGCCAATCGCGCTGACCGGACTGACCAGTTGCGCGACTTCCACCGAACGGATTGAAGAACTGACATCCTCCCCGTCCAGGAGAGTATGCAGATTATCATCTATCCAGGCAAACCGGATATCAGCCTGCGCGGCAATATCAGTCACAGCCAGGTGATCTTCAACAGAAACATTCGCACGGATCACAGCCAGTGTGACCGCCCGATACATTGCGCCAGTATCTATATAGGTATAATTTAATTGGCGGGCTACTTCACGGGCAGTCGTACTTTTTCCACTGCCGGCTGGTCCATCGATTGCTATTACAATTCCCATAATCTACCTTTCAAAAAGCGCGTAAATTTAATCCCGCATGTTAACAATTCAAATTTCTTTCAATATTTCGCAAGTAAATTGTTGAAATTCGACGTAATGCATTCAATTACTGATAATTATTCTATTACTCCAGACCAACCAGTTTCTTGAGATGACTCACCTCGTGCTCCGTCAAATTGCGCCACTGACCGCGCTCCAGCCCGGCATATAACAAACCGCCAAAACTGATCCGATCCAGCGAAATGACTTTGTGTCCCAGGGTTTCAAAAATGCGGCGCACCTCGCGATTCAAGCCTTCTTTCAGTTCAATCGTGACTCGACTATAACCTTCCAGGTAACGGCTTGCCAGAATCCGACCGTGAGCTATTTGTCCGTCTCCAACATCGATTCCAGCGGCGATGCGGCTTTTATTTTCAGCCGATACGTCACCGCTTATCGTCGCCTGATAGACCCGCGCGATAGCATATTTCGGGTGAGTCAATCGAAATGCCAGTTCGCCGTCGTTAGTCATGATAAGTACGCCGGTCGTGGTCATATCCAGTCTTCCGACTGGCTTAACAGACGGATCATTTAGTAAATCGCTGACCTTTTTACGACCGAATTGCTCACGCATCGTGGTGATAAAATCCGACGGTTTATTCAATATGACATATCTCAATTCTAATGGCGCAACTGCCTGGTCATTGATATATACACGATCCGTTTTTTCGACCTGAGTAGCCAGATTGGTAGTAATTATTCCGTTGATCTTTACCCGACCGGACTGGATCAGTTCTTCACATTTACGGCGCGATCCAAGACCGCATTGCGCCAGAAATCTATTCAGTCGCATCCTGCTCGGCACTGTCAAATAGGGTATTATCCTCTCGGACTATTTCCGTCAGTTCCTTTGCTCGTGGTAAATCTTTCAGCGATGCCAATCCAAAATATTCCAGAAAATGGGCGGTCGTGCCGTAGAGTAACGGTCGTCCGGGACCATCCTGACGGCCGGTGATTTTTATCAGATTTTTTTCTATAAGAGGTTTGAGGGTCGTATCGACTCCGCGGATCGCATCAATCTCACTTTTTGTAATTGGTTGCTTGTAAGCGATTATCGCCAGGGTTTCTAAGGCGGGACGCGACAGGCGTAGTTTGCTTTTGTTCTGGAAAAGCCGGCTTAACCAGGATTCGTATTCGGCGCAAATCATCAAGCGATAACCTTCTGCGACATTTTGAATCCAGATCGGAAGGCTTTCGGTTTCAAGATATGCATTCAAATCAGCAACGATCTGTACCAGATTAACATCTTCTTCCAGACAAACATCGACCTGGGCTTTGTTCAGTGGTTCAGTAGCACCGAATAATAATGCCAACACGACTCTATGCGTTTGCGATAACATGTTCTCCTGTCTTTTTCTTTTTGGTCAACCATATCTCGCCGAAAGTATCTTTCTGGGAAACATGTATTTCCATTGTTTTAATCATCTCCAGAATTGCCAGAAAAGTCACGACGACTTCGATTCGATCAGTTAGTTTGGTGGCTATTTCGGCAAATCTAAGCCGGGTTCGCTTGGCAAAACAGTCCCGCAGAAATAAGATCTGCTGGCGGACACTGACTTTCAGGGCTTCGATTCCGATTGGTTTTACTTTTGGCAATTTATCGAGTATCTTCTGAAAGGTCAATCCGAGATCAATTAAAGTCACATCGCTCAGGAATAGTTCGGGATCGTAATTGCGGATTTCCGCGGCCAGGTTGACCGGATAATAGCTTGTTTGCTTTTCCTCGAGCTGTTTTAACTGCTCGCTGACTTCTTTATACTTCTGGTATTCGATCAGCATTTGAACCAGTTCGGTACGCGGATCCTCGATATCTTCTAATTTCTCGGTTTCGTGTCGCGGCAGAAGCATCTGTACCTTGATGCGCATCAGAAGAGCCGCCATCAGGATAAATTCACCGGCTACCTGCAAATTCATGCTCTGCATAAGCCGGATGTAATCGAGATATTCGTGAGTGATATGAGAAATTGGAATATCATAGATATTGATTTCATCTCTCTTGATGAAAAACAGGAGCAGATCGAGCGGACCTTCATAAACATTGAGTTTTACGTTGTAACTCATGAATTTGATTGAAATGCTGTAGTTTGAATCCGGTTAATCATTCTATAAAATGGAGAATATCCACTATCCTAATTTCATTTTCTCACGAACATCCGTCATCGTACTCTGAGCAACCGTGCGCGCCCGTTTTTCACCATCGATAATGATGTCTAAAACTTCCGATTGATGAGAAGCATAATACATCCGACGATTACGGTAAGGTTCGATGACTTTATAAATAGCTTCACCACATTTCATTTTGCATTCAACACAACCGAGGGCGCCGCTGGTACAACCGCTATAAATCTCAGGGCATTGTTCGGCATTGAATTTTTTATGATAGGTATAAACCAGACAAATTTCCGGTCGACCGGGATCCCCGCGTCTGATTTTCTGCGGGTCGGTGACGGCTTTTTTTATCTTGGCTTTAATATCATCTGGCGAATCAGCCAGCAAAATCGTATTGCCAACCGATTTACTCATCTTATTGCCATCCAGACCGGGCAGGCGTGCAAAACTGGTCAGTTTCGCCTCCGGGATGGGAAAGACTTTGCCCCAGGTTTGATTGAATTTGCGGGCAATTTCACGGGTGATTTCGACGTGCGGCACCTGATCTTCGCCAACGGGAACGACATTGCCCTTATAAAGTAAAATATCGGCGGCTTGCAATACCGGATAACCAAGGTGACCGAAAACCAGAGTACCGATATTCAGATCACGCACTTGTTCTTTGAGAGTTGGATTACGCTCCAGGCGCGCGGTCGTTATCAACATCCCGAAAATCAAACATAATTCAGAATGCTCTTTGATCTGACTTTGACGGAAAATAGGACTGCGTTGTGGATCGATGCCAACCGCCAGCCAGTCGCAGACCATTTCGATCGTATTGGTAAACAATTCACTCGTATCCAGATTAGTCGTGAGCGCGTGATAATCCGCTATCAGGTGATAATTTTCGTATTCCTGCTGTAATTTTACCCAATTTTCCAGCGCTCCGACGTAATTTCCCAAATGCATTTTTCCGGTTGGGCGCATGCCACTCAGAATTCTACCTTTAACTTTGCGTTTTTCCATTTTTCCTCTAATCTAAAAATAAATACGGCCGCCATTCATTGATTGGTGATTCGGCAAACCTTTGTAATGTATGAATCTTATGTGGTTTTATCGGTTTATTGCGTAAAACCATGCCCGATTCGACCAGATTACGATTTCCTTTTTTATTATTACAAGCGATGCAGGCTGTAACCAGATTCGTCCAGGAATCCGGCCCGCCATGCACCTTTGGAACTATATGATCGATTGTCAACGGCACATTCTGAGCTCCGCAATATTGACAGGTAAAATTATCCCGACGGAAAATATTGGGTTTGTTCAGTACGGCCTCCCAGCGACCGACCTTTACATATTTGTGAATTCGAATCACCGAAGGTATCTCAAAATGTTCGCAGACAGTCCTGAGAACCTGGTGATCGAATGACTTAACCAGCGTTGCCTTTTCCTCCAGAATAAGCACAATCGCACGCTTGACATCACAAATATGCAATGGCTCATAAGTCTGGTTCAGAACCAGGACATTGCGTTTGATGATGTTAATTCGTGCTTCCATATTTGCCTATCGGATAACTTAATGCTCACTTTCCGGAAAACCTCGCTTGTCAGAAAGTGATCCGGAAAGAACAGTTGGCGCTATTAAACAAATTTTTCCGGCTGAGATCTCCAGTTCGGTAGCTTTACAAAGCGGTGAAATTTATACTGCGAGTGACATATAGACAAGGCAAAATGGAAAGTTCCAACCGACTTATAATTGGTCTAATCATTCTTTACATTATCATTCGAATGAAGTTTTCTTCCATTCTTAATTGCATAGATTCGAAACTTTCAATCTTTAACGTATGCTCGAAACAACCTTTGCGTAAACAACCGATGATCTGCCCTTCGCCCGGCAATTCCATCGCAAAAGTAGGAGCTGAACAACTCCGACAAAGATCCTTTTCATGCCGCAGGGAAATACCACAGTGAGGGCAGACGAAATCGACCACTTCACCCTTCGGCACTTCGATTTCTGAAATATTTTCGTAGCTCCCGAATTCGGGATCCAGATATATCATACCCTCTTTTCCCTTCCAGAGGATTTTTACGGCAATGGCTTTCAGTCCGTTAATTTTGACGTTTTCCGACATCAGATTACAGCCATTAGCACAATGGGCATTCTGAATGTCGACAATCTGGGGCGGATGGAACAGGGTCGTGTTGGCTAAATCGACATCATTTAATCGTTTTCCCATGGTAAGTCCTTTTTTAATTATCAAATATACCTGCCAAAATTAATCAATATTTTAATAAATGCCCATAATCAATGTGGAAATAATTAATATTTTTTAGTGAATAATTCTTTCCTTTATTTTTTTAATACTAACAGACGAAATTAGAATTATATTATCTACAAGATAACCGATTGATGTCAGTTTATATTGTAAAATTCGCGAATTGATTTAAATTACACCTGTATTTTTTTATCGGGGATTGGATTATTATGAAAATGACGAGAGAAGAACGGCTTATTTTTTGGTTTATTGTCGCAGTAATCATTGTGATCATGCTCTTTTTGGCGTTTGAAAATTTGTGGCTCTCGAAAAAGCCTCCCGAAATCCCCGAATTACGTATGATATTTTCTCACATATACGCATGTGTTGAGAATGTCACTTCATATTATCAATCCTGACAGATAGTGCGGTTTTTTAAAACTGCTTGGATGTCTTTTTCTTAAAAAATCCGGTCGGGAAGCTTGTTATTGTGGAGTTGGCAGGACACTTTCCGCTTAAATGGCTTCCTGTATAAAAAAACAGGCTCGAAAGCCTGTCCTACGTTTTGCTTGGTGGAACTGGTCGGGATCTTCCGTAGGTCACGTAGGACTCCTTTGGAGAACTCCTCTGGAGGAACCGGCGGCCTTTCCGATTGTCATCAGGATACTTTCCGCTTAAATATCTTCCTGTATAAAAAAACAGGCTCGAAAGCCTGTCCTACGTTTTGCTTGGTGGAGCTGGTCGGGATCTTCCGTAGGTCACGTAGGACTCCTTTGGAGAACTCCTCTGGAGGAACCGGCGGCCTTTCCGATTGTCATCAGGATACTTTCCACTTAAATATCTTGCTGTATAAAAAAACAGGCTCGAAAGCCTGTCCTACGTTTTGCTTAGTGGAGCTGGTCGGGATCGAACCGGCGGCCTCTTGAATGCCATTCAAGCGCTCTCCCAGCTGAGCTACAGCCCCATGGTTTTAAAAAGCGTACAAAATTACAATTAATTGAGCGCTTATGCAAGCTCGGTTAATCGCCCGCCGGTGTGATTTTAAAACCTTTCGCACTCATCCGCCGCTGAAAATCGTCCAACTTTTTACGAATCGCCGGATTATCTTCGATACTCTCATCCAGGCCAATTAATTCATAGTCTAACGGATTCTGAATCTGGCTTTTTTTCCGGGATAGTTCCTTATTGGTATTTTCCAAATCCCGAATAATTTTGAGCTGGTTGGGTTTGTCGGCATAGAATTCATCGATGCTCTTATCACCGGCATTCAGTTTGAAAGATCTTAAACGATTATCGGAATACGTCAATTGAGTATTGATATTGGAAATATCCTGAAGCGGTTTTTTAGTTTGATCTATTTCGGCTTTGATAACGCCGATATATTTGCCAATCGTACCGCATCGGGCAATATACCGGTCGCCCTGAATCTCCAGACTGCGTGAATAGCGATACGATCCGGCTAACAGGATGAAATCGATTTTCTCTTTTATAGCACTGAGTTTATTTTCATCACTGGCGTTGAGTGCCGCCAGAACAATTATATAATTTGCATTTTTCCTCACGGTCGGCAGGTATTTTTCGAGACTGCTGATAGGATCGGCGATCGGTATGTCACGATACTTCTCATTCCAGGCGGAGGTAATCCCGATCACTCCGACTTTTTTATTTCCCATTTTTAATATTTTATACGGTTCAAAAACGGGCTTGCCGGTGACACTATCGATGACATTGGCGGAAATAAACGGGAAACTGGCTTTTGATTGCAATTCTTTAATGAAATCCAGACCAAGCGCAAAATCACGCCCGCCGACATTATAAGCCTGATATTTCAGATCATTATAAATATCTATAATCAGCCAGGCGGTTTCCTGTCGCAACTCGATCTCGCCCGGCGCGATATTGTCCTTATCGAATAACAGGTTACCGGCGTCCAATGTCAGACTGACCGAATAATCGCTCCGGTATTTCTGAAAAATGGCAGCTCGCCTGGCCAGACCGCCAAGCCGTTGGGTTCTTCACCCACAGGGTTCGGTTTCACCCATCACCGAACCCGAGTAGAGAATCGCAAAACGCTCTGCGGCAGTGATTTGACTCAGAGCCACGAAAAGAATTATGCCGATCACCTCAATAAGTTTTTTCATTAGTCCTATCACGTAAGTCTTTTGATTATTTCTGAGTTGGAACGGAAAGTTTTCAGGTTTTTACAGCCGGTACAGAACATGACGTGCCGCAGAGTATCGTTATAAAGCCGTAACGTTTCGCTTAATCCCTGCGCGCCCTGTAAACACCAGTCTCTCACGAATTGCGCGGCGCCTCCGGCTAAAGCCGCTCCCAGGGCGATGGCTTTAGCGAATTTCAGACCGTTGTCGATTCCACCGGATGCAATGATTTTAAGTCCGCCAACTTTTACTGCGTCCAGCAAGGCTGACACAGTTGGAATGCCCCACTCGAAAAACTCGTTCGCCAATCGTTTCTTATAGGGTTCCGCAATCCGTTTTGCCTCAATTCGCGACCATGATGTTCCGCCTGCTCCGGCAATATCAATCCATTCAATTCCCATTTTGAACAGGCGACGTATTACACCACCAGCAAGCCCGAATCCGACCTCCTTGACGATAATCGGAATTGGTAGAGTATCTTTTAAAATTTCAATCGCCTTGCTGACATTGCGAAAGGACGGATCACCCTCCGGTTGCAGAGCTTCTTGCAGTGGATTGAGATGAACCGCTAAGGCATCTGCGCCAATATCATCAAGAATGGATTTTAAAATTTTGCGATCGATTCCTTCGCTTAATTGAACGGCGCCGATATTCGCGATCAATGGAATATCGGGTGCGTTTTCGCGAGCCACAGCATAAGTTGTTATTACGGATTTATCAATTAATGCCGGTCGAATACTGCCAATCGCCAGGGCGATTCCGGCTGAGTTAGCCGCTTGCGCCAAAGCCCGGTTAAGATTTTTCCCATCGCTTTCACCGCCGCCAATCGGACAGATTATAAATGGCATCTTCAGTCGGCGTCCCAAAAATTCACTGGTTGTATCGACCTCACTGAGATTGATTTCCGGCAAGGCATTGTGAATAAAGCTAAATTGTTCAAAGCCAGCCGAAATCTGCTGATATCGAACATCCTCGTCACAAATAATACGGAGATGATCTTTCTTGCGCTCGGTGATTTTGTGAATCATTGCGGTAAATCTATCTAATCGTTATCTCAATTCAAAACTGTATCGACACTAAAATTACTCCCGGTGAATTTTATATCCAGCCCAGGATTGGCAAACCGGCATCACTTCCAGGTCGTTGACATTGACATGCGCCGGTAAATGGGTAACCCAAAAAACGATTTCAGCAATATCCTCGGCGGTAAGCGGTTGACAGCCTTGATAAACCGCTTTGGCTTTGACAGTGTCGCCTTTGAATCGCACCAGCGAAAACTCGGTCTCGGCAATTCCCGGTTTGATATTTGTAACCCGAATTGCCGTACCGCTCAGATCGGGACGCAGATTGCGACTGAACTGAGCCACGAAGGCTTTGGTGCCGCCATAAACATTTCCGCCTTCGTAAGGCCAGGATCCGGATATCGAACCGATATTTACAATGTGTCCCGAATTCCGCGCGACCATTCCCGGTAAAATGGCGCGCGTCATGTACATCAACCCTTTGATATTCGTATCCACCATCGCATCCCAGTCATCCAGATCGGCGGATTGAGCTGGTCCGAGACCGGCGGCGAGACCAGCATTATTTACCAGTATGTCAATAGCTTTGAATTTTTCAGGTAATTCGGTAAAGGCTTGTTCGACGGCTTTCCGCCGGCGAACATCCAGAGTAACCGGCAAAACAGCTACCTTTTTGCCGAGTTCGGCTGAGATGGCTTTCAGGCGTTCGGCACGGCGTCCCACCAGGATCAGATTCCAGCCTTCCGTGGCGAATCGTTCGGCAATGCTTTTGCCGAATCCCGCCGTCGCCCCTGTAATTAAAATATTTCTGGCCATAATGCTCCTTTCATGGCGGAAAATTTCCGGTTAAACGCTTAAATATGCAACTGTAAATTTCAAGGCGACTTTGTGGTGTGCCCTGATTCACTTAATTTTAGTTATGGAATTATCAAAAACGGTCGATACTCAGCAACATTATGACGGAGTCGAATATTTTTGCAAACTTTTCCAGATCGATAATTCCGAACATTCCATAGCGCACGTTTCTAAAATATTACGCAGTTTTTCACTCCTGCCCTATGAAAACCTGAGTAAAATTCTGAATCTCAATCGCAAATGGGACGATTCACCATTCCGCTGGCCGCACGATATTATTTGTGACTATGATAAATTCAGGTTAGGCGGCACCTGCTTTTCGCTGACTTTTTTCCTTAAAACGATCCTCGATTATTTCGGATATCAAACGATAATTCTGATGGCGGATATGAAATCCGGGCGCAATACTCATTGTACCCTGCAACTCGATTTTAACAACCGCGAATATTTACTCGATCCGGGATACTTATTGCACTACCCATTGCCTCTCGGCGAGCCGCTGATATCCGGAAATGTCCAACTGGACTATGACCCATTTACCGAACGCTATACGCTTTTTACCTTTGAAAATGGCAAACAAAAATGGCGCTATTCATTTCTAAAAAAAGCAACCTCTATAGAAGATTTCCAACGCTACTGGCAGGACTCATTCCATTGGATGACCATGCACGGCATCTGCCTTTCCAAACGCGATAAGGAAAGGTTCATCTACCTGCATAATCATTATCTGAAATTGGAAAGCAGTTCGGAAAGATATAAGGGCAATGTCAAGACCGAGGTCGCGGAACTGGCTCAGCGTTGGTTTGATATTTCGCCTGAGATCGTGCGTCGGGCAGAAAAAGCCCTGCGGGAAAATTTGTATCACGACCGCGAATTGGGCTATAAAGTCCCAAAATGGGTAAAGTGATTATTATTTTTTTTATCTAATCGCGTTTACTGCTCGCGACTGATATTCGCTCCCAGTTTCCTAAAGCGCGGTACAATGTCTTCGTAGCCGCGATCAATCAGCTCGGCTTTCTCGATTTTACTTTTACCACGGGCGATCAGGGCGGCGATCACCAACGCGATGCCAGCCCGTATATCGGGACTGACGATTGGTTGCCCTTTCAGCCGCGTCGGTCCGGAAACGAGAACCCGATGCGGATCGCATTGCCCGATTTGG
>Ga0265293_10004198_pt1 | contig 25677 bp, 19 predicted proteins | sample Munlanlewell138R_FD_192505 | JGI IMG/M metagenome (GOLD analysis project Ga0265293, IMG submission 192505) | Leachate microbial communities from a municipal landfill in Southern Ontario, Canada - Leachate well 138R | ecosystem: Engineered > Solid waste > Landfill > Unclassified | place: Canada...
GGCCGAACTCGTCTGCCTCAACCTGATATCCCTCCCCCGGGACCCATTCTCTGTCCTTTTCAGGGTCGAATCCACCGATGAAGGAGTTGCTCACTCTCACCGGGCCATCGCAAGCCATGGCAACCGGAAATTCAGGGAGATGAACAACCACCTCCACGATCTTTTCCACCCCTCCACACTCTCCGACCCCAACCAGGTGGGCGGTGGTCTCGGGGAGGGTCCGGTTCCAGGCGTCGGCCTGATCTCCCAGGAAGTTGTTGGTTGAGTACACTTCCGAAGTCGTGCGATCGAAGCTGAGATATCCCCGGCTTCCTTCAGGCAAGCCGAGTCCCGGGCCGATCTCCAGGGTCTCATGGAAGCCCAGATCCTGCTGCAGGTTGGCCAGAGCTTCCTGAACCACCGACTCAGCCAGGGCCTCGGCGATAGAAGCGTTGGCCACGGTCGAAGAAACTCGCACGTTGATGGTGGCCACATTAGCTGCGGTAAATGCCGCCAACAACGCCAGGGCCGCCACAGCCAGCACAAGCCCCAGTGCTCCCCCGCGTGGTCTCAGGTGGAGAGATACCATTCAGGTATTATAGCAAAAAGATTCGGGAGCTACTCTCCGCCGTACTTCTCTTTCCACTGCTCAACCTGGGATTTCATCTTTTCCAGGTTCTTGTGAGCCGGCAGGTCATGCTTCATTTTCAGGAAGGCTTCTCGGCCCAGGACTTCCTCGGCGGCTTTCAGGGCCGAGTCGCCTTCGGAGTAACCGGCGGCCAGCAGTTCGTCGCGGCGGCCCTGCACGGCGGAGTTGTCGCTGAGCAGTTTCTCCATCATGGTGGCGGTTTCGACTTCGTAGGTCTCGATGGCGCCGATGACCCGCTTGGTTGCGTAGTCGCGGTCCTGGTCGGCAGCCCACTCGCGGCCGACCTTGGGGTCGAAGCGGGTTTGATAGCGAGCTAGGTCTTTGACCGACAGGTCGTAGGTGCTGTCGTTCCAGAGCTCTTCAAACTGGGCTTTCGACTGCTCCCGCAATTCGGTGGCCTGCTTGTCACCCTTTTCAAAGTGAACGTAGGCCGAAGTCTCCCAGTTTTCGCGCATGCCTTTCTTGGAGAAGTTGGTAGAACCGGCGATCTCCCCCTTGTCGGTGAGCAACTGCTTGGCGTGGATCTTACGATCGTGCCAATCGGTGCGGGTGAGTTTGGACCAGCGAACCGGGACCCCGTTGTCTTCTAGAAAGTTGACACCCCAACTGTTTGGAGTTCCGCCGTCGGGGTAAACTCCGGAGTCTGCCACCACCCGGATGTCCAGAGGTTTCCCGTCGGCTTTGGCCTGCTCTTGCTTGGCCACGATGGCGCCTGCGATGGCTCGAGTGACCACGAAGCCGGGTACGTAGATGAACTCTTCGGCCTCATCAATGGCTTGAATGGTCAGGACTTCGCGCTCACTGGGCAGGTCGGCGATATCGACTCGAGTTTTTCCAACCTTTTCACCGGAAGGTAGACTGATATCGCCCAGAGCTTTTTTGTTTTTGGCGGTCTGAGTAGCGGAAACGGCCTTCTCCAGCAGACCCACCAGGGCTTCTTTCCCTTTGCCGCTCAGGCTGATCTGGCCCTTGCCCTGGACGATATCCCCCATGACCTTTTGGTAGTCGTCGGCCGACACGTCCACCAGATCTTTCAGGTTGTGACCGGCATCCTTGGCCAGCTTTTCCAGTTCTTTCAGGTCTTTGGGTTTAGGCAATTCGGCTCCGGCTTCAGTGGGCCCGGAAAGGGCGTCTAGCATGGCGGTGATGCCCCGGCGACCCATGCGTAGGTCCTCGGAGTGAAACAATTCCGTATGCTTTTCGCCCCAAATCTCTTCCATGCCGGCACCGGTACTGGTCTTAATGTCACGGGCCACATTTTCGGTGTACTGCCTGGCCGCCGGGCCTTCGAGTATGTAGCCGGCATCGATGTTTTCGCCCGACCCCATATTGGCGTTCATGCCGCTCATCAAGACCTTGTCACCAACCCGCAGCACTTTGCGGTGCATCAGGTCGGTGGGGTCGCCCAGCTCTTGCTTCATCGGGAAGATCGAGACTCCCACGTCGGCGCCTTTGATATTGGCGAATTGCAGCACGGTTCGCATCTTGTGCGGGATGTCGTCCACCTCGTAGTATTTGTTTCCGGTCTTCTTGTCCTTGGAAGGGTAGGAGAGGCGACCGGGGTCGAGGTTGACCCGCAAGGGGCTGCCGGATTTGGCGGCGCTGGCCAGGTTGCCGATCATCTCGGGGGAGGTGAGTTCGTAGTACTGGGCGGTGATGGGGACGGGGTTTCCGGCCTTGCCCGACTCGGCGGCTTCGCTGGTCATGTCGTTAAGGGTTTTCCACAGTTCGGCCCGGTGGACTTGCTGAACTTTGTTGCCCTCGGAGATCATGCGGGAGTCACCGGAGAGGTAGTCTTTGTAGGTGGCAACCAGTTTCTCGGTTTCTCTTTGAGCAGAGCCGTCCCAGGTGCGACCGTTGGCGTAAGCGGCGTAACCGGCGACCGTTCCGGTGGGTCCGAAGCTACCCCCTGCAATCGCCGCTACCGCGGACCTGGCGGTGGCTTCACGCAGTTCGGTTTGGAAGGTTTGGTCCTTGCTGAGGAATTCTCCGGAGACGCCCATCTCTTTCTTGATCCCGCTGATCTTGGGGTCTTTCCAATTGCGTCCGTTCTCTCTCCAGACTTTCCACATCTCGTCTTTGTCTTTGCGATACTCGCCGGAGACGTTCTTGCGGAAGGAATCAAGGGCCCCAAACTCCTCGGTGGACATTTCGCCGGTTTTGCCCAGGCTTTCGATGGCTGAAAGAGCCTCCTGCTTCCCTTCGGCGGTCTCGGCGCTTTGAGCGGCCTTGTACATCTCTCGCAGGAAGGGCTTGGTAATTTTCTGCGGGTTTAGCGGCACACCGCCGACGTTAAAATTCTGAGACATAGTTTGAAATTGTCCTCCGTATGTTGAGATTAACATCATACCCTTAACGGAAGCTAAATCCCAGCCGGAGGCTGTAAACTTTGCTCCAAAAAGGACCCTTTTCCGTCGGTCTGTAAGGTATTAGGGATGACCGGCCGGCAAAATACCACCTTACCTCACTGGTGGATCTTCTCTCCCCGCTGGGACATGGGGGTCTTTTGGGGGAGTTGCCTCTTCAGTTTGCTGGCGCTCTTGCTGGGCTATCGGTTGGGGATATTGAACGAAGATTCTCCCGACTGGACCTGGGTTTACGCCGTGCTCCTGGTAGACGTAGCCCACGTCTGGTCGACCGGGTTCCGGGTTTACTTCGATAAGCAAGAGATGGCCCGGCGCCCGCTGCTATACTACGGGGTTCCGATCTTTAGCTTCGCCGCCGGATTGGCGCTCTACTCATTGGGCTCTCAAGTGTTCTGGCGCTGCCTGGCGTATCTGGCGGTCTGGCACTTCCTGCGGCAGCAGTATGGCTGGGTGGCGCTCTACCGCCGCCGGGCCGGGGAACCCAGAAACTGGGAGTACCGGTTGGATGCGGCGGCCATTTACCTGGCCACCCTCTACCCCCTGCTGTGGTGGCACGCCCACTTACCCCGGAAATTCTGGTGGTTCTTGGAGGGAGACTTTGCTCGTTTGCCGGCCGAGTGGGTGTCCTTTCTGGCTCCCGTCTACTGGTTGACCATGCTGGCCTACGCGGTGAAGGCGGTACGCAGCTATCAGCAAGGCCGGGGGCACCCGGGAAAAGATACGGTGGTCTTTACCACCTGGCTCTGTTGGTATCTCGGGATCGTGGTTTTTAACAGCGACTACGCTTTTACCGTGACCAACGTCCTGATCCACGGTATACCCTACATGGCGCTGGTGTATTGGTATCGCCAGAAGCAACGGGGCCGGGAAACCCCCCGTTTCAAGGTCTCTCAAGTGGTCTACCCGCTCCTGGTAATCTGGTTTTTGGCCTTTGCCGAAGAGATGTTTTGGGATCGCGCTATGTGGCACGAGCGGACCTGGCTGTTCGGGCAACCCTGGGATATCGGACAACTGGAGATCCTGTTGGTGCCGCTGCTGGCGGTCCCGCAATTGACCCATTATATCCTGGATGGGTTCATCTGGAAAAGGCAAGAGACACCCTGTCTAAAAGGGTTAGAAACAGAAAGTCAGTAACTGATAATTGTGATTCAGGCATCCTGTCCAAATTGTGGAAACGCGGTTCCCTTCCGTTCTGAATTTTCCACCCACGCGGTTTGCGCTTACTGCGATACCATGGTGGTGCGGACCGCCTCCGGAGTCGAGAATCTGGGTAAGGTGGCCGAGCTTCAGCAGGATGGCTCTCCCCTAAAACTGGGGGTCCACGGGGAATACGGCGGCAAGAATTTCCAGATCATCGGGCGGATTCAACTAGCTTACGGCGACGGCTACTGGAATGAATGGCACCTGATGTATTCCAACGGAAAGAGCGGCTGGATCGGGGAGGCCATGGGTGAATACTTCGTGTCGGCGGAAAGCCGCTCGGCGGTACCCGCGGAATCTCAAGTCATGGCAGGCCAGGTCTTGAACTTGAGCGGACAGCAGTACGCCGTCACCGGGGTCACCACAAACCGCGTCTCTTCCTACGAAGGCGAGCTTCCGTTTCTAGTGGACAGTACCGAGGAATTCCCCACTTACGATCTGCGAACGGTTGATGGCAAAGCCGCCACTCTCGATTACTCAGGTGACCAGCCCACCTTGTTTGAAGGCGAGTTTCAGCCGTTTCAGGCTTTCAAGTTTACCGGTCTGCGCCAACAGGGAGACCCTCCCGATCCGGAACTCGGGATGCGGGTTCAGGCCACCGCTGGAAGCGTAGACCGCTTCAACTGCCCCACTTGCGGTGCACCACACTCGGTCAACGGGGGAGCCCGCTCTAAAGTCCTGGTCTGTGAATACTGCGGTTCGGCGGTGGATATTTCCGGTTCCAGCATCAGTGTGATCTGGCAAGAGGAGAGGATGCGCCAGAGCTTACAGGGTGGATCGGTGATCCCCCTCGGCGCGGAGGCCGAACTCGATGGAATCCGATTCACCGTGATCGGCTACCTCAAGAAATCCGTGACCTACGAAGGGGTGGTCTATCCCTGGACTGAGTATCTGCTGTTCAACTTCACCAACGGGTATCGCTGGCTGGTTGAAAGTGATGGCCACTATACCCTCATGGAGACCATCTTCGAGGTGCCCACGGCAGTCGGGGGAGGCCCGGTGGGCCGGCCTTCTAAGGAATCGATCGTCTATCAGGGCAGGACGTTCAAGCACTTTCAGACTTCCACAGCCAGGGTCGACGCAGTGGCCGGTGAGTTTTACTGGAGAGTGAAGGTGGGGGAAGCGGCAGCCAATTTCGATTACGTTTCTCCTCCTTACACTCTTTCGGCCGAAGCCTCCCATACCGGCTTCGTGTGGGCACGGGGAGAGTACAAGCAGTCCGAAGAGATCCGGGCCTTGTTCGGCTTGCAGACGCATATGCCGGCACCGGTGGGCGTGGCTCCGGGTCAGCCGAACCCCTACATCGAGGAGTCAAAGACGGTGTGGAAGACCTTTTGGGCGGCTTCTCTGGTGGGGCTTTTTCTCCTAATGTTCGGTGCCTTGTCAGGCTCTTCAGGCGAGCTCTACAAGACCCCAAACCTGACCTACGAGACCTTCCGCAATAACGAGCCGGGGGTTTCTTCGAACAGTTTTGAGATCTCAGGACACGGCAACGTGGCCTTGGATTTTCAGGCCGGGTTGTCCAATCGCTGGATATTCATCAAAGCGGTTCTGGAGAACCAGAAAACCAAAGAGAGTTATCCCATCGGGGCGACCCTGGAGCGGTTCTACGATAAGGGCACTACCAAGCTTACCGTCCGACAGAATGACATTCCGAACGGGACCTACAAGCTGCGCTGGGAGGCCCTTTCCGGCACCACCACCACCACTCCCGATAAAGTAGACCCGAAGGTGGCCAGTCAGAAGTTAAGCTATAGTATCGCGGTCCGGCGGGGTGACCCGGTGTGGGGTTGGTATTTCTTGATGGTGATCGTGCTAGTGCCCATCCCACTGGTACTGACCAGCCGCCGTTCAAGCTTCGAGACCAGAAGGTGGTACAGTTCGGATTATGGATAGGTTGTTATGAAGATTTTTTACTTCCTCTTTGCGGCGGCCGTCTTCGGCGCGTTCTGTTTTCTGGAGTATTCGGGCACTTCGCTCGACCGCGGTCAACGCTTACCCCAGCCCAAGTATTACAGCTATCGCGGACCCAGCACCAGCTCTTCTTCGGGCGGGGGCGGGTTCTTTTACAGTCATAAGTAGAGCAGTCACTTTGGTCGGTGTGCTTCTTGTCTCGGTCTTTCTGGTAGCCACCTGCGGGCTGATCTATGAACTGGTAGCCGGGGCGCTTGCTTCCTACCTACTGGGCGACTCGGTGCTTCAGTTTTCCACCATCATCGGTACCTATCTGTTTGCCATGGGGGTGGGATCTTACGCCGCCCGGTGGGTGGAGCGGGGGTTGCTGACGCTCTTCGTGCAAGTACAGATCCTGGTGGGGCTGATCGGGGGTACTTCGGCCACCTTACTCTTTTTCGTGTTTTCCTACGGTACCGCATTCCGTCCGGTGCTCTACAGTCTGGTTTTTGTAATCGGGATGCTGGTGGGGCTGGAGATTCCGCTCCTGCTTCGGATCTTGAAGGAACATTTGGATTTTCGCGATCTGGTGTCCCAGGTGCTGGCCCTGGACTACGTGGGAGCCCTGGCGGCTTCGGTGTTGTTTCCCCTCTTTCTGGTGCCCCATCTGGGTTTGATGCGGACCTCCTTTTTTTTCGGTATGGTCAACGTGGGGGTGGCTCTCTTTTTTTGCCTGAAGTTTCAAAAAGAACAGCGCTGGGTGGGGCTGATCGCCGAGGCGGCCGCAGTCTTCATCTTGCTCTTGATGGGTTTTGTCTTCACCGATTTTCTCACCGAGAAGGCCGAGGAGGTGCTCTACCCCGCACCGGTGGTGGTGAGTCGTCAGACTCCCTATCAGAAGCTCGCCATCACCCGAGATCGCCAGGAGACCCGGCTTTATCTCAACGGAAACCTTCAGTTTTCAAGCTTCGATGAGTACCGCTACCACGAGGCGCTGGTGGTACCGGCCCTGATGGCCCACTCCGCACCTCGCCGAGTGCTGGTGCTGGGTGGAGGAGACGGACTGGCGGTGAAACTTTTGCTGCAGGACCCGCGAGTGGAAGAGATCACCCTGGTCGAGTTGGATCCGGAGATGATCGACATCTTTCGCGATCATGATCAACTCGCCGGACTCAACGACTTCGCCCTGCGAGACCCCAGGGTGAAGGTGGTGGTGGCCGACGCCTTCGTGTGGCTGGAAAACTCCCAGGAACTGTTCGACCTGGCTCTGGTCGATTTCCCGGACCCCAGCAACTATTCGGTGGGCAAGCTGTACACCGACCACTTTTACCGTCGGTTGGCGGCGCGTCTCAAGCCGGAGGGATTGTTCGTGGTTCAGTGCTCCTCGCCCCTGGCGGCGCGCCGCACCTTCTGGAGCGTGGTCACCACCATCGAGACGGCGGGGCTGCAGGCCTTGCCGTACCACGCTTACGTTCCCTCCTTTGGAGAGTGGGGGTTCACCCTAGCCGGGCGCGAGCTTCCCCAAGTGACCGGACCGCTACCTTTTTCCACCCGCTTTCTCAATCATCAGCAACTGGCCGGTATGCAACACTTCCCTACCGATATGAGTCGGATCACCACCTTGCCGAACCGGCTTTTTGATCAGATCCTGGTGCGCTACTTTCAGGAGGACTGGGCCCACTACCATGGCCTGGATGGCAATTGAACCGACGCGACTTTCTACGGGGTAGCTTGACGCTGGCCGGGCTGGGTTTGTGCGGCTGTCCCCGCACCCCGAGCAGGCCCGCCTTGCAAGGCTCCCGGCGCGACCCTTCGTTTGAAGCGGGGCACCGCCTGCGCAGACCGGACTTCCCGGACCAGCCAGATTCGGTGGAGCGATGTGACGGGGTCATTCTGGGGGGTGGAGTGGCGGGGCTGGCGGCCGGTTGGCGCTGGAGTCGGGCGGGCTTTGAGGACTACCGATTGCTGGAGTTGGAGCCGGAAGCAGGCGGAAATAGCCGCGCGCTTAGCTATCCACCGACCTCAGCCCCCATCGGGGCTCACTATTTACCGATTCCTAACCAGGAAGCTCGAGCCGTCAGGCGATTGTTGCGGGAGATGGGGGTTTTGACCGAGCGGGGACTGGAAGAGCGACACCTTTGCCACTCCCGCCAGGAGCGAATTTTTTATCAAGGATCGTGGCACGAAGGTCTGGTTCCAGAAAAAGTCTTGCCGGAGAGCGCCCTGGAGCAGTTTCAGCGGTTTACCACGGAGATTCAGAATTGGGCCACCAGAAGGGACCGGCGGGGCCGGAAAGTGTTTGCCTTACCGCTCCAACTGAGTTCCACGGAGCCCGAATTTCTGGAGTTAGATCGCCTGAGCTTCGGGGAGTATGCCGCCCGGAGAGGTTGGAACGATCCCTACTTGTTGTGGTATCTCAACTACGCCTGCCGCGACGATTTTGGTGGATCGATCCACAACTGCTCGGCCTGGGCAGGCCTGCACTACTTCGCCTCTCGAGACGGGGGTGGACTGGGCAGCCCCGACGACATCCTGGTCTGGCCCGAGGGCAACCATCGCCTGGTCAAGTTTCTGGCCGAGCAGCAGCAGGGGAGCGTGCTGACCGAAGCTTTGATCCTGGAAGTGGCCAACACCGAAAAGGGAGTTCGGGTGGACTATCTGGACCTTTCCCGGGGACGGAGAAAACGCTTGGAGTGCAAGGTCGCGATCTTTTGCCTGCCGAGTTTCTTGCGCCCGTACCTCACCGAAACCAGTCGCTCCGTCAAGAGCTTTGTATACGCCCCCTGGGTTACGGCCAACCTGTGGTTGGAGCACCCACCCCGGGATCGGGAAGCCCCCGGGCACATAGCCTGGGACAACGTGATCCACGGCAGCGACTCCCTGGGCTACGTGGTGGCCACGCACCAGAGCCTGGCCACCGATCCTAACAGGTCCACCGTGTGGACCTGGTACCGGCCCTTCCCCGATGAGGACCCCGGGGAGGCCCGCACCAGACTACAAAATTCCTCCTGGACGCACTGGGCCGAGCAGGTCCTGGGGGAGTTGGAGCTTTACCATTCCGATATCAGGAGTTTGTGCAAGCAACTGGATGTGACCGTGCTGGGCCACGGGATGATCCGCCCCAGTGTGGGGTTCATCTGGGGCTCGGAACTGGCGACGGCTCGCCAAAAAGAGGGCCGGATCTTCTACGGACATGGAGATCTCTCGGGGATGTCGCTTTTTGAGGAGTCGCAGTATCAAGGGGTGGTGGCCGCCGAGGCCGCTCTGGCTGAACTGGGTCTGGCCTACTCTTCCTATTTGTAGGCCTTCGACTTAAACATCAGGGCTTTGGGTGGATCTCCTCCGGCATAGGTCACGCTGATGAGAGAGCCCACCTCCGGATGGTCGAGTTCGTCGAGCAGAAAGGTTTGCATCTTGCCGTCTTTCAGGGTGAGAAAGAACTTATCCGTGCTCACCGCAGCCACCTGGCCTTCCACCACGCCCACGCCCTCTTTCATAGTGCCAGCGGTGTCCGGCTTCTCCAGGTTGTAGCGCGGCTCCGACCGCTCTAGATACATATTGCCGTTTCTCACCATGATCACATGCATCACGGAACAGCCGAGGCAGATCAGGACGAATCCCATCACCATGCGGCGCCTTGTGGTCTTGTCGTCGGTCATGGGCTTAGCATTCCCTTTCAAAGGCTGATCTACACATCCACCCGGGTTTATGTCAACTCGAAACGGGTACGGATAGTTTTCACGGGTTATTGAGTGCAAAGAGTGATTCACGACGGACACGAATACGGACGGAGAAGCGGAGCCGTGGAGTTTCCCATGATGCTGGTCATCAGTACGGTCTATCCCTGCAACTTCGGCTGCCCGATGTGTCCTTATACCGAAGGTAACTCCGCCATTCGTAAGTTTTATCACGAGAGAAACGCCGATAGGTTTCCCGAGGAGTTGTGGAATCGGATCGCCGAGGAGGCCGGGCCATACGGGAGTTGGCTGCGCTGCACCGGTGGGGGAGAGCCCATGCTGCACCCTCGGATGACCGAGATGATCGAGTTCGCCAAGCAGAAGGGGGCTCGGGTCTGGCTCAACACCAACGGCAGCTTGTTCGGTCCCTACCCTCGGCATCGCCGGCGCTTGGAGCGTCTCATCTCCGCCGGCATCGACCTGATCGAGTTTTCCATGGATGCCGGCGACGCTCAGAACTACGCCCGAGTCCGCCCGCCCCGAGGCGGGGCTCCCAGGGATCCCGAGAAATGGTTTGCCGACCACGTGGACAATATCCGGGCTGCCCTGCGCCTGCGGCGGGAGTTGAAGTCGCCCACTCGAGTCGTGGTCTCGATGATCATGCAGGACCTCATCGCCGGTAAGGCGGAGGAATACACCAGGTTTTACCTGGATGAGGTGGGGGTCGACGATGTGATCACCCGCAAGTTCTTATCCTGGGACGAAAACACCAACATCGATCTCGCCCACGCCCTGGAACCGTTTCTTTACAAAGATCTGCCGGTGGAGAAAAAGGAACCGTGTGTATGGCCCTTCGAACGGTTGAACGTGGACACCCTGGGACGAGTCGCCTTGTGCGGTCAAGATGTCAGTTTTCAAACCGCCGGCGAGTTTCCAAATTTATGGAACCACACGGTGAAAGAAGTGTGGCAAGGTAAGACCTTTGACCGCTACCGCCGGATGCATCTGGAGGGGCGAGGGGCTGAAGCTTCGCCATGCAGTACCTGTTCGGCGTGGCTGGCCGGAGTTCGGGATTGGAATCATGGCTGGTTGAAGGTACTGAAGACCTCCGGCGAGCGAATGGAAGAAGTGCTCAGGGGTTAAAATGAAAGTTCAACGCAGTCTCGACGAACTGCAAAACCAGCTTCAACAATGGGACCGGCCGGCTGACAAAGGGCAAAGAGTGGCCCACACCGTGCTGGCGGTGCCTTCCTTGTCGCTTCCCTTTTTCGGGATCCAGTCGATCGAGCAGATGCTGCATTATGAAGAGCGGATTTTTTATCTGTTTCACATCTTGCGCAACCCTCTCAACCGCCTGATCGTGGTGACCAGTTCACCGGTCACCGAGACCCTGGTTTCCTACCTCCTGCATCTACTGCCCGGGGTGCCCCATAGTCACGCCCGGCGGCGGCTAGAACTGTTGCACGTGCAGGACAACTCCAGTAAGCCCCTGGCTCAGAAAATCCTGGACCGCCCGGCCCTGATGACCCGGCTGCGCCGGCTCTTGAGCCAGAGCCCCCGGGCCACCATCTCCTGTTACAACGTGACTCAATTGGAAGAGGAACTCGCGGTGGCCCTGCAGGTACCGCTGCACGGCCCCCGGGCCGAGCACTTGCGCTTGACCTCGAATTCCGGCTCCCGGCAGCTCTTTCAGGCCCTAGGTATGACCCACCCCCGGGGCACCAAAGATGTGCAGTACATCGGTGATGTGGCTCGCGCCTTGATCGATCTTGCCAGGGAGCAACCGGGTTTGAGCAAGGCTTGCGTGAAGCACAACTTTTCTATTTCCGGCTATGGCAACGCCATCGTGGATCTGGCTCCTCTGCAGGAGCGCTTGCAGAAGGTGGAAGAGGTGGATAACCTGCTCCATCATTGGGTCATGGACAACCTTCCCGCCTGGACCGATCTGGTGCACGAGCGACAGACCTGGGACTCTTATCTGGAGAGGCTGGGCCTGGAGGGCGGCGCGGTGGAAGAGTTTGTGGAGGGCGACCCCTGTTCCGTTCAGGTTCGGATCGACCTTGATGGTTCCGTGGATGTCATCGGAACCCATGAAGAGCTGATGGGCGGCGAAAACTCCCAGGTCTATTTGGGCTGTCGATTTCCGGCCTCTCACAGGTTGGCGAGAAGCCTCGGAGAGCAGGGACGAAAGCTGGGCGAATGGATGGCAGAGCAAGGGGTGGTGGGACGTTTCACCGCCAACTTCCTGGCTACTCCCAAAGGCGGAGAGTCGGTGGACAGGCTGTACGCAGTGGACGTGCATCTGCGCAAGGGCAACACCACCCTGCCGCTGCGCACCTTGCAGCTCTTGAGCGGAGGTAAGTATCAGGCCGAAGAAGGCCGCTTTACCGACGATCGGGGCCAGGAGCTGTGCTATCTCTCTTCCGATCACTTCGGGGCCGGGCATTTCAAAGGAATGATGCCACGGGACTTGCTGGAGATCATCACCTGCTCTTCTCACCACTACAGCAGCACCACCCACACCGGGGCGGTGTTTCACATGCTCAACGGCATCTCTGAACTCGGACAGACCGGGATCACCTGCATTGAGCGCCGCCCCGAGTTGGCAGAGCAGCTTTATTACGCGGTTTATCAAGAACTCGAGAAACAGCGAGGAGGCTACGAATGGATGACCTGAAGTTTTTGAGGCGTTCCTTTGAGTTGGCCCGTATGGCCCGAAACCGCCGCTACGGTGCTTTCGGTGCGGTCCTGGTACGAAACGGTTCGGTGGTCTTTGAGGCAGAGAATACGATCGCTGAGAACGAGGGTGACCTGACCTGTCACGCGGAGATGAATTTGCTGCGCGAGGCTTCGGCGTACTTCAGCCGCGCCGAACTGGGAAGCTGTACCATGTATTGTTCCACCGAGCCCTGCGCTATGTGTGCCGGAGCCGCCTACTGGTGCGGGGTGGGCCGCATCGTCTACGGCCTGGCGAGCAACCTTTATGCCCAGCAGTTCGGAGGGCTGGCCATGAACTGCCGAGAGGTTTTTGCTCACGCTCCCGATTACCAGGTGGAGGTGGTCGGGCCGCTCTTGCAGGAAGAGGCTCTGGCCGTTCATCTGTGATGAGTCGCTCTGTGCGCTGGGTCCGCTCCCTGGACGCGCTGCTCTTGCGGATCCGGCGGGCCCTGCTGCCTCCCGAGATGGTGGTGTTTGAAGATTCGACCGCTCCCTGGCTCGCCAGCGCCCTGGGTACGGCATGTTATCTGGGTCTGCCGGACCAGGTCTCGGACAGCGGCTCCAGTTTACCGGAGCTCTCCCGGCAAACCGGAGTAGAGGTCGAGAGGCTGGCCAGGCTGCTCCGGGTCCTGATATCCCACGGCTATTTTCGTTTCGGTACCGACTCCCGGGTTTGTCATAATCGGCTTTCGAGGGGTCTTTCCGAGGGCAAGGCCGGAGCGTTTTGCCGATTGCAGGCCGAATCCTGGTACCGGGATTGCTTTGCCGCCGACCGGGTTTCAGAGGCCCTACGGGATCAGCAGATTCCGTTCGAGCATAGCTTCGGACGAGGTTTTTTCGATAAGCCTCCGGAGCCACACCGGCAGCTTTTTTCTCAAGCCATGGCCGAGATCAGCCGTTTTTGTGCTCCTCACATCGCAGCCGCTATGGCGTTTGGTCCGGGGGATCGGGTGCTCGATGTGGGTGGGGGAAACGGGCAGCTCTGCCGGGCCCTGGCTAGGCGATTTCCGGGTGTAGAGTTTGCGGTCTTAGACCTCGAAGAGCACCCGGACCAGGAGGGTGTCACTCATCTCCAGGGGAGTTTTTTTGAGGAACTTCCGGGCCGGTTTGACCATCTGATTTTAAAGAATGTCCTGCACGACTGGGATGACTCTCAGGCCCTGCGGATTCTGGAGAATTGTGCTGCTGCGTCCTGCCGGCTGAGCGTGGTGGAGTTGCTCTTGCCGGAGCAACTCGAGGCGGCCGGGGCGGGTCCTGATTTTGCGGTGGATTGGAACGTCTACTGCACCCTGGGCGGGCGAGAGCGTACTCTACCGGAGTACACGGATCTGCTGGAAAAGGCGGGTTGGAGGCTGCTACGAGCGACTCCCACTGCCACTCCGCTTCAGGTCTTGAGCTGCCAAAGATAATTCACCCGCTAAAAATTTCACCATTGTAACATGATGGTAAAGCAAATCCAGGCCGGGTCACCTACCATCGTATCATGGTCCTCTCGTCTGCAATCCCGGCTCGCCCGGCCACTCCGCTGTTTGTGAAAAAACAGGCCGTTGGAGCGAGCGCGGATGAGCGGCCGATGGACCGATGCACGCTCTCTTCGGCATCACCCTGTGAAGCGGCCGGTAAGGAGCCGTATCCCAAAGCCCCGCCCGCTGACCGTTCCTGGTTGTGGGCCGCTCACGACTTCGCGGCCAGCCGCTTGCCGGGCATTTTCGGGTTCGCGGTCGGCTACGCACTGCAAGGTATCTCCGAGGTGACCGAGCAGGGGACGGGGCTAAACGTCAAGCAATTGGTAGACGCCGAGCGTACCCTTTACCAGACCCTGGTTCCTTCCAGGTTGGGGCACGTGGGCGGCTCTCCCCCCATCTTTCAGGCTCTGGCCGAGGGCCAGGCGGCCTACGTGCATCTGGGCCAGGAAGACGCTTATCACGCCGACCACCTGACCCGGTTGTACAGCGGGCTCCCGCACCACAAACTTCTAGAGCTCGGGGTTGGCAACGACCGGATGACTCCGGTGCATCAGGTGTTGCAGGACCGCATCCGGGAGGGGAACTTCCCCGCCTACGTCAACGTTGACGGAAATCTGGGACAGGTCACCCCCACCGAATCGATCGTGATGGAGTCCATCTCGTCCATTGCCAATAAGGAAAACACCCTCAGCACGCCCATGCGAGATCCCGCTGAGTATTACAAATGGTTGGTCACCCGAGTGGAGTCCGCTTATCGCCAGGTCGACCCCTGGATGTACGCGGTCTCTCCCGTGATCCACGAGCGGGTGGCCGAGGTGAAGGACCTGCTGACCCCATCCTGGATCACGAATCCGACCTCTGACCCGCTGGGCTGGCTGCCCCCCAGCAAGGATGTCCAGAAATCTTACGACACTATGATGGAGTTGGCCGGGGACAGCCAGTTGAGCAACGCCCAATCTCTCACTGACTTCGCCGACGCCGTGGTCACCCTGGATCGAGACCTGCTCTTTGGTACTCAAACTTACTGGACCAAGTTTCTCCGGGAGCTCTCTCCAGAGCAACGCGACACCATTCTCACTCCCCTGGCCGAGGGCTGGGTGGGCTTGAACTCCGTGCCCCCGGACGATCCGCTTTTTAAGCAGGTTTCTCCGGACAACGCCCCTTACATCACCCTCTACGACCGGCGCTCGAAGAAAGTCGTGCACGAACGATACGACCGGGCCATGTCCCTCTCCGAAGCCGTGGATCATACCTTGGATGGGCTCGGCGTGGAGGCTCGGGAGAAGTTTGTGGACACCCTGTTGGGCCAGATCCAGAGTAAGTCCGAATTGCTCCAGGCCCGAGAGCTCCGGGTGCGTGAGTTGATGGGGCAGAACTACTCGGGGCTGGATGTGGAGGCCATCCTGGAAGGGCGGCTGGATATCGACGATTTTGTGGTCAGGCGCGGACTCAATCAGTTGCGGGAGGCGCTCCAGGGGCAGGGGGAAGAGCAGCGGGAGATGACCACCAAACGCGCCGAGATCATCCGCCACGTGGACCTGCTGGATTGGGTGGCAGGCCATGAGAAAGAGTACGGAAACCCGGCCCTGAAGTTGCTTTCAAAGCTGCCCCAGGTGGGGAGTGAGCCGGTGATCATCAGTGAGTTCTGGCGCCCCGACGGAGCCACCCCCACTCCTCTGCCTCCGCTGCAGAAAACACCAGAGGTGTTGGGTAAGCCGGATGCGCAAGCTCCGCTGCCGGTCTCGGTGGTGATGCAAGGTGGCGGAGGTAAAGGTTTTGCTTACGCCGAGGCTCTGCAGCAACTGAAAAACGGATTGGCCGAGACCGAAGGGCAGGTCGACATCGATCGCTACGTGGGTAGTTCGGCCGGAGCTCTCACCGCGGGTCTGCTGGCTGCCGGGTTTAGCGCCGAGGAGCTGGGCGGGGTTCTGGAGGAGTTGGATTTCAAGAAGTTTTACGCCGACTATTTGTGGCTTGGAGGGGGCGTGGATCCAGAAGTGCGGGGCATCGACCGGACCGGTATGTTTACCGTGCGGCAGATGTATCGAAACATCAGCGAACTGATTTCCCGCAAGGTGAAAGTGACCGGTCGGCCTGTGCTCTTCCGGGATCTTCCCAAGGACCTCAAGGTCACCAGTACCCTTGCCAACTCCGACCTGCCCCCGGACCTGAAAGACAAGTTCGAAGTGGATGAGGACGGTCTGGTGGTTTTCAGCTCAGAGAATACCCCCAATATGGACGTGGCTGCTGCCATGTGCGCCTCCTCGGCGGTGCCCCTCTTTTTTGCCGCACCTCAGTTGCTGGTGGCTCGCCGGGAGGAGGGGGAAGCGAAGGACTACCGGATGCAGATGATGGACGGCGGCATCGTTTACAACTTTCCGGTGGCCGAAGCTCTAGACTCGACTGAAAAGAACGCCGTGCTGGTGTCTCCCCCGGTTTACTACCGAAACGAAGGAGAGAACGCCGTGAGCCTATCGACTTTGAACTTCGACAAGGCCGACCTGGCGGTGATCAACGACTACAACCGCCTACGCTACAAAGAGTTCGCGCCTCAGATCGGTGAACTACTGCAGAGAGCCCAGGACAGCGGCGCCGAGCGCGGTGTTCTGGCTCTCAGGCTAACCACGCCCGAAGCCCAGGAGAGCCCTCTGGTTCAAGGTCAGGACCGCAAAGCCACCAAAGCGATCAGGGAACTGGCCGAGCAGGTCAATCTGCGCACGCTCAGCGAGAAGGAGGCTCGCAAGCACATGCGAGGGGCCTTCACCAAAGAGCGTGGATACACAGCCCAGGTGGCGCTGGACAAGCTGCTGGACAAGGACTTCGACCATATGCAGCCGTCCCTTTGCGGCGAGCCCCGATACAATCCAGGCGACCAGGAAGCCAACGACCTCTCCGACGTGCTGGTCGCTACCATCGCAGCCCAAACCGCTTCCGGCTATAAAGTCGACGAACGACTCTTCGAAAAGCGCTAAGGCAGGTCGCGAGGCGGAATCTGGACCTCTCGCCTCCGCAGTTCCAGCGACCACCCAGGCCCCACGGCGGGAATGACACTTGGGAGCACCTTCGGCTTGCGGGGTGGGCTCTGCAGGGAGCGCTGCCGCTCCAGAGGGAATCTGTGGGAGCAAGGGCGACAAGGTCGTAACAACGCTCCCCCAATTGTTCAGCAAAGTCGTCCATCGTCTCCTTTATGGTCCCGATTGACGGCGCGAGAGCGCGCTTTGAAGACCGAGAACTGCTTCGCCAGTTCCAAACCATTCAGACGTTCGGAGAAGAGGATAAGCTCGTGGTCAAGAAGCTGCTGGACGCTTTCATCTTCCAGCGAAAAGTTCAGGGGCTGTCCGGCAGCGTCGCCTCCTAATAGCCGCGTAGCGGCCCGGGCGAAGCCCGGAAACCATTTTACTCTCTCAGCTACTCTCGGGACTCGGAGATTCTAAGCTCTCGGAGTTTTCTCTGAAAAACAACCTCAGCTGCTTCAAGAAGAACTCGTTTCTCACTCTCGATCAACTCTCGGTGAAAAGAAAACCCTTTTGGAAGACTCAAGTAAATGACTTCATCAATATTTTCCAGAGTTGAATCAGCAAGACAAGCATGTAGTTTTATTGAGTTTTCCCGAACCTTCAAGAGTGTTATTTTCCAAAGGTAACGAGTCTGGGCTGGAAGATTCTGCATTCTATAGGCTTCGGGCAAAATCCATAGCTCCTCTAAAAACACTTGGCGTATTGCATAGTGTCATCATGTTCTCGTACTCGACCGTTTCATGACCAAGCTCTCGCAATTTGTCGCTGGACAGTCTCCCTGGGCAAACGTTTTCGTTAATACCGTTAAGTTTTTCTAGGTAGCTCTGAATCGCCCTCTGACATCTTACGTTGGTCGTGCTCGCATAGACACCAACACCAATTAGGGCCGTGAAAAAGACCTTGGGATCTTAATTAAGCTTTTTTAGGGGGTGGGGGTGGGGTCGGCTTGTAGTCGGACCTCACCCAGACCAGGTAAGCCTCGATGACCTGATTGCCGGCCAGGAAGAGATCCTGGAACTGTTTGTGCTCGGCCTGGAGTTGTTGGAGCTTGGGATCGGCCTTTTCAATATTTTCCAGGTGGCTGTCGGCGTAGCCCATGACTTTGCTCACGAAGGTAGCCAGTTTGTCGGCGCGCTGCCCGGCGGAGCGCTTTTCGTTGGCCCAGGCTGTCACCTCGGTGTGGATCTTTCGGATCTCCTCTTTGTGCTTGGGGGGTAGCTTTTGCAGGTGCTGCTGAAAAGCCGAAACAGCCGAGTGGAACGATTGCTCCTCGGCTGTGACCATGGCCCCCTGGTCGGCAACCAGGGCCGGGGCGTAGATGGGGATGGGGGGCGGCAGATCGAAAGGTAGCACCTCTGGATCTACGACCCCCGAGGTCGGACTCCTTGCTAACGCTTGTTCAGCAGGGAATAGATCTTGCGCGGATACTCCGCCATTTCTCTATACTTGCCAGGGGCGCCGTTCTTGTAAACCAGGACACAAGCCTGGTAGAGGGGGGAGTCGGCCGGACCGGAACCCACCAGGGCGTTCCAATCCAGAGGATTCTTGCCCATTTCCACAGCCTTGGCCATGGCCCTCATCACGGTGCCGCCGCCGCCGTTGTAGCTGGCGAACCCGAGGTGAAACAGGTTATCTCCGGTGGGGGTACCGGCCGTTTGGTAGTGCTGATGCACGGTGGTTCCGAAGGAGAGCTTTTTCTCCGGCCGACCCAGTAAAATTCCGTAGTAGTTGTCGGGCTGCAGGACCACGAGTTGCTTTTCTGCTAAAACCTTCACTCCCGCGGGGATCGCTTTTTCCGGGATCAGGCGCTCGTCGACCGGGTGAAGGGAGAGCCCGAAGCGCTTGGCGGTGTCGGGTGAGAGCTGGACCAGTCCAGCGCAGCCGGTTCGGCTGTAGGCGTTGGTCTTGAAAGAGGACTCCACGGCGATGAGGGCCTTGAACATCATGGGATCCAGTGGGTTCTCCTGGTCGGTCCAGTGCTCCAGTATCGATTGTTCGATGAGATCGTTGTAGGCGTTTTCCGCTGCGCCGTAGCCCCAACTTGTCTTGAGATCGCCGTAGGCTGGTCGGTGGATACTCGTCGGTTGGTGGCTGGCCACCGGTGGCACCGAAAGAGGAGGTCCGGCCTGGGCCGGAGCGCTCAGTAGTCCGCAGAGAGCCGGGCCCAGCAGGGCCGTAGAGAGAACGGTTTTACCTAATTTGGAGATCTTCTCACGAAAATTCATAGATTTGCATGTTCTCAGGGGTGGGTTATGTCCCTACCATGGAAGAGGAAATCAGGACCGACCGGACTCGAAGAGGAGGAAGCGGTTTCCTTCCGGCTCGAGGTAGATCAAGAGCCGGTGCTCGGGATAGGCGAGAAAGGAGCGGCTCTGCTCGCCTATGGTTCTAGAACTGCCGCCGTGCGGGGGAGGCCCCAGGGCCTCCTCGAACTGCAGAGCGGTCCAAGCGCGGGCATCGACCCCGTCGATCTCCGGCACTCCACCGGTAATTTTGTGAACCGAGCCGGATTCGTCGTACTCCACCTGAATACTCGGACTCTCCATGCGCGACCAGTGCTCCTCAAACTCATTGGGCTGAAAGCGCCGGTGGTCCGAAGAGTTGAGGGCCGAGGCCACGCTTTCTCGGTCGTCTCGGAGGTCCAGACCGGAGATAGTGGCACGACTTGGGGTTGGTTTTTGGCTGTAAACAGCGGCCACCACCACCAGCACCAGGGCCAGCAGAAAAAAATCTCTCTTCTTCCTGAAAAAATTCGGTTTAGGGCTCGACCTGCTCACCAATATAAGTTAGCATACGCAACTGTTTGGAGAAAGCACTGTGAGATTTTTTGACCTGAGGGGAGACTCAGGAAGGAATTTTGTGTTTTTTCTAGACAGGTAGCAGGAGTTTAGCAGGCTTTCTAGGATAGGCGCGATTCGACCACGGCCCGTCCTGGTTGTCTATTGTGCTATGGACGGCTGAAAGAGGAGCTGGGAACTAGCTCCACGGAGGAAAAACCGAACAATATGGATGTCAATAATTTTGATGCTTTAGAGATCAAACTGGCTTCGCCGAGACAGGTCCGCGAATGGTCCTACGGTGAGGTAAAAAAGCCGGAGACGATCAACTACCGGACTCTCAAACCGGAGCGCGACGGACTCTTTTGTGAGAGGATCTTCGGTCCCATTAAGGACTGGGAGTGTGCTTGCGGTAAATACAAGCGCATCCGGTACAAGGGTGTAATCTGCGACAAGTGTGGCGTGGAGGTGACCCGCTCTAAGGTGAGACGGGAACGGATGGGTCATATCGAGGTGGCTTCACCCGTGACTCACATCTGGTACTTCAAGGGTGTACCCTCTCGATTGGGTTTGCTCTTGAATATGTCTCCCCGCATGCTGGAGAAAGTGATCTACTTCGCCTCCTACGTGGTGATCGATCCGGGTGACACCGATCTGGCCAAGAACAGCTTGCTCACCGAAATGGAGTATCGCGAATCTCGAGAGAAGTACGGTCCGGTTTTCCGAGCCGGTATGGGCGCCGAGGCGATCAAAGAGATGCTCCAGGAATTGGACATCGAAGAGCTGTATCACGAGCTGCGCGAAGGCGTGAAGACCCTGACCGGTCAGAAACGCACCAAAGCCGTGAAGCGTCTGGAAGTGGTCAACGCCTTCCGCACTTCGGGCAACCTGCCCGAATGGATGGTGCTGGACGTGATTCCGGTCATCCCTCCGGAGTTGCGCCCCATGGTGCAGCTGGATGGTGGCCGTTTCGCCACCTCCGACCTGAACGACTTGTATCGTCGGGTGATTAACCGGAACAACCGCTTGAAGCGACTGCTCGATCTGGGTGCTCCCGAGATCATCGTGAAAAACGAGAAGCGGATGCTGCAAGAGGCGGTGGATGCCCTGATCGACAACGGTCGACGCGGCCGGCCGGTGACCGGCCCCAACAACCGTCCTCTCAAGTCGCTCTCGGACATGCTCAAAGGCAAGCAAGGACGTTTCCGTCAGAACCTTCTCGGAAAACGGGTCGACTACTCCGGTCGTTCCGTGATCGTGGTTGGTCCTACACTTAAACTTCACCAGTGTGGACTGCCTAAAGAGATGGCTCTGGAGCTGTTCAAGCCGTTCGTGATGAAAAAGCTGGTCGATCGTGGCCTGGTACACAACATCAAGTCGGCCAAACGCATGGTCGAACGGGTGGTGCCCGATGTTTGGGACGTCCTGGAAGAGGTGATCACCGATCACCCGGTCCTGCTGAACCGGGCACCCACTCTTCACCGTCTGGGTATCCAGGCTTTCGAACCCGTGCTGGTAGATGGCAAGGCGATCCAACTTCACCCGCTGGTCTGTACTCCGTACAACGCCGACTTCGACGGCGACCAGATGGCCGTGCACCTGCCGCTTTCAGCGGGTGCTCAGGCTGAGGCTCGCATCTTGATGTTGTCCTCCAACAACATCCTCCAACCGGCTTACGGAAACCCGGCCACCGTACCGAACCAGGACACCGTTCTGGGGATGTACTACCTGACCATCGAAAAGCACGACTCCAAAGGTGAGGGCAAATACTTCGCCTCCATCGAGGAAGCGGCTCTGGCTTACGAGGAGGGTGTGGTTGAACTGCAAGCTCCCGTCAAGATCGAGATTGATGGCAAACTGGAAAATACCACTGTGGGACGCGCTATCTTCTGGAGAGCGATTCCCGCGGCCATCAAAGATGGTTCGGACCCTTTCGAGGAAGCCTACGACGGTCCTGACCCTCTGGGCGAACCGGGCGAACTGCTGACCTACGATTACATCAACAAGACCTTCGGCAAGAAGGACCTGGTGAAGCTGATCAAACGGGTGCACGACCACCACGGCAACAACCGCACGGCACGCCTGCTCGACAAGATCAAGGAGTACGGGTTCCGCTACGCCACCAAATCGGGTTGTACCATCTCGGTTGTCGATATCCGCATCCCTCCGGAGAAGCCGGCCATCCTGGCTCACTCCGACCGACGGGTCAAGGAGTTGGACAACTGGATCAACATGGGCTTCATCACCGAAGAGGAGAAGTACCACAGCCTGAAGACCATCTGGTCGCAGGCCACCGATGGCATTGAAAAGGCCATGATGCGACACCTGGACCGTTTGAACTCGGTGTTTATGATGGCCACTTCGGGCGCCCGGGGTAACCCCGCTCAGGTCAAACAGATCGGTGGTATGCGCGGACTGATGGCCGACCCCACCGGACGGATCATCCCCCTGCCGGTGCGAGCCAACCTGCGCGAAGGTTTGACCGTACTGGAGTACTTCATCTCGACTCACGGGGCTCGAAAAGGTCTGGCCGATACCGCTCTGCGGACCGCTGACTCCGGTTATCTGACTCGCCGACTGATCGACGTTTCTCAAGACGTGATCATTCGTCTGGACGACTGCGAAGAAGAATTCGGCAAGGCTGACGCGGTGGAAGTGACCGTGGGGGCCAACGCCAACGACATCAAGGTTCCCCTGTGGGAGCGACTGTCCGGACGCGTGGCTGCCGAAGACATCGAATACGAAGACGGGCAGGGCAATAAAAAAGTCCTGGCCGAAGGTAAGCTGATCGGTGAAGACGAGGCCATCGAGTGCGGTGACTGGTACATGCGCGACGTGGACACCAGCGTGGATGAGCCGAAATGGCCCTACATCAGGGTGCGCTCGCCACTGGGTTGTAAAGCCATGCACGGACTTTGTGCCAAGTGCTACGGCAAGAACCTGGCGACCGGTCACCTGGTGGAGATCGGTGAGACCGTTGGGATCATCGCCGCCCAGTCGATCGGTGAACCGGGTACGCAGTTGACCCTGCGGACCTTCCACACCGGTGGTGTGGCGACCGAAGACATCATTCAAGGTCTGCCCCGGGTAGAAGAGCTTTTCGAAGCTCGTAAACCTAAAGGGCACGCACTCTTGTCCGAACTCTCCGGGATCGTTAGTCTGGACCAGGCCAAAGGTCTGCGCCAGATCAACGTGACGGCTCCGTCCGGCGAACAGGTGAGCTACGGAGTTCCCTTCTCGGCTCGTCTTGCGGTGCGCGACGGTACCACCGTGGAGTTGGGTACTCAACTGGTCGACGGCTTTTTGAACCCCCACGAGATCTTGCGTCTGCGCGGTGTGACTCACTGCCAGCGCTACATCGTGGACCAGGTTCAGCAGGTCTACCGAGATCAGGGCGTGGATATCAACGACCGCCACGTGGAAGTGATCGTGCGCCAGATGCTGAAAAAAGTCCGCATCGAAACCGGTGGTGACACCGACATGCTGCCGGGCTCCTTGCAGGATCTGCTGATCCTCCAGGCCGAGAACAAGCGAACCGTGGTGGAGCAGGGTGGAGAGCCCGCCGAAGCGACTCGAGTGTTACTCGGTGTGACCAAGGCGTCGCTGGCCACCGAGTCGTTTCTCTCAGCGGCCTCTTTTCAGGAGACCACGCGGGTGCTTACTGACGCTGCCATCAAAGGCAAGCGCGATGAGTTGCGCGGCTTGAAGGAGAACGTGATCATCGGTAAATTGATTCCAGCCGGTACCGGTATGGCCGAGTACCGGGATATCGAAACCGAGATCCCTCGGGACCCCTCGGCTGTTCAACAGGCCACCACGCCGGAAGACATTCTGGCGGCCGAGCTCGGTGCCGCTCTAGGCGAGCGCTAGGAGTTCCTAAGCAAAACGACACCTTGCAAACAGTAAAAAGCCCCGGTTTTCAGACCGGGGCTTTTTACTGTCAGGTGATCTTGGTATTTTGCGGAGGGGTGGAAGCCGGAGGAGTTTTAGGCTTGGGCTTGGGAGTCGGCTTTGTTGCTGGTTTTGTAGGCTTGCTACTATTTTTACCTTTGCTCTTGCTCGAGCCTTTCTTGGCTTCTTTGGTCACCACGTAGCCGTCGATCCGCTTGTCGTTGAGATCGTAGACGTTGCGCTTGACGCTATCGCTGGAGTTTCCTTCGATGGTGTAGACCTTACCGTTCTTGACCGACTCCACCAACCCGATGTGATCTTCGGTGCCGTCGCCGTTCCAGTCGAACATGATGGCGTCGCCGGTCTTCGGTTTGTACTTATCGGGGGTTCCGTAGACGCCTTTTTCGCGGGCCCAGTTTTCAATGGTCGGGCAGTAGTTTCGATTGCTCAGACCTTTCAGATCCAGGAGTTTGTGCTCGTCGATCAAGTTCATGGCAAAAGCTGCGCACCAGGGAGTGGTGGCGGGGTTGATGCCGCTCTTACTGGTGATCTTGGAAATAGCGGCGGTATCGCGGCCTTCGTGCATCCCGAGCATGGAAGCGGCCCGCTTCATCATGGATTTGGCTCCCGGAGAAGCGTTTCCGGAGGTGGCACCTGATGGGGCCACCGAGCCCCCACCTGAACTCGCTCTCGAACCGCCTCCAGAGCCGGCTGCTGAGGTGGACCCTCCGCCTCCGCCACCGCCTCCGAAGCCACCTCCGCCACCGCCGAAGCCTCCTCCGCCAGCGGAAGGGCCGCCCAGAAAGTTGCCCAGGCCGGGACCTGCGCCTGCGCCTGCGGCCCCAAAGCCGGGACCCATCCCAGGCATCATCCCGGTGGGGTTCAGCATCTGATTCATCAGGCCCTGAGCCAAAACTTGCATCAGGAGCTGCATTAGCGCGTTGGCGCCGTGGTTGTAGCCCATTCCCACCCCCTGGGGAGTGAACGGGCCCGGGCCTTGTAGGGGACTGAGAAGGTTAGGGGCAGCGAAGTTGCCAGTTGCACCCGGCATCAGGGAGCCCATTGGGTTAAGAAAGTTGATCAAGATTTGATACTCCTTTTTTGTTATTAGCGTCAGGTTATCCGGAAGTAATAACCCAGCGGCGGCGGCGACCCTATAAAAGATGAACAGTTTGTTAATTCGGTGGTCCAGAACCCGTGTTTACAGAAATTTTACCTTTGCCGGCTTCAGGCAAGGCGTGCGCCTGTGCAGGCTTTTAAGGTGATGGCATGATAGACTTCTTGAGACCTCTGACCCCCAGTATCACCCCCGGCCTCGCCGGAGCACCGGCCCCTTTTTCAATAGGGGGCAACACGTCGGCACTTCTCTCGCCACTGGACTTCAGTGCAGTCTCTCCAGAAGCGATGATGCCTGAAGCCAATCTCGGGGGGCTCCTCACAGGGTTAGGTGGGGCCTACGGTATGCCGGCCACGGATCCGATGAATGCACTCCAACAACAGCAGCAACTTCAGACGCTCCTGGCTTTGCTCATCCAGCTCCTGGGGGCTCAGTCTCAGTCGGGCTCGTTGGGGGGCGGCGCGGGGGTCATGCCGTCCGGGGGAAGCGGTAGCCCCTCTCCGGGCGGAGGCGCTCCCTCTGGAGGAGCCTCTCCATCAGCAGGCGGTGGCTCTGGTGGCTCTTCGTCGGGTGGAGGCGCTGCCTCCGGAGGTGGAGGAAGCGCTGGAGGTGATTCTGTTGGGCCCTCTGCCTCGGGACCTTTGAATAAGGTTTCGCCGAAGCTGGCGGGTGACGACAAGAAATTGGCCCAGCATATCGAGAATCAGTTGAAGGGCTCTCCTCTGGCCGGTCAGGGCCTGGGTGCGCACTTTGTGAAAGCGGGACGACAGAACGATGTGGACCCGCTGGCCCTGGTGGCCATCAGCAAGCACGAGACCAGCTTTGGTAAGCTGGGGGTGGGAGTCAGCAAGCACATGGGAGTGGGGGCGTTCGACAGCAGCCCCAGCAAGGCCCGCCAATGGGACGGAGCCACCAACCAGATCTATT
>Ga0265293_10004200_pt1 | contig 25672 bp, 23 predicted proteins | sample Munlanlewell138R_FD_192505 | JGI IMG/M metagenome (GOLD analysis project Ga0265293, IMG submission 192505) | Leachate microbial communities from a municipal landfill in Southern Ontario, Canada - Leachate well 138R | ecosystem: Engineered > Solid waste > Landfill > Unclassified | place: Canada...
CCCACGCGGAGCATGGGAGCCAGAGAAAGTTTGAGGTTCCGAGCGGCTATCTTTAGGGTAAAATCCTTCTAGTTTGCCAATATTTATCTTTCCAGTAAGGGTTGTTTAGACTAGAGATGCTAACACCTCTTTTGGTTGAAGTGTGGATAAATTTATCTTTTTCTATAATAATCCCAGCGTGTCTCTGCTTGTATCCAGTCTTAAAAAATACCAAATCTCCCTCTTTGACTGAAGTTCTACTTACAAGATAGCCTTTTTGTACCTGATCTTTTGTAGTTCGTGGCAGATCAATGTTAAAGGCATCTTTGTAGATATTTTGTATAAGTGAGGAGCAGTCAAGTCCGCTGGTGTCGAACCCTCCATACTCATAAGGAGTTCTATACCACTTTTTATACTCTTCATAGAGAGCTATGGTTATCCAGTTATTTAGGCTTGGTTTATACTCTGGGAGCGCTTTTTTGGTCTCTATTAGGCTTGGAGTTTTAGCAGAATCTATGGGTTTTGTGAAGTTTTGAGTCTGCAAAAGCTTTTTGCTAGAGCATCCGCTAAGTAGAAAAAGAGATAAGACTACAAAGAGGAGAGACTTTGTCATAACATTAGGAGTTTGTTTTGATGATGGCAGTTGAGAAAATAACTCCATCTACGCCTAAAATTGCCAACTCTTCAATCTCATCTTCATCTTCTATATGAACCAGAATTTTTGCATCAAAGAGATAGTTGTTTGCAATGCGCATAGCAGTAGATGCAAGCTCTTTTTGCACTAAAATAAAAGAGGCTCCAAGTGAAGAGGCGTAGATAAGCTCTCTTATATCTTCTACTCCGAGGGCTAGGCTTATCTCATTTGCCTTACAGTGCTCTATTATCTCTAAGTTGTCTTCACTAAAGTCTAAGTAGATAGTAGAGTTTGATGGAGTGTTGTCGATGGCATCTATGTTTTGTGTATGATAAAAGTTTTCACTATCGATAAATCTATGACCAAATATGAGCATTACGACCTCATTAGGCACTCTTGCGAGCAGTAATATTTGTTGTTACTAAGTATCATATCATCTATCTCACAATAGATGCCGCACTGCTCGCAATCTATCATATCGTTTGCTTGAGTATCTTTTTTATTATGTTTTACTTGTGGCTTTTTTTTGATAAATATAAAGTAAACAACTGCGATAAGTGCAATAACCAAAATCCATTGCATCAGTCTTCTCCTATGAGTAAATAGTGTCTATTTTTAGTCTTTATAACGCGATGTTTAAGGCTTGCATCTACTTCATCGTAGACTCTCTCGCCTTTATAAAAGAGTAGCTTAGAGTTGTTATCTCTAAAGTTTTTGCTCAAATCTAGTAGCATCTTGGTATCTGTAACTGCTCTTGAAGTCACAATATCAAAGATTTTACTATCCATCTGCTGGACTCTTTTTTTAACAACTCTAACATTAAGAAGCTTCAAATCAGCCTTTATAAACTGTAAAAAACTAGCTCTTTTTGCTAGAGGCTCAACTAGAGTTACCTCGGTCTGTGGTAAAGCAAAAGCCAAAATCATACCAGGAAAACCAGCTCCAGTTCCAATGTCAAGAAGAGTTTTTGCAGGTGGTAAAAAAGAGATAGGGAAAACCGCATCGTAGATAAATTCATCTATGGTTTTTTCATCTTTTGCACCAGTTAAGTTATGAACTTTGTTCCACTTAAAGAGATGCTCTTTATACTTTTGAACATTGTAAAAAAAGTTATCAGGTAGCGTGATATTATCTTGAGAGAGTGTAGCTTTTAAATCCACAAAAATCCTTTAAAAGAGACATTTTAGCATAAGTTTAAATGGGGATTTAAATCAAATGCCCCATTTTGTCTTTTTTAACATTTAAGTAGTCTATATTGTATTTGTTTGAGTCCATAATGATGGGAATTCTCTCAACTATCTCAATGTTGCTTATGGAGTTTATTTTGTCTGGGTTATTTGTAAGTAACTTTATCTTTTTTATGTTGAAATGCTCTAAGATTCTAGTTACTATCTCATAAGTTCTCTCATCTGCACGAAAGCCTAGTTGATGGTTGGCTTCTATGGTGTTTAACCCTTTGTCTTGAAGTGCATAAGCATTTATCTTGTTTAAGAGTCCGATATTTCTACCCTCTTGTCTTAGATAGATAACCATTCCTCCTGAACTCTCTGCAAGCTTAAGCGCAAACTCAAGTTGATCACGACAGTCACACTTCAAACTTCCAATAGCATCACCCGTTAAACACTCCGAGTGAACTCTTACTATTGGCACTTCTGCTAAGTCATCTTTATATATAACAAGATGCTCTTTTTGACCCTCTTTAAAGGCTTTTACTTTGAAATCTCCAAACTTAGAAGGTAAGTTTGCGACCTCTGAAATCTTTATATTCAATACATGTACCCTAGTTTAAACTTTAAAACGATAAAATAAATTTTTACAAAATTATATCCAAAAAAGGTTTATTATGTTTCAAAGATTTCGTAGAACTCGTTTAAATAAGCAGCTTCGCTCATTAGTAAGAGAGACAACGCTCGCTAAAGATGACTTTATCTATCCACTTTTTGTACGTTCAGGTGAGGGGATTAAGACAGAAGTATCTTCTATGCCAGGCGTGTTTCAGATGAGTTTAGATGAGATTTTAAAAGAGTGCGTTGAACTTAAGAAACTAGGACTTTACTCTATCATCCTTTTTGGTATTCCTGATGTAAAGGACTCCATAGGTTCTGACTCACTTTGTGAGCATGGCATCATTGCAACTGCAATTCGTGCGATAAAAAAAGAGCATCCAGAGATGTTTGTGGTAACAGATTTGTGTTTTTGCGAATATACAGACCATGGACATTGTGGCATCATAGATGAGGCAAAAGAGACTGTAAACAACGATGCTACGCTAGAAATCTCTGCTGCGCAAGCCATCATCCATGCAGAAGCAGGTGCTGATATGATAGCGCCATCTGGCATGATGGATGGCATCATAGTGACACTTCGCGAGGCACTAGATGCTGCGGGATATGAAAACCTTCCTATCATGGCATACTCAACTAAGTTTGCATCTGGATACTATGGGCCATTTCGTGATGTTGCAGAGTCAACTCCATCTTTTGGAGACCGCTCTAGCTACCAGATGGACCCTGCAAATAGAAGAGAAGCTATAAATGAGTCTATCGCTGATGAGATGCAAGGCGCGGACATACTTATGGTAAAACCAGCTCTTGCCTACTTAGATATAGTTAGAGATATAAGAGAGAACACTTCGCTTCCGCTTGCTGTTTATAATGTAAGCGGCGAGTATGCGATGCTAAAGGCAGCTGGGGAGAGAGAGCTTATAGACTATAACAGAGTTGTGATGGAGACTATGATAGGCTTTAAAAGAGCTGGTGCGGATATTATTATCTCATATCATGCTAAAGAAGTTGCAAAGATGCTAGAAATAGTATAAAATAGACACGATAAAATATTGGGGAATAAATTGAGACATTTTTTAACACTAAAAGATTTTACAAAAGAAGAGATATTAGAGATAGTTGATATAGGTTTAGAGATAAAGAAAAATCTCAAGGCTGGAGTTTACAAAAAAGAGCTTGAGAACCAGACATTAGCGATGATTTTTGAGAAGAGCTCAACTAGAACTAGAGTTAGTTTTGAGACGGGGATGTTTCAGCTTGGAGGTCACGCACTTTTTCTATCAAACCGTGATATCCACTTAGGAAGAGGCGAGCCTATCAAAGATACAGCTAGAGTCATCTCAAGCATGTGCGATATGGTTATGATAAGAACATTTGAGCAGTCGATGATAGAAGAGTTTTCAAAGTACTCAAAAGTTCCTGTGATAAATGGCTTAACTGACTCATACCATCCTGTGCAACTCTTAGCAGACTATATGACTTTAGTAGAGTATGGGGCGCATGAAAATATAGTTTGTGCATATATTGGTGATGGTAATAACATGACTCATTCATGGATGATGCTAGCTGCAAAACTTGGGTTTGATCTTCGCATCGCTACTCCAAAAGGTTATGAAGTTGATGGTAGCATCTTAGAAGAGGCCTTAGCTTTAGCTAAAGAGAGTGGGGCGACTATAAAGAGTATGAACGACCCAAATGAGGCTGCAAAAGGTGCCAATGTTATCACAACAGATACTTGGACTTCTATGGGGCAAGAGGAAGAAAAAGAGCAAAGAATCAAAATCTTTAAAGGATTTATGGTAGATGAGAAGCTAATGGACTTAGCTGATAAAGATGCTAAGTTTTTACACTGCCTGCCAGCATATAGAGGCTTGGAAGTGAGCGAGAGCATTTTAGAGAAACACTCAGAGATTGTTTTTAGTGAAGCAGAAAATAGACTCCATGCTCAAAAAGGTCTTATGGTTTGGTTGGATAAGATGAGAGGTGCATAGTGAAACTGCTTTTAGTGTTTGCTTTACTAGCATCTACTATATATGGCGCAAAAGTTGTAGAAGTTTCAAAAGAGTATCAAAAATCACAAAAATGTAAAGCTTGCCATTTAGAGATAGTAAAAGAGTGGGAAGAGTCTTGGCATGCAAAAAGCCACTACGATAAAGATGAGTATTTTTCTAAAAGTATAGAGTATGTGGCGAGAAAGAGTAGAAAAAGCCCAAACAGTGTAAAAGTGCAATGTGCAACCTGCCATAATCCACGCATAGCAGTTACTACCACAGGCTTAGACTATGAGATTAAAGTTTTAATGGATTTAGATAAAAATTCAAAAGTAAATGAAGCTATAGAGAGTAGTGCAATAAATGAAGGCATAAACTGTGTAGTTTGTCACAATATAGATAAAATACATCATGATAGAGATGACACATTTCGCGGTATGGATCGTGTTAGTTGGACAGAGTCAGGCTTGATGGTAGGGCCATTTGATGATGCCTCATCACCTTATCATAAAACTGAGTATAGAAAATTTATGGATAAAGAGTCTGATGAACTCTGTTTCGTTTGCCATGCAAATGATAGATCTGTAAATGGTTTAGTATTTGTAGATATGCAAAAAGAGTATAAAAAGCAAGATAAAGCTTGTGTTGATTGTCATATGGGAGAAAAAACTTCAGGAGTAGCATCTACGCTTAAAATAGATAATGGACAAGCAAAGAAAAGAGAGATTAGAGGACATAATTTTAAGGGTTCGCATACGCAAGATATGTGGATAAATGCATTAAATCTTGATATATGGCAAGAAAAAGATGAGCTTCTAATTGCTCTTAAAAATCCTCAGCCACATAATATCCCAAGTGGTTTTGGCTCAAGAGAGTTGATAGTTGAGATAGCGTATATGAGACATAACAAGGTAGTGGATACCAAGAGCATATCGTTAACTAGATACTATATAAGAAGAAAAGATAAGCCAACAATCCCGCATCTAGCAGAAGAGATGTCAGAAGATGTTAGTATACCAGCCAATGGAGAAAAAATACTAAAGGTAAAAAAAGCAGTAGATGCTTCGAGTGTTGAAGTTAAAGTTTATTACCGCCTAGTAAATGACGAAGTCCACTCTATTCTCGATCTAAGAGAAGCAATTTGGTCTAAAAAGTTTTTTATAAATTCTAAGAGTTTGGAGCTTAAATAATTGGGCTCTCTGATGCATCTATAAACTAGATTCCGTGTCAAGCACGGAATGACGGAACATGTGTCAAACACGGAATGACGAGGAATGCATCAAACACGGAATGACGGGGCATGCGTCAAATATGAAATGACGAGATATGTGTCAAGCACTAAATGGCGGGACATGTGTCAAGCATGGAATGACAGGGGATACGCCATTCCGAACAAATAAAACTGTCATCCTGAACTTGATTCAGGATCCAACTTAATAATGATTCAGAACATTCAATTTACTTTTTTCTTAAAAAAGTGAAAGAATATAGAACCATGCAGTCACAACTAGTGGCCCCACAAAAGCAGATATTAGACCTATGATTAAAAAATCTTTTGTAGTTACTTTTTTGCTTGAGAAGATTATGGCATTTGGTGGTGTTGATACTGGCAGGCTCATTGCAAATGAAGCACTAAGAGCTACTGCAATTACCGCATAAACACTCCCTGTCTCTGATAGTGTAGCTGCTACAGCTAGAACAATTGGAAGCATAATATTCGCGGCTGCTGTGTTACTCATAAAGTTCGAGATGATGACTACTACAAAAGCAAATACTAGTATGAGTAAAAAAAGCTCCATATTTTCTACATTTACAAGTGTCGCAAACCAGATATCAAGACCTGTTTTTGAGACTGCTAGACCAAGGCTTAGTCCTCCGACGATAAGGATAATAACATCCCAGCGGATATTGCACATATCATCAGCATCTAAGATTCCAAAGAGGGTAAACCCTATGATTGGAATAAAAGAGATAACGGTTGTTGGGATATTGTGTAGTGGGCCTGTGAGCCACATTAAAATCGTTATCATAAAAATAAGAATTGTTATATTTTTTTTCCAACTAGGTATTGCTGGGACTTTTGTAAACTCTTTTGTAGAATCATCAAAATGATTAACATCTTTGATACTTGTTAAATTTATAAAAGGTTCATTTGATGGGTAGAGTCTTAAAATCACAAAACGAAGTATCATCACTACTACGATGGCAGGAATAAGAGCATATCCCATCCATCCTATAAAAGATGGCGCACTCATACTTAAAAGTCCTACTGCAATAGCATTTGGAGGTGTCCCGATAATAGTTGCCATTCCGCCTAAGTTTGCTCCTACCACTACAGAGAGAAGCATCGCTTTACTAAAAGGGTTTGAGGGTTTAATATGAAGTAGTAGTGGAGTAAGAACGGTCATCATCATCGCAGCGGTTGCAGTGTTTGAGATAAACATTGATAGTGTAAAAGTTATTGCAATGAGACCTGTAACTATATTTTTAGGTCTGCCGCCTACAAAAAATAGAACTTTCTTTGCTAACCACAAGTCAAGCTTTGTTTTTGAAGCAGCACTAGCCATAATAAAACCAGCTAAAAAAAGAAATATCAAGGGTGAAGACCAAGGTGAGAGGTAGTATTCCCACTCTTTAGAACCGCTTGCAAAATCAAAATCGCTAAAGCCTAGAAGAATAATCTCTAAAGAGATAACAAGCAAAGAGACGGCGAAGGCAGGAATCGCTTCACTAATCCAAAGTCCTGCTGCAAAAAGAAGGATAAAAAGTGTTGTAACCCCTGCAGATGATAAAGAATATGTCGGAATATATGCAATAGCAAGTGCTACAATGAGAGATAGAAAAAACAGGATAAATGAATTTTGTAAGGAATTTTTATAAAATTCATCAAAAAATTTCTTTAAATGTCTACGAGTATCTAACATGTTATAACCTCTATAATATGAAATGATTATATATGATTTTTATCTTTGTGTTGATAAATAAAGGGAAGAGATAAAAGATGGTGCGACCGGGGAGATTTGAACTCCCACACCCTAGGGCACTACCACCTCAAGGTAGCGTGTCTACCGTTCCACCACGGTCGCATAAAAAAATCTTAAACCCAAAAAGGGTTTAAGAGAGGTTTGATTAACCTAAATATGGGTTAGCGTAAAGTGCGATTAGTGCAATTACCAGTGCGTAAATTACTTGTGCTTCGATCATCGCAAGAGCGATAAACATTGTAGTCATTAGTTTAGCACCTAAACCTGGGTTACGAGCAGTACCAGCGATTGTAGCAGCTGCAGTATGACCCATACCTATAGCTCCACCAAGAGCAGCAAGACCAAGACCAAGACCAGCAGCGATCATTGAGTAAGCTTTAAGAGTTTGGTTAGCAACATCGCCATCAGCAGCAAAAGCAGCAGTAGCAAGAGCTAACATTAAAAATAGAACTTTTTTCATAGTTTCTCCAAATATAATTATTACAGATTCCTTCGGATAGCGTAACCTCATACGAAATGAAGCAACCACAACATAAATGCCATGATTTCCCTACTAGAAAATGATGGCGAATTATACAGAAGAAGTCTTAAAGTTTAGTTTAAAGTAGAGTTAACTTATAAACTATCCGTTCTTCCTAGAGAGATTTTATTGCCTTTAAACTCTAAAATCTCAACTAGGATTTTATCACCTTCACTTAGTACATCAGAGACCCTCTCTACTCTTTTGTCTGAGACTTTAGAGATATGTAGGAGACCATCAGTTCCATCACCTAACTCTATAAATGCACCAAAATCAACTATTTTTTTAACAGTTCCTTCGCATTTATCGCCTACTTGATATTTTATTTTTTCTTGCTTTGGAGTATTTGCAATATCTTGTATATGCTCTTTTGCTCCCATAACACCAGTCTTGTTTTTACCTGTAACTTTTACTTTTCCATCTTTTTTATCAATATCAATAGCTACTTCAAATCTCTCAATAATCTCACGGATAACCTTGCCAGCTTGACCAATTACATCGCCTATTACACTTGGGTCTATATGAAAAAAGTCCGTGCTTGGAAGAACTCCATCATTGAATTCTATGTTTTTCTCAGCATCTATCATGATGTCTATGATATGACTTCTCCCCTCTTTTGCCTGGTAAAGTGCTTCTTTTAAGATGTCAAGTGAGATGCCACCTAGCTTTATATCCATCTGCATAGCTGTGATACCATCTTTTGAACCTGTTACTTTAAAGTCCATATCTCCATCATGATCTTCAAGCCCCATAATATCTGAGAGAATAGCGTAGTTATCACCATCGGAGACCATTCCCATAGCAATACCTGCTATAACGTCACTTGTGTCGATGTCAGCAGCTCTTAGAGCCATGTAGCCACCACAAACTGTAGCCATTGAAGATGAGCCGTTTGATTCTAATATCTCTGAGACAAGTCTAATAGTCTCTCCATTTAGATCAACTATAGGTTCTAGTGCTCTTTTTGCTAAGTTTCCATGACCGAGTTCTCTCCTTTTTGTTCCCATAATAGGAGTGGCTTCACCTACGCTAAAACCTGGAAAGTTGTAGTGAACCATAAAGTTTTCATTTTGGATTCCATCATCAGTTAGACTCTCAAACATCTGTCCATCTTTTACTCCGCCCATAGTTAAAACTACTAAAGCCTGAGTCTGTCCTCTTGTAAAAAGGCACGATGCATGAGCTCTTGGAAGAACATTTGTAGAGATTGAGATAGGCCTAATCTCAGTTAAACTTCTACCATCAGCGCGTCGTTTTGTTTGAAGTATTTGAGATCTAACTTGTTCTTTTTTTACGCTCTCTATAGCATCTTTTAAAGAGACTTCTGCTTCAACTTCTGCCCACTCTAGCTTTGTTTTTATAATGCTTTTTCTTAGCTCTCTAAGGGCCGTTGAACGTTCTGATTTTGCCATCTGATTCATAGCTATTGCGATATCTTTTAAATGGTTATCTCTTACATAAGTTACCATCTCACTGTTGATAAAGTGCGCTTTGTACTCTATAGCTCTTGTTGTTCTTTTAAACGCCATAAATGCATCTTCATACTCTTTATTAGCCTTAAAAAGAGCATCTTGAGAGAGTTGTAAAATTTTAATAAGCTCATCTTCTGGGATAGCATTTGACTGGTGGATAGAGATATTTGAAGTGCTAAGGGTTGGGTCAATCATAGGATCTATAATAAAGCTATCTTGTAGCTCTTGCTCATTTGTACCAATAGAGCGCATCTCTATCATTAAAATATCTTCTTTTGTGCCAGATAAATAGAGGTCTAGAGTTGAGTCTTTTAGCTGTGAGAGAGTCGGGTTTAAGACTAACTCGCCATCAACCTTAGCTGCTCTTATGGCACTGACTGATGAGTTTATATCTATGTCTGAAGTATAGAGTGCAGCAGATGCTGCCTTTAGTGCTAAGGCTTGTAAATCTGCATCAGAGCCTGCGCTAAGAGTTAAAATAGTTATCTGAGTAGGATGTCCGAACCCTTTAGGAAAAAGAGGACGAAGTGAGCGGTCAATGATGCGAGAAGTTAGAGTCTCAAAATCACTCGGTTTAGTCTCACGTTTAAAGAAGCCACCTGGGATTTTCCCTGCTGCATATGTTTTTTCTATATATTGAACTGTTAGAGGTAAAAAGTCATCTTTTACTACCTCTGTCTCGTCTATTACTACGGTAGCAAGTATTACACTATCGCCTGATTTTAGCCACGCTGAACCGTTTGCTTGCTTTGCTACTTCACCAAATGAGTAACTCTCTGTATTATCATTTAACCCTATATTTACATCATATTTCATTCTTTTCTCCTAAGTATTTTTCTATTTTTTCTTCTTCAACTTTTTCTAACTCTTCATAATAAAGTGCAGTCTCAACATAGTCGTCTATCTCATACAAGGTAAATATATCATCTGCATAAGGCTCTAAGAGTTCTAGTGTATCACTAGGCAAAACAGGGACTGCAATATAAACAGCTTTTGGCTTCATTGCTAAAATGGTTTTTATCGCAGTCATTAAACGGAGCCCAGTCTCGCTTCCCTCATCTATAAGTAAAACTACTTGATCTTTCATAGATGTAAAAGGTCTTCCTTTTCTATACTGATAGACATAGCTGAGTATCTGCTCTTCGTGTTTTCTTTGAGCCTCTCCATAGATGTAGTCATACTGAATACCAAAAGTTTTTACTAACTGCTCATTTATTACTATCTCCTCCCTCTCACTCACCCTTGCTATCTCACAATCATCATTATTTGGAGCTAAAATGGCTTCTGAGAAGAGAAAGTCAAGCGCATTTGGAAGCTTTTTTCTAAGGAAGTAAGCTAGCTCCAAACCACCCCTAGATATTGCCACCATCTTCCAAGACTCATCTTTTAGTCTCTGCATAGGAATGACATCCATAAGCTTAGTAGCTGCATCTTGTCTATCTTTAAGTATGTGTTTGTATTTTTTCATATCTTAGAGTCCTTTGGTTACTCTGGCAGTTTATGTTCATAAAGAGGTCCACTATTTGGGCTCATTATCGGTTTTAAAACTATTGTTAGGTAGATATATCTGTCATATATAGAAGTTGAACCTGTGTCTGTTAATATTGGTCTGTTGTTCTCTAAATATTTTAGACCAAAGTTCCAACATTTTTTTTGATACAAGAAACCTATCTCAGCACTCTTTTTCATACTTTGTTCTAAATCATAATTATATGCTATATGATAAGAGTAATGCTTGTCATAAGTATAGCTAGCAGTTGATGTGAGATAGCTTGTTAGAGGAGTATGTGTTGCAGTTTTTTCTAAAAATGTATCTCTATATAGATGTGATAGAGAGATGCTAAACTTACCAGTTTTGTAAGAGAACTCATTATAGAGCTTTGAAAATTTCTTCTCATCATAGTTGTATAGAAAATTATTATATAGCCTTATGCTAGGAGTTATTTGATATTCAAGCTCATTTTCTAACTCCCCTAAACGACTTTGTACATTCTCATAGCTTATCTTTTGAGACAATCTATGATAGAGTATCTGCTCACCAGTAGTGTCATATATATATTGTGAAAAGTCGAGTTGAAGCTCTTCTTCTATATCTGAAATATTATAAAACTCACACTGAGGGTTATCTCTGTTTTCTGGCTCAGAACAAAAATTTTGCCATTGTTTATAAAAACCAGTTTTGGTGTCACCACCAGCTACCTTGTAGCTAGAACCAAATCCTACAACATGAGTAAAGTCTTCATAAGCACGAGTAAGTTGTGTTGAGAGAGAAAAAATATGATGGTTTCTTGCATAATATCCATTATCCCACTCAGCACTTTTTATCTCTTCTTCTCCGTTAAACTTTGAATGTTGAGCATATAGGTAGGTTTTAAAAGAAGCATTTAGATACTCATCAAAAAAAGTAGCTTGTAAACTTATCGGTATATTTACATTTGTTTGAATGACATGTTTTCCTACTTCTCTGTAGATGTTATTACTCTGTATATCTAGGTTATAAAGTAGATGGTCATCAAAGAGTGTGTCTAAATATCTATGGTATTGCAATGTTGGAATTTTTTGCAGAGTATCTTCGTTACTAACCTTCGTTAAGTCTTGATAATATTTAAAATATGCACCATAGTAATCTGTGTCATTGTTGTAAAAGAGATTAACTTTTGAGAGGATTTGTGTTGACGTCGCATTTAAAATTGTATCATTTGTAGATAAGTTTATATAATCGACATCGTTCATATGTGTTATATCGACAAATAATCCAGACTGCCCTTTTAGTTTTGTGCCCAGCCACTGGTTTATAACATCGCCATTATCATATAAAAAGTTGTATCCATAGTGTGCATCATGAGCTAGCTCATTATTTTTAAAATAACTATCTTGTTCTTTAAAGTACCCAGTTGTAAACTCTCCTTTTGATATAGCAGAATCCACAAATCTAAATGTTGAGTAAGCACCATAACCACGAGAAGTTCTAACCTGCGGTTTAAGTTCCAAATCCCACCAGTTTTGTTCAGCAATGTAGATGGGTTGCTCGTAGTAAAAACCCTCAGACTCAGAGATACCAAAGGTAGGGATTAAAAGACCACTTCTTCTTTTTGTATCAAGCGAGTAACCAAAGTAAGGGGTGTAAAAAACAGGTATATCATAGATGAAAATTCTAGCGTTATAGATATTAAGCCACATATCATCAGAGTTGTATGTTGATGAGGAGAAGTGTAGTTTCCAAAGTGGGTCATTAGGGTCACATCCACTCATCACTCCAGAGGATATCTCAAAATCTTTATCAAAAGTGCAACCCTCATCAGCGCTAATCCAAACTTGTGAACTATTTTCAAGCATATAAAAAGGCTTAAATACTCTCTCTTTTTTAGCAATATTTAGCCTTGCATAATCTCCTAAAAGTTTGTATTGATTTGCTTGATTTGCGCGGATATTTCCAAAGAGCTCTAGGTTTGAGGTATTTTTATCATAAATAGCCTCATCTGCACTTAAAAAATAGTCTTTATAAACTACAGTGACTTCACCTGTGGCTTTTATAACATCGTCTTTAGAATTCATGTGTGTAGCATAAATCTCTATTTTATCTTCAACATCATCACCAAATATTAATGATGCCATCATCAAGATAAAAAGACCTACTTTAAGCATCTACAACCAAAGTACTTGCAGTTTTGTCATGCCAAGTTTGTCTTTGTGGATTTAACAATCCCCACAAAAATCCTAAATATAAAAATAGCTCAGAAATAACTCTAAATATCCCGCGGTTTAGTGCGACTATAACATTTGGAGTCTGCATGGTTTTTGTATCAATAACTCGTATTTTCATAACGAGCTTTCCTATACTAGCACCATATTGCATAACAAAAAAAGCTTGATATATAACCTTCATAAGCATAAATTCTAAGGCAAATTCATTTGTAAGATTTATAATCTCCTCGGTAGTAACGGCATTTGCAAAGGAATCCCATATAGAGATAATAAGCAAAAAGGAAAGGAGCATTTCATCTATAAAAAAAGCCATGGCTCTTTTTTTGTTACTCGCTAGAGTTATTCCCTCATTGTGGAGTCTGTTTTGTATTTCATCATTCAAATGATGTCCTTATTTAGTGAAAATCTCTTTGATGACCAAATGTTTATTGTTTTAGAGCTTGATATGCTATATCAGTTCTAAGTTTTTTACCAGCAAAATGAACTTGCCCGCATCTCATATAGGCTCTATCTCTTGCTTCTTTTATAGAGTCTCCTAGGCCAACACAGACTAAAACTCTTCCACCATCTGCATAAAGGGTGCCATCTTCTAAGCTCACTCCTGCATATGAGATGTGAGTATATTTTTCTATTATCTCATGGTTTACATCATCAACAATTATCTCAGCTGGGGTTGAACTTCCATAAGGGTAGTTCTCACTCGCCATAACTACACCAACTGCAAATTGCTTTGAAAACTCCACTTTTATCTCGCCGAGCCTGTTCGTTGCCGCTTTGTAAAACATATCGCTAACGCTTGAAGTCATTAGTGGCATTAGTATCTCACACTCTGGATCTCCAAAGCGAACATTAAACTCTAGCGTAATTGGTTCACCGTTTACTACCATGATGCCGATAAACAAAACGCCCTCAAATGGAGCATTTTCTTTTTTCATTCCATCAAGAGTAGGGCGGATCACCCTATCTCTTACTTTTTGATAAAGCTCCTCATCAACTAAAGGAGTTGGGGCATACGCTCCCATCCCACCAGTATTTGGACCCTCATCACCATCTTTTAATCTTTTATGGTCTTGTGCAGCAGGGAGAAGTATATAGTCCTCTCCATCACAAATAGCAAACATTGAGAGCTCAAAACCATTTAAAAACTCTTCAACTATGACTTTAAGTCCTGCATCTCCAAAGCTTTTTCCACTTAGCATCTCTGAAATTGCTACTTTTGCTTCGTCGTGAGTTTGCGCAATAATTACACCTTTTCCGCCACAAAGTCCATCAGCTTTTACAACTATTGGTGTACTTAAAGAGTCTGTGAATTTAAAGGCATCTTCAATGGATGCTGTCTCTATATAGCGAGCTGTTGGGATATTGTACTTTGCAAGAAAATTTTTCATATATACTTTTGAACCCTCAAGCTGAGCAGCCTGTTTTGATGGGCCAAAAATAGTTAAGTTATGCGATTTGAAGATATCTACGACCCCATCAACAAGCGGAGCTTCTGGGCCTACTATAGTTAAATCAATGTCGTTTTGTTTTGCAAAAAGTGCTAATTCATTATAATCGTTAATATTTATGTTTGTACCAAAATTGTTAGTAGCGCCATTTCCAGGCATAAAAAATAGTTCATGATTTTCTTTTTCAGTAAGGATAGCTCTAGCTATTGAGTATTCTCTCGCCCCTGAGCCTAAAATTAATATTTTCATTGATTGATTTTCCTGTAAAAGTTATAGTCGGGTTTGTTTAGGTGAAGACCATTAACAATAGCCCGAGTAGCCGTCTCGCATTAGGCTTGGTTCTAAAAGCCGTATTTGGGTGAAGAGAGTGTTTTATAACGGTGGCATCATCTCGATAGAGTTAACTATCTCAAACGACGACACCACACACAAAAACCCTACTTATTCACTATTTGAAAATGTAGAACCCTCATATTTACGATATCTCGAACTACTCAGACTAGAAGTTTATTATACTAAAAGAATTCTTGATTTTATTTAAGAAAAACTTTTTTTAGGAGTTATTTAGCTTTTATGCCCTCTATTTCGACTTCTAGCTTAACATCTTCTCCAATGGCAAAGCCACCAGCTTCCAAAACAGAGTTATAAGTTAGGCCATAATCAGCTCTTTTTATCTTTCCCTCTAGTGAAAAACCAGCTCTTTGCTTACCTGAGGGATCTATAATAGTCCCACCATTTTCAAACTTTAATTTGATGTTTTTAGTTACACCCTTTAGTGTAAAATCTCCATAAACATAGTCTCCATCCATCTTTGTCATCTTAAAAGTTATAGTTGAATATTCATCAGCATCAAAAATCTCTTCTTCTTTTAAGTGAGCATCTCTCTTAGCGTTTGCAGTGTCAATTGATTCTACTTGGATTTCACCATTTAGAGCGGTTAGTTTGTTGGTTTTTTCATCATACTCAAATGTACCCTCAAAGTCACTAAATGAGCCTTTAACATTTGATATCATCATATGTTTTACTTTAAACCCTATATTTGAGTGAGCTCTGTCAACATTGTAAGAAGCGGCAAATAGTGACGATACAAATAGTGAACCTATAACGAGTAGCTTTGTAAATTTCATTTTACATCCTTGGTATTAATTTGGAGTAGTTTATCATCGTGCAACTTAAAGAAAAATAACTAACTGATATTATCTATTAATATCAAATCACAAAAAAAGTTCTATCGTAATGCGAGAGCTAGCTCCATACAACTCTCTATAGAAGTGTGTTGAGAAATCTCAAAATTAATCCCATCTGGAATGGCTTTTGCAGTAGTTGTTCCTATAACAATTACCTTAGCATCTTCATCTATTGTGTGAGTTTTTAAAAAACATTCTATGGATGATGGAGAGGTAAAGATTAGAATTGAGTTTTTTAGAACCTCTACTTCAAGAGCCTCTTTCGCACATTCACTTACATATAAAATTTTCTCAGCTATAGAGTAACCATCAGCTTTGCATCTTGCTACAAAGTCTGATGCAATAGACTGGGCTCTTAGATATAGCCACTTCGTCTCTTTAGATTTTTCTTCTATAAACTTAACTAGATTATCTCCATAACCATCTCCAAAATCTAGAATCTCTCCACCAAAATCTTTGTAAGCATCAGCTGTTTTTTTTGATACGCAGAGTGCTGGAATATTTATAAACTCTTCTTTTGTATATTGTTTAAGAGCCTTTACGGTCTGTTTAGATGTGATGATTAGATGGTCATACTTGCTGAAGTCTATATTTGGTTTTAAAAAGCGGACTTGTAAAGATTGTGCACTTATGGCATCTGGATGTTTTGAAGTAGCAAAGAGATATATTTGTCTTGACATGAAAGTCTCCTAAAGCTTTTAAAGGATAATTGAATGCTCTGATTAATCTATAAACGAGATTCCGTGTCAAGCAATAAATGACGAGAAACGCGTCATCCTGAACCTTATTCAGAATCTAGCTTAATAATTGTTCAAAGCACACAATTAAAAATATAAATAAAATTCTTAAAAACCTAAATTATAAAAAGTTTAGTGTAATTTGGAATGTTTTAGGGGTAAGCATAGGTAATCTATGCTGGAACCTTAATCATTTCAAAGTGCATTGAAATTTTCTTAATTTTATTCCCACTCTATTGTTGCTGGTGGTTTTGAGCTAATATCATAAACTACTCTGTTTATGCCATCAACTTCATTGATAATTCTTCTAGAGATTCTTTCTAGTAAATCGTGTGGAAGACGTGCAAAAGTTGCTGTCATTCCATCAACCGCTTCAACAACTCTAACGCAGATGGTGTTGTCATATGTACGGTTATCACCCATCACACCAACTGATTTTACATTTAAAAGTACTGCAAAAGCTTGCCATGTTTTAGCATAGTAACCACTCGCTTTTAGCTCGTCAAGTAAGATAACATCAGCTTCACGTAAAATTGTGAGATCTGGAACATTTACATCTCCCATGATTCTAATTGCAAGTCCAGGTCCTGGAAATGGATGACGGTTTATCATAGACTCAGGTAGTCCGAGTTCTAGTCCGATTTTTCTTACTTCATCTTTAAATAGTTCGCGAAGAGGCTCGATAAGCTCAAAATCCATCCAATCAGGTAATCCGCCAACATTATGATGAGATTTTATAACCTCTGAAGGACCATTGACCGAAATAGACTCTATAACATCAGGGTAGAGAGTTCCTTGAGCCAAAAACTTTATGCCATCGTGTTTTTTAGCCTCACGTTCAAACTCCTCTATAAAAGTATGACCGATAATTTTTCTTTTTTGTTCAGGGTCAGATACGCCAGCTAATTTACCTAAGAAATTATCCACAGCGTCTACTGTAATTAGAGGAGTTTTTAGGTTTACTTTAAAGACCTGCTCAACTTGTTCTCTCTCGCCTTTTCTAAGAAGTCCATTATCAACAAAAACAGGTATAAGCTGGTCGCCAATCGCTTCATAAAGCATAGCAGCTACAACTGAGCTATCAACTCCACCGCTAAGGCCACAAAGAACCTTACCCGTTCCTACTTTTTCTCTTATTAGCTTGATTTGCTCTTTTAAGAAGTGTTCCATCTTCCACTTCTCATCCACTCCACAAATATTTTTTGCAAAGTTTCTAAGCATCAAATAACCTTCCTCAGTGTGTTGAACTTCAGGATGATACTGCATAGCGTAGATCTTTCTACTCTCATCTGCAATGGCTGCAAATGGGGAGTTTGCAGATGTTGCAATTGGAGTGAAACCTTCTGGAAGTACATCTACTCTATCACTATGACTCATCCAGACTGTGGCATTATCATCGCAGTCACGAAAAAGTGGTGAGCAGTTTTCGCCTACATCTATGATGTGAAGTTCTGATTTTCCATACTCATGATGAACTGAACGAATAACACTGCCTCCAAAATCAACAGCAATTCTCTGCATACCGTAGCAGATGCCAAGGATTGGTAAGCCTAACTCATAAATAGCCTTATCAACTACATAAGCATTTGGACTATAAACAGACGATGGACCGCCACTTAAGATGATGCCTTTTGGATTTTTTGCTTTGATATCTTCGATAGTTGCGTGATATGGAAGAATCTCACAATATATCTTATCTTCGCGCAAACGGCGAGCTATAAGCTGTGTATATTGAGAACCAAAATCTAAAACTATGATGCTAACATTTGTCATGGGAGGACCTTTAAAAAAATGTGGTGTAAAATAATTATGAAAGGATACTATAAAGAAGTTTAATTTTTGATTTGTAAAAAGAAAGAGTTTATTTTAATGGTCAAAGTGCTTATAAAGGGATAAGACTTAATCACTGCCCAAGCGTAGCAGGGCGATCCAAAGATCTATTTGCTACTTTGTTAGGCAATGATAAAGGTGATTTTTAGTTATTTTACTATTTCCAAAATAAAGAAATAGCTTATCTTATTAATAGATTTAGAGACCTGATACTTTAATAACGGGTTTCACATAAAGCTCTAGCATCTCATACTGAACATACCATACTGCAACAGATACAAAGTAACCCACCACGATAGTCCAAGACATTTTCATATGTGCGCCAAACGTATAAACACCCTTTAGTTTGCCCATAACACCAACACCAGCAGCAGAACCAAAGCTAATCATACTTCCACCAACACCAGCAGTTAGAGTAACTAGCATCCATTGATCTAGCCCAAGAGCTGGGTTGGCTTTAAGTACAGCTGACATAACAGGTACGTTGTCCACAATGGCAGATAAGAAACCAACACCGATATTTACCGCAGTTGGGCTAAACATAGTATAGAGGCTTACCGCGTGAGCTAGAAAACCTGCAAAATGTAGGGCACCAACTGCCGCTAATATACCAAAGAAAAAGAGGAGCGTGTCGTTTTCAACTTTTGAGACAGATTTATATATCTGAATATCGCTACCCTGGTACCTTTTAAGTGAATAAGCGTAAAGCTTAAGGATAGAGAGACCAAATAACATTCCCCACATTGGAGGCAGGTGCATAACTTGTTTACCAATAACTGCACAAGCGATAGTGAAGACTCCTAAAAAGATGATAACTTTACCACCACGGTGAATGGAGACTGGCTCTGCATTTTCAATCTTAGCAGGTGAACCCTCTGGTATAAAACGAGAAAGAAGGTAAGCAGTAATTAACCAGCCTGAGATAGAAGCAGGAAACAAGAATAAAAAGTCAGTAAATGCACCTTTTCCAGCAGACCAAGCCATTAGTGTTGTGATATCACCAAATGGAGACCAAGCGCCACCTGCATTTGCTGCTACAACTATATTTATAGCACCAGGCACTAAGAAAGCTTTGTTGTTTTTCTCTATTGTGATAAGTACAGTAGATAAAATTAGTGCAGTCGTTAGGTTGTCAGCAACAGGGGAGAGAAAAAATGCTATAACTCCTGTTATCCAAAAAAGCTTTTTATAGTTATAACCACTACTTAAGAGTTTCTCTTTTAGCGCGTCAAACACATTTCTCTCAATAAGTGCTTCAATAAACGTCATAGCCACAAATAAGAAGAAGAAAATTTCAGCAATCTCTAGTATAAGGTGAGCAATTTCTACATCAAATGCTGAAAAATCTAAGCCGTTTGCTGCGTAATAACCACCAAGTAACATGAACATAAATGTTCCGGTAAATAGCGCCGGCTTAGCTTTGTTTATATGGTACTTCTCCTCCGCCGCTATGAAATAGTAACCTATTATAAAAATTGCCAGTAATAACCAACCAAAAGGTTCAACGGCGAGGTCGATTGCTTGAACGCTATCTTCTACTCTTGTCATTCTTTCTCCTGTAAAATTGTATGTACACCAAGTGAGTTTTCTCTAGCTAGTGCAGAGAGGACTATCTCTTTTGCTGTAAGTAAACGAAACTTTAAAAGTTTACCAATATTTTCTTTTAAAAGAGCATTAATCCTATTTAATGCGTCATTTAAGCCACTTTTTGTTCTCACTATGGAGACATTTCGCCACATTATTTGGCGTAATTCGTTCTTTTTTGCTTTGTCTTCTTTGAGACTCATAACTTCATCGCTTACCTCAAACTCTATAATCTCTTTTGGTTTCGTGTTAGAGAGTATATCCCTTACAGCCTCTTTTGCAAAAACAAGACCTTCTAAAAGAGAGTTAGATGCAAGCCTATTTGCACCGTGGACTCTAACAGAGGCAACCTCACCAATAGCGTAAAGCCCTTTAACATTTGGGATTCTAGCTTTTAAATCGGTTTTGATTCCACCTATGGCGTAGTGAAAAGCTGGTGAGATAGGGACTCTTTGATATGGGACATTAAAGCCTATATCATTTAAGCTTTTATAGATATTTGGAAATCTTTGTATAAAGTATTCAAAGTCAAAGTTCTCAAGATTTAGATATGTTTTAAGTCCAGTTTTTTTAGTGTAATCATAGATAGATTTACTCACAATGTCACGAGAAGCTAGTTCGCCTCTCTCATCATACTCAAAAAGAAATCTTTTGCCATTTTCATCTTCTATAGTAGCACCTTCACCTCTTAGAGCTTCAGTTAGAAGGAGTTTTTGAGCATTTTCGCTTTTTACAAAAACAGTTGGATGAAACTGCATCATTTCCATGTGTTCAAGTGCTATGCCCTTCATAAGGCATAAGCCTTGCATATCTGCGCTGATGCACGGTGCGTTTGTATGGTACTCAAAAAGCGAGCCAACTCCGCCACTAGCTATAATGATATCTTTTGCATAGATATTTTTACTCTCTCTATTATCAAGAACAGTTACACCATAACACTCGCCATCTTTTATAAGTAGATCTACAACTCTAGCATCGCTTAGCATTGAGTGTTGGTTGTTTTTTAGTAAAAAGTAGTGAACATATCTGCCTGTTGCATCTCCGCCTGCATGAATGATTCTGCTTGTAGAGTGTGCAGCTTCTTTTGTGTAGAGCAGGTTTCCATCTTTGTCACAGTCAAATTGAAATCCACGAGCAATAAGATCGTCTATTACGCCTTTTGAGTTGTGACTTAAAATCTTTACAGCCTCCTCATCACAAAGTCCAGCTCCAGCATCTAGCGTATCTTTTATGTGAAGTGGAATGTCATCTGCATCTTTTGCAAGTGCTATGCCACCTTGTGCATAAAAGCTGTTACATTTAAATGTCTCTCTTTTGTTGATAATGAGTACTTTTTTCTCTTTTGGTAGTAGTGAAGCAGCGTAGAGTCCAGCTACACCAGCTCCTATTATTATAACGTCGTATTGCATCATTTGCTTGGCTCTTTTATTATAAACTCAACATTATCATCACCTTGTGGCGCATCTTCGAGGTAATAGGGCGCTTTTTTATAGCCACAACCATTTAGGCTTAATGAAAAGCTTGATATAATTAAAATGTAAAGAATAGTTTTTAGGTTTTTTTTCAATAATTTTCCTTAATTTTTGGCTCAAAAAATCTTGAAACTAAACAAGAACTTGATAATAATATAGTAAGTATTAAAAGGGCTTTAACTTGAGCTATGCTAAATAATCTACCAAGATAACTGTAACGGATAGAAAATAAAATGACACTAGAAGAGACCATAAAACAACTCCCAGACTCTGCTGGCATCTACGAGTATTTTGATAAGAGTGGAAATCTCTTATATGTAGGAAAAGCAAAGAGTCTGCAAAAAAGGGTAAAGAGCTACTTTAGTTTTTCGCCAATTCTAAGAGCCAATCCTAAACTCTCACTAAGAATCACTAGGATGATAGAGCAAACAGAGTCCATGAACTATATCCTAGTAAACTCAGAACACGACGCGCTTATACTTGAAAACTCACTTATCAAACAACTAAATCCAAAGTACAATATCTTGCTTCGCGATGATAAGACGTATCCTTATATATACATAGATACTTCAGATAAATATCCACGATTTGAGATAACTAGAAAAATCATAAAAGATAGAGATATCCTCTATTTTGGTCCTTACTCTGTGGGAGCTAGAGATATTTTGGATTCCATCTATGAGATGTGTAAACTTGTTCAAAAAAAAGGCTCACTAAAGTCTAAAAAACTCTGTTTATATCATCAGATAGATAAGTGCTTAGGTCCTTGTGAGCTTGATATCTCTGAAGATGTCTATAAAAAAGAGGTAGATTTAGCCTATGAGTTTATAAAAAATAAAAAGCTCTTAGTTAAAAAACTGCAAGATAAGATGCTTTTTTATTCTGAAAATCTTAGGTTTGAAGAGGCGCTTGAGCTTCGTGATAGAATAGATAGAATCACTCGTTCTGAGATTAAGAGTGAGATAGATTTTGCTACAAATGAGGATTATGATATCTTCGCGATTTCGCACTCAGATGCAAGAGCTGTTGTAGTTAGACTCTTTATGAGAGATGGAAAAATCATCTCATCTACGCATGATTATATTGCGCTAAACGAGGGTTTTGATGAAGATGAACTCTACCAAAGAGTGCTGATAAACTTCTATAAAGATGAAAAACCTCCAATCATAGCGCCTATCTTAGTGGCATCTGAGTTTGAAGGTTTGGGACTATTAGAAGAGCATCTAAGTCGTGTGTTTGAAAAAAGAGCATCTATAAAAAAACCAAAACTGGGTAAGAGAAAACAGCTTATAGAGCTTGCTATACTAAACGCTAATGAGCTACTAAAAAAAGATAAAAACACCAATGATAAAAAGGTTCTCAACGAGATAAAAGAGCTATGCAACTTAGAGAGAGTTCCAAATAGAGTAGAAGTTTTTGACAACTCACATATGTCAGGAGTCGCTACGGTTGGAGCTATGATAGTTTATGAAAATGGAGCGTTTGATAAGAAGAGTTATAGAACTTATCACCTAGATGCTAAGGATGAATATGCTCAGATGCGAGAGACTCTAACAAGAAGAGTAGAGAGTTTTTCTAAGAATTCTCCACCAGATTTGTGGATAATTGATGGAGGCTCAACTCTTTTAAAACTAGCCTTAGAGATAATTGAGAGCTCTGGAGTTTTTATAGATGCTATCGCTATCTCAAAAGAGAAGATAGATGCAAAGTCTCATAGAGCTAAGGGTAAGGCTGATGATATTATCCATACAAAAGATGAGTTATTTAAGCTAAAGCACTCAGATAAAAGACTTCAATGGGTGCAAAACTTAAGAGATGAAGCACACAGATGCGCAATAGGCTTTCACAAAAAAACCAAAGTTAAACTTGATAATGAGAGTAAACTTTTAAATTTAAAAGGAATATCGCAAGCAAAAGTTGTAAAACTTTTAAACCATTTTGGCACATTTGAAGCTTTAAAGCTTACAACTCTTGATGAGATAGCATTGGTTTTAAACGAAAAGGATGCAATAATAATTAAAAACATTTATTTATAAGTGTAGTTTTTTATCTATTATGATATATTTGTGCCTACAATATTTGCATAGCAAGGCTTAGATTGATGAAAAAGGAAGTTCTAGTTAATGAAGAGTACACTCCTAATGGAGGTGTTATGATAAGTGAAATGAACTTAGAAGGCATCATAACTTTTGCAAACAGAAATTTTTGTGAAGCTACAGGGTATGAGTTTAATGAGATAATTGGAAAAAGTTACTCAATAGTGAAACATCCTGATGTGCCAGACACTCTATATAAAAAGATGTGGCAGATCTTGCGAGACTCACAAGCATGGAGCGCAGTAGTTAAAAATATCCGTAAAAATGGACACTATTACTGGATTGAGACTGAGATAATGCCAATTCATGGTGAAGATAAAAAGATTAAAGGCTATATAGGCTCTAGTAGAGCCGCTTCAAGAAAAAATATTCAAGAGGCAGAAAAACTTTATGAAAAAATGCTTAAAAGTTGATGGATAGAGATGCTGATATATAATCATCAAAAAGAGCTTATGGGAGTTGATGAGCATAGCCTCAAGACTTTAGGTTTTTCCACTTTCTCACAGCTTATAAGTGAAGTAGAAGACTTTGCAGATTTGTTTGTAAAAACACCTGGTTATATCCACAACTTTAAACATCTGCACTGGATAGATTTTCTCACATGTGCAGATCCAAATCAAGAATCAAAAGTTATTTTAAAGGTAAAAGATAAAAACTTTAGATGCAACTTAGATATTAAAGTGATTTATCTAAAAGAAGACCCAAATGAGATAGCTTATGCTGTAAATCTTCTAAATCTTAAAGCTTTAACTCAAACTGAATATGAGATGGCAAAAGAAAATATAGAGCACAAACCAGCTCTTTGCCCTAATATTTCATTGGATATTTTAGAAGATGATTATGAACAGGATGAGGTTGAAGAAGAGTGTGTTGAAGTAAAGCGAGATGAGCTTGAAGAAGAGGATACTATATATATAGATGAATTTGAAGATTTTATAGTAGATGCTTATGAAGATGAGCCTTTAGAGATAGAAGAAGAGCTTCCCGTCTCTATCTACGGTCAGTTTTTAGAGATTGGCAGTGATTATATTTATAACCCACAACTAGCTTCTGATGAGTTAGGACTTCCACTAGAACTCATTGAAGAGTTTGTTCAAGATTTTATTTCTCAGGCAAATGAGTTTAAAGAAGACCTCTACACCTCACTAAGTGAACACAATATAGAAAATGTAAAAATACTATCACACAAGCTTAAGGGCGTAGCAGCCAATCTTCGCATAGAAGATGCTTTTGAGGTGTTAAATAGAGTTAACAGTTCTGAAAATTTATTAGAACTTAAACAGAGTTTAAATAAATTTTATGAGATGGTGCAAAAATTAGGCGAGAGAAAAACTGTAAAAGATAAGATGCCATTAGAAGAGCAAATTTTTGAGCCTGAGTTAAAAAAAGAAGAGGTACAATCTTATTACGACAGAGCTAGAGCTGCTAGAGAGATAGGTATAGATATGCAAAGTTTTAATGAACTATTTGCTGATTTTATGGATGAAGCAAAAGATTATATCTCGCAGATGCAAAAAGCTATAAAAAATGGAGATTTCGAAGCTTCTAAGAAGGCTTCTGTTAAACTCAAAAGAATGTGTGAGACTATAGGAGTAGATAGTTTTGCTGAGGAGTTAGACACTATCTTAAAAACACAGGACTTAAATGCGCTAGAAGAGAACGTAGCTTCTATCAGTACAAAGTTAAATCTTATATCAATCGTGGAAAATTGATGCAGTTTGGTTTAAAAAGCAGATTAAAATTAATTAGTTTACTCCCCATAGTTATACTCTTCTTTTTAACAAGTTACTATCTCTATAGTTCATACAAAAAATATAGCAGTGCAAAGATGCTTCATGATAAAATTATCGAAAATAGATACCTAAATGAAGTAATTGGTAATGTAGCCAGGGAGAGGGGCATGACTGCGATGTATCTTGGAAATCCATCGCAAAATATTTTACAATCTCTAAAAGAGCAAAGAAAAATAGTAGATGAGAGGTATAAAGAGTATCTCTCTCAAGCAAAACACAAATCAGAGTCACATAAGCACTCAGATAAAGATGCTAGCTGTAACGCATGTAAAAATATTATATCCACACAAAAGACATTAAAACAGATTCAATTAGCAAGACAACTTGTAGATAGTGATAAGCCGACCTTTGGAGATATATTTACCAATAATTATGCAAAGGCTCAAAAAATACTTATTGCTGAGTTAAAACAGATAACAGAGTATCAGATAGACAAAGATATAAATGAGCTATATT
>Ga0265293_10004203_pt1 | contig 25653 bp, 22 predicted proteins | sample Munlanlewell138R_FD_192505 | JGI IMG/M metagenome (GOLD analysis project Ga0265293, IMG submission 192505) | Leachate microbial communities from a municipal landfill in Southern Ontario, Canada - Leachate well 138R | ecosystem: Engineered > Solid waste > Landfill > Unclassified | place: Canada...
TTATGGTGACACTTATAATAATTCAAGTATTTGTAGAGTTTAAAAAAGTCTTTGAAAGTTCGTTGTTGAGGAAGTTTAAGTATGGTGCGCCCGACACGATTCGAACGTGTGACCGCTGGTACCGCAATTCAATTAGAATAAGTACTTAAATTCTATAAAACATTCACAAAGGTCCTATTTATAGGGAAACTAAAGCATAACTTCTAATGCTGTTGATTTGGATATTTGTCAAAACGACAATATTTTGACAAGCATTAGGGCATAGTTAAGGCATAGTTTTATCTCGATAAGAGAACAATTAATCTTCTTTTTTATAAGTATAAAACTTAACATTTAAACAAATACTTGCACTTATCTAAGCTATCCTACTTATCCATGTAAAATACAAAATCACTTATTATCTATATCCACCTAGCACAAAAAAATAGTTCTCAAAACTCTCTTGGACAAGCTTGATTGTTAATTCTATAAAAGGTTTATAGTTTTTGGTTGTATGTGCTATATCAAGGGCTTTGTAATACTCTAGTCTATCTGCTACTTTTATGATGACTGGCGGATAACCATGTTTTATGAGTTCTAGGTTCATAAGAAGTCTCGATGTTCTTCCATTACCATCAGCAAATGGATGAATTTTCACAAAATCGATATGAACTCTAGCAGCAAGCTCGATTGGATGAAGATTGTTATGTTCTTCTTTATACCAATGAATAAACTCTTGCATCTTACTAGCAACCTCTATTGCTTCTGGTGGTCTATGCTCTGCACCACTTATAAGAACATTTATATCTCTATATTTACCAGCACCATCTCTGTCTATATTTTTTAAAATAAGTGTATGGATAGATTTAATGTCATGTTCATTTAAAAGCTCATTTTTTTGAACTAACTCTTCTATAAAAAATATAGCTTCTTTATGGTTAGTAGCCTCAAAATGCTCTCTTAATGTTTTACCACCAACAGTAATGCCCTCTAGGACAATTTTAGTCTCTTGAAGCGTAAGAGTATTTCCCTCAATAGCATTAGAGTTGTATGTCCACTCCACTACAAGGTTTTCATGAAGATTTTTTGTGATCTCTTTTGATAATGGCCTGCGTTGATCTAGTTTGGCTTTTAGTTTATCTATTTTTGAGAAGTCCATATTTTTTCCATTTTATTTGTAAGTATTATATCATTAAGGGTGACTTTACATGAATTTTGCCAAACTAACCTTACACAAAGCACTAACACTAATACCAAGCTCTTTTGCCTTAGACTCTATCTTGAGCTTTTCACTTGCTGTGACATTTATAAAAATTTGCTCGCTAGCTTTGTCACTAGCATCTTTTTTTGGTCTGCCACCTTTATTCTTTTTAGCTTTACTCATATCAGCTGAGGCTATAAACTTGCTTGTCTTTTGCGAAATATCTAACTCATCTAAATCTTTTATCTTTGCCATTACATATACACCTTATTATTTACTAGTATTATACTTAATATCATTTAGTTTTTAAGTAGCTCTTTTACTTCTTTTACTAGCTTTTTTATCTCTTTTGCAGCGGAGCCTTTTTTATTATACTCACTTACAGTCAAACCTTCACCATAACTATTTTTAAGATCTGCTCTTGTGTATATAACACTCTCTAGCAGATTGAAGTGTTCTTTTTTATCTGATATATACTCTCTAAGCTCTTTTAGTTTATTTTTAGATCTACTATCTACATTGTTTAAAAGAACATTTGTTTTTATATCTGTGCCGAGTGCATCACTAGCTTCTATTAGTATCTTTCTAAACTTCTGTAAGCCAAATATTTCTATTTGAGAGATACCTACTGGAGTGATTATCATATCTGCTTTAAGAAGTGCTGCACGATTAACATCACTATCATATCCACCACTATCTATGATGAGTAAATTTTCTTTGTTGTTTGCGTACTCATTGATAAAACTAGTAAACTCAACATCACTCTCTTTAACACACTTTATGGTTGCTAAATCTTCATTAGCTCTTAGTTGGTTAAATAAGATGGCTGAGTTTTGAGAGTCTAGGTCTAGTATTGTTATGTTCTTGTGTTTCTTTTGTATCCCATATGCAAAGTTTATTGCTACTGTGCTTTTACCAACACCACCCTTTTGATGACCAAACAGTACTATCATATATAACTCCTTTAAAACAAGTATAATACTTGCATATAACTAAATTATTACTTATATTTTACATTATTGATAATGTAGTCATTTTTCTTTGACAGTTTTGATTTTATATGTCAATATATAGAATTAAATTTCAAATGAGAGGGTTAAAATGAGTGATAATAATGGGAGTATTTTAGACTCTATAATTGCGGGGTTCACACTTGTTGATGCTTTTATTGTACTACTAACACCATTTCTACTTACGCCTAGAGGAGTATTAGGGTATGAATTCTCAAGTACACTAACTAGTAATACTTTTACATCTAAAATAAAATAGAACTAAGGCATATGATTTACCCTATATCTAGTTCCTCTACCTGTTGTACCCTCTACTTTTTTTATACACCTTTTAGCTAGTAAGTCTGCTATATCCCTTGAAGCATTAGTTTCAGCAGTATCAGCAATTTTTACATACTTCTTTTTACTGAGATCTCCTTTGAAGTTTTCACTTCCAATATCTAGTAGTCGGTTTAGTACTTTTGTTTGTCTAGCGTTTAGTTCGTCTTCTCTATGAGCATCCCAAAACTTTGTTTTTTCTACTATATAGTTTAATTGTTTCCCTGCATCTAGCAGGGCGTGGTGTAAAGTTTTAAAAAACCACTCCATCCAGTAAGTAATATCTAGTGGATCATCTTTAGCAAATCTTCCAGTAGTTTTATCAAGAGCTTCATAATAACCTCTTCTATCTTCATAGATACTCTTTGACATAGTATAAATTTTTGAAAAAGAGGATTGTTCAAATTTTGAGAGGACTCTATCTGTTAAAGCCCTTGTGATTCTTCCATTGCCATCATCAAAAGGATGAATGATTACAAACCAAAGATGAGTTAAGCTAGCTTTTTCAAGTGTAGTTGGAGTATTGTTAAACCATTTTATAAAATCATTTATCTCTTTTTCAAGATTTTCATGTGCTGGTGCTTCGTAATGGATCTCTTCTTTGCCATAGTCGCCTGATACTACTTGCATAGCACCTTCGCCTCTAAATTCGGCTACTTTAATCTTTGCAAACCCACTATAACCTTTTTCAAACATCCCATGGTGCCAGCCAAAGAGTTTATCAAGTGTTAAATCTTCATCATAATTTGTGTTGGCATCTATAAGAATATCTACATAGTTATCTTCTTTTTTTAAAGCTTTGTAGTGTTGCTGTGATTCTAAACCCAACTTTTGCTTGATAGATGAGCGAACACTTTGGCGATTTAGTATCTCACCTTCTATTTCACAACTTGCAATTATCTCATTTTCTAAAGTTTGAGCTAGTGAATATTTTGAACTCCGCTCATCCATTAAAAGCATAAACGATTTTAGCTTTCCTTGCTCATAAGCTATATCTCTCAACAATGGCTCTAGCTTCTCTTTGTTGTACTTAAAGTTGGGATACTCATCATGCTCCCATATCCATTTTTGTTTTTTCATAGAGCGAGTATAGCTAAAGTGGAGTGAAAAATCAATTTTATCGCACCATAAAATGGTATGTAAGATACTTCTTTTCGTATCAAAAAAGATAATTTTATATATTGGAACCATCTGAACTTAATCTTAGTGAGCTTCTCTCTTGAGCTACCTAATTGTAGATATATAGCTTCTGATTTTACATTTTGGAAATAATCTACTTTTAAAATATTCAATCATATCTTCATGACTAACCATCTTTGCAGGAGTTGTTCGATTAAAAACTCTTTCTTTCAGTATTTATGTAATTTCCATATCTTCTAAATAATCAGTTGAAGCTGATTGATACCAGAAGTATAAAGTCATAAAGAGACCAATAAAACCCATTATATAGACTATTAATTCAGCCATCACACCTCTTTTAGATTAATTTTTTTGATTTCATCAATTCTAAAAGCCAAAGTAAGACTCAGGCAATATTTTAGTTTTATGTCATCTCCTCTTCTTAAGAAAATCAGAGGATTTACTCATTGTTATATAAAAAGTTTCAGAGGAGACAAGCAATCATGTTAAGGCAAGTTTGGCTTTGGATAGTGTTTCTTATGCTAATTATGCGAAAGTAAAATGTCTTAAAGACAACCTAGATAACAAGAGTAGCAGCTCTTTTTATCTTTATTAGCAAAACTAAACTTAACAAAAATTATAACAAAGTTTTTATAATTTCAAAATATTCACTATAATACGCTTATAATGATTTTTCACTTTAACTTTTAGTATATCGGGCTATAGGATAGGCTATTGGTACAAGATTATCATTAATAACAGTTTCACAAATTCCTCCTCATTAAAAAATGGAGGAGTTCTTTTTTAAATTTCATCTCCTTATATGCTACAATAAAACAAGAAAACATCAAACAAGGACATCCCATGCTAGAGATCATAAAAATTATCTTACCTATATCTTTAGCATTTGCAGTTTTTTTAATAACTAAAGATGAAAAATCTTTAACCCAAAAGTAAGCTAAAATTCAAAGAGAGATTATAAGTATTAAGTAGCGTCGCACTATTCATACTTCTTTCTCACTCTCTTACCACTCCTCACACTTATAAATAAGTACCATAACTGAGCTTTTAGTAAAATACTCTTTATCCATTTCCCAACCATCTTGCTTAGAGACTCTAAAAGTGTTAGCTGATGAGTATAGTCCGCCACCACTCTCGCACTTTAGTATTGCATTATTTTTAAAGTCACTAATGTTTTTTAAAGTAGTTTTTTGAGTGTCATACGCATCAAACAATAAAAGAGATATCATTATTGACAATATAATATAGGTTGTTGTAGATTTTTGCTTATTGTTAAACTCAATTGCAATTAAAGCAAGAGATATAAACATTACTACACTCAATGCTCCATAATTTATATACTCACTCATAACATACCCTCCAATTTAAAACTCTTCACAATCAACAACCAATATCAATCTATCATCTTTTACAAAGTAGTCTTTTTTTATGGTGTAGTTATTTGATTTTTGCACAAGATACTTTGTTTTACCAACAAAGCACTCTAGTTTCTTATCTTTGTTAAATAGCTCTATATTTCTATCATATAGATTTGAGAAGTAGAGGTTACCAAAAAAAGCAAATACAATAACAAAAACAGTGGTATATATGCTCATATATTTTTTTTTGCTTGTTCCACCAAAAAACAATAATAATATCCACAGAAGTATCAATGGTACAAAGTCTCTAAGATACATATATTCAAACATTTTTAATCTCCTTCTTTACTAAAACCACTTACCAAACTTCAGAATAAACCAATCAATCATAAACCTGTATCTTTTATTCGTAAGCACTATAAAGAAAAAGCCATATACAAATATTAAGATAAAAAGTTGAGATAGACACGCACCACTACTATCTGGTAAAAAGCTTATAGACACACATACATAATCAAAGGGCATCATCTGCTACACTCCTTTATCTTTTAGTAACTTCTTAACTTGAGCCTCTAGGGCATCTATCCTCTCATCTTTACTAGGAGGTGGAGTTGTACTGATGTTGTACTTTATGCATCTCTCTACTTTTTGCTTTTCAAACTGCTCTCTTCCTGTAAATAGCATCAGTACAAAGCCTATAAGAAATATTGCAATATAAGAGAGTAGATTAAAACCATTAAATGTACTACCTCCACTAGAGTTGTCTTCTATACTAACAAAAGCAGTAAAAACTACAAGAGCAGCTATAGTTAAATACATTAAGCCTCTCTCACTATAGACCTTCTCTTTCTCCTCTTTGCTAAACTCTCTCTTAGGACTATCATCTATAGTAATGCCATACTCTTTAATATCAATCTCAAAGTACTCTTCTATGTCTTTTGCAAGTTTAGTGTTAACGCTTTTTAAAATATCTTTTATATCGTGCCTATCCTCTGGGCTATTTAAATGATAAAAATATATAAGCTTTTTATCTTTACTTAGCTCAAATACTAACTCTTCATCTTTTACAATGAATTTGTTTTTATCCATAAATCATCACTCCTCTTGCATCTTTAGTGTTTATAGCCAAAAGTATTTTTATCTATCTAATGCACTAAATAAAGACTACCAACTTAAATAGTATGTAGTTCATTTAAAAGTATACAACTCTATTCTTAAGTTAATTTTAGACTACCATGTTATAATTTTATTAGTCAAGGATTTATACAATGAATATACAAGAGATACTAAAAAAAGAGTTTCCTAGTTGTGAGATAGTAAAGTTAAAAGATATCGCTATAAAGATAGCTGGCATCTCTAAGGTTAGAGTTGGTAAGAGTCGTACATGGACAAACTATGATGAAATATCTCTAAATTATATAGATGAGTATGGTGTAGTCTATATTCCACACGACCATAAAGAGGTAGCCCCAGCAAATGCTAGTGCTATGGATACTCAAATACTAAACGCTGGTGATTTAGTAATGACTCAAAGAGGTAGAGTTGGTAAGGTTGGCTTAATTGGTAAAGGTTACAGACGGGCTATAGTTGGTAATAACTCTATGATAAGAATCCAGTTTCCTCATAACAAAAAAGAAGAGACACCGCTATTTGTACAAGCTTATCTGCAACTACTCTTTGTGCGTGAGTATCTAGATAAACAAATTACTTGTAGTAGTGCTGATAGAAAGATACTAAGTGCAGCATCTTTGTCAGAGCTTCCTATACCTCTGTTTGAAGAGACTAAAGGATTGTTTCGTGACTTCTTATATACTAGGATGGAGCTATCATTAGAAGTTGCAAGGTTTAAAAGAGATATTGATGAGTTAATAGAGTTATATGATAAAAGAAAAGATGAGTCTGTTCCTCTTGGGGTAAAGAACTGTGATGAACTTGAAGCCGTATATGAAAAAGATATGAAGACTCTTGCAAGGCTATCGAAGCTAAGGGAAGAATTGAGTGGGTTTAATTGAGATTTGAAAATGAGAAAATAAAAAATGTTAGATGCGGCATTAACAATTATCACTGTTGTTGTAGTTTCAGTGTGTGTGGGCTATTTATAAATCTTTTTCTATAAACACCACTCAACAAAGCTGTTAAACTAAAATAATTACCTATACTTGAAGAGACAAAAAGGAGCTATTGAGTGAGATTAAATGAAGATGAGCATTTATTTACTTTTATAGTTTTTTGTAGCTTTTTATTTTTACTACTTATGGAGGCATATCAGTTTATACTTTTTGCAATCATAGCTATAGGTTTTATACTTATCGTTTTAAGAAACGATAAGTACAAGTATTTGATAAAAAGTATTGAAAGATTTTTTTAAGCTGAACTAAGACTTTTGCTGCTGACAGATTTTTTAAAAGCTCACTTTTTTTGTTCCAAAATCTCTTAAGGTTTGTGGAACTTTGCAGTTTTTACTTTTTGAACACTTTGTGGAACACCTAAAACTTGTAATCTCGACTGATGTTCCAAAAGTAAGAGCCTTGTAAACATTATGATTTAACTAAAGAGTTAATCCACTGCTTAGCTACAAAGTAAAACATTGTTATCAAGAATATAATAGCTCCACCAATATCAAGTATTGATTTTGATTCATTCTCTAAACTGTCCAATGTATATGCAAACCATTCTTTGGGAAACACAAAATCAATCATCAATGCAAAAGAGATTGTAACTGCCACAATTGATATTAGATAAACTATTAACACATCATTACCAAGAATCTTCTTTATAATTCCTGCTGTAATAATATTTGTTGCAGGGGCTGCTGCTAAAAAAATAAAAGCTACTCCTGGACTTACACCAACTGCTAACATTGATAAAGCAATAGGAATGGCTGAAATTGAACACACATATAGAGGTAGTGCAATTAAAAAGACCAAAAAATAGGCTATCAATAAATTATCATTTAAAAACTCAACACCATTGTTTGGAATTAAAAGTATAAATAAAGTTGCTAATATTAGACCGTAAAATATTGGTTTAGCAATATCACTAAAAACTTCATTCATCGCATAATTGTATGCTTTTTTAAATTGATTCTCTTTTAGTGTTTCATTAGAAGAAGAGCAACAAGAAGAAGAACTACAACAAGATTTTTTCTCTTCTTTTTCTTGAATGTCATCATATGATTCTTTTACAAGACTACCTGCAAGAACTCCACTAATAAAACTTGAAATAACTCTTATGATTGCCATTGGAAGACCAAATACACCATAAGTAGCTATTATTGAATCTATACCTGTCATTGGAGTTGTAATATAAAAACTTGTCACTGCTTTTTTAGATGCACCTTTTTGTCTTAAACTTGTAGCCAAAGGTATTACACCACATGAACAAAGAGGAAGAGGAATACCATATAGCGCACCTTTTAAAGCACTGTATTTATTATCTTCGCCTAAATGTTTTTTAATCCAATCTTCAGAGATATATAAGTGGACTATTCCTACAAAGATTAATCCTATTAAAACATATAGTCCTATCATTATTGATAGTTCCCAAAAGTTTTGTAAAAAATTTAATATAAACTCCATAGTTACTCCTTGAATAAAAATATTTTTTCTAATAACCCTGATAAATTAGGATTGTTTGATTCATCAATAAAATAGTAAATAGTTAATCCATCTCTTGATTTATTCAATATCCCACCATCTTTTAATTTACGTAAATGCTGAGATATTGCAGATTGATTAACTTCTAATATTTCACTCAGGTCACATACACAAAGCTTATTAAAGTTTTTAAGCAGCAATACAATCTTCATTCTCACACTATTAGATAGTAGCGCTAATTTTTCCGATTTATTCTCTATCTCTACATGATTATCAAAAATAAAATTCTTAGCTTTTTTAACTTCGCTCTTATTGCTCGCTTCTCTATAACATTCTTCACTCATTTAAACTCCAATATAACTATATTATAATATTCTAATATAGAAAGGTTTGTTAAGTGTATAATTTAAGGATATCTTTTAGTTGAAATTAAAGTTTAATACCAAATTACAATATACCTGAGTCTTATACTGAAGATGATATTGTTAAGGTCTTGCAAAAATATTTGGGATAAAGCCATAAACTGTTCTTTTTTGAACAGCTATAGATATGTTGGTTCTAAAACTCATTACGATTTATAAAAGCAAAAACTATTATCGTATCTCCATCTATTTTATAGATTATCACAAAACCTTTATGCACCAAATCACGAACATTTTCATCATCAAAATATATAGACTTTCTATGCTTGTGTGGAAAGTTTTGTATCTCTTTGCAGGCAGTGATGATCTCTTTATGGAACTTTCTAGCTGCTGAAGGCTTATCTTCAGCAATGACTTCCACGAATCCCTCAAGTCTATTAACAAATGCTGGTAAAAATTCAAGATTCATAACGACTTATAGTCTCATCAAGTTTTTTATCAAGTTCTTCAATTGACATTGTTTTTGAATCTGTATCTGCTAAAGATTCATAAGCTTTTGTCAAATATGTTTCTTCATCCAAACGATTCCAGTAATGTTTTGATTGTAAGCGCTCATATTCATCAATACTTATTATCACTGCTTCTGGCTTATTGTTTTTCATTACAGCAACTTTGTTAAGCTGGTGTGAAGTCAATTTCTCAAGAGTCATTTTAAATCCTTTGAGTAGATCAGTGACTGAAATCATCTCGTCTCTTTTGTAGGCTTGCATAATAATCCTTTGAATAATTATTTATATAATTAATTGAATTATAGCATAAATCAGAACTCTAAAAGCTATAGTCAAAATATTATTACGAAGGATTTACAATGAACGTAGGATATGCAAGAGTTTCAACTTCAAGCCAAAGTCTTGAAAACCAGATAGAGCAACTAAAAGCTGCTGGGTGTGAAAAGATTTTCTCTGAAAAAAGATCTGGAAAAAATGCATCTGACCGTGAACAATTCAAAATCATGAAGAATTTTATACGTGAAGGTGATGTGTTATTTGTTACTAAACTTGATAGACTTGCCAGGTCTGTAATAGATTTACATGAGTTTGCAAAGTATTTGGAAAATAAAGATGTAAACCTTAAAGTTCTAAATCAAAATATAGATACTACATCTCCAGCAGGAAGACTATTATTTACAATGCTTGGTGCTATAGCAGAGTTTGAACGTGACCTGATAAATGAGAGGGTTAGAGAAGGTATTGCAGCAGCCAAACTCAAAGGAGTTAAATTTGGTAGAAAAGCGATACTTTCATACAAAGAAAAGAAAGTTATATACAAACAACATGAGAAAGGAAAGTCAGTTATTTGGTTGTCAAACTTCTTTCATGTTGCACGTAACACAATCTACAGAGCCATTAAAGATGTAGCTCAGAAAAAGTAGCCTTAAAAGGCTACTTACAATCTGTTCAAAAATTCAAGTCTTTATGGAACAGGTTTTTTAACAGCTTATTTGTTTCAAATATAAGAGATTCAGGGAGAGACTGTTCAAAATTTTGTGTCCTATATTCTGTTGACAGATCAAACATCAAATAAACTTGAAAAAAATTTAAATAACAATACTTTTAGTTCAAATAATCTAAATTACAATACATCAAAATAAAATATGATAGAATGAATTCACATATAATTAAAGGATTAATATAATATCATGAGTTCAAATGTAGATAAAGTAAGATTTAGTAGAGCTGGTGATGATTTTCATTTACTTTGGACTGTAAGACGTTCTTTGCAACTAATTAATCCAAAATCTGATTTAATTGGTGTGGCTATTGAAGGTATCTCTCCAGAAGAAGAAGCAAATAATAAAGAAGGATTACTATCTATAGATACTGCTGAGTATTATAGTTCAGAAGATATAAATGAAGCTAGAAAGATTAAATATTTTCAATTAAAATATTCAACACTTGATTCAGAGAAAGAATGGACAGCAGCAACAATTTCACCTCGACATAAAGGAAAAGCAAAAGGTACAATAAATTCATTTGCAAAAAACTTTAAAGAAAAAATTGACAAATATGGGTTAGATTTTGTCTTATCAAAATATGAGTACTATTTTGTAACAAATAGACCTGTTGATATAAACATTAAAAAGCTCATAAACTTAAATAAACAGAATAAATCAGAAAATGAAAATAAAGAGATTACAAAAATATATCAACGTTTTTTTGAAGATTCAGAGCTAACAAAAGTAGAGTTTCATGCTTTTTTATCAATATTTGATTTTCTAGATACACAAGATAGCAGGTATCATCAAAGACAAAAGCTTAATCAAGAAATCAATGAGTTTATTCCAAATTTTGATACAGATATCTCAATAAAACTAAAAGAATTAGTTGGCTCAAGAATTATGCCTGAACATGAGATAGATCCTGTAATTAGAAAAGAAACTATTTATCATGCTTTTGGAATAACAAAACTTGAAGATATTTTACCTGCCCAACCATCTTTTATTATTTTGGAAAACTATATTCATAGGGAACAAGAAAATGATATATCAGCGCAAATACTAGAATCTAAATATCCCGTTGTAATTCATGCTTCTGGAGGAGTAGGTAAATCAAGTTTTGCTCAAAATTTACCTAACTTAATGCCTGAAAATAGTAAATATGTTATTTTTGATGGATTTGCAAATGGTGCGTATAGGTCACCAAAAGATCAACGACATTTACATAAAAATGGATTAATTCAAATTATTAATGAGTTTGCTATCCAAGGACTATGCTTACCTTTACTGCCAAGAAATGCTTCAAATGACGAACTCTTGAAAGTTTTTTATAATAGATTAGAACAGATTGTATTTGAGGTCAAGAATAAAGATAAAAACAGTATGGTTTTAATTGTTTTAGATGCAGCAGACAATACACAAACTGCAGCTTCTGAGTTTGGAGTAAAATCATCTTTTACAAATGATCTTTTACAAATTCCCTTACCTCATGGTTGCAAGATAGTAGCATTATCTAGAACCGAACGATTAAATATATTAAATTTAAAAGAAAATGTATTAAAAATTGAACTTAACTCAATGACATTTAGAGAAACTAAAGAATATCTTCAAAGTAAATTTCAAAACATTTTAGACAAAGATATTGATTCATTCAACAAATTTACTTTTGGTAATCCTCGTGTTCAATCATACTTATTAGATTCAGGACGTTCTTTAGATGAGATAATAAAACTATTAGGTCATAAAGGATTAAGTTGTGAAGATCTTATAGAATCACAAATAGAACAACATTTAAATAATTTACAAGAACAACATGTATATAAAAAAGAGGAAATAGATTTACTTTGTGAGTCTTTAGCGATATTACCACCTATGGTGCCAATAGACATATTAGCTAAAGCTAGTAGTATTGACAAAAGTTTAATTGTAAGTTTCTCAGCTGATTTAGGCTTGGCATTATTTATTAAAGAAGAGAATGATAGTATTCAGTTTAGAGATGAACCAGTTGAAACATGGTTTAAAAAAAGATTTAAAGCTACTAAAGAAACCTATGAACTACTTTCTACAAGACTATATGATTTAAAAGACTCAAACCCATACGTTGCCATTACGATTCCTAGATTGTTGTATGGAGCTAAACGATATGATGATTTATATAACAATGCATATTCAAACAAATTGGATATCACTGATCCTATTCAACAACAAACTATTATTGTAGAAAATATTACCTATTCTATTAAAATTGCTAGCCAACAAAAAGATTTTTTGAATTTAAATAAATTACTTATAGAACTTTCAAAAGTTTTATCTATTAAAGATAGAAGCTTGGAGTTTATTTTTAATAATGCTGATTTAATAGCTACATTGGCAGGAACTGAATTCATCAATGATTTTTTATACAGAGAAAAGCAAGTTGATAAAGCAGGGATTTTATATGCTAGTAGTGCATTAATGTTATCAATGAACCCAACTTATCATTCTGAAGCAAGAATGTTCTTGAGACTTACTCAAGAGTTTTTAAAAGAGTGGGTTAACTATTCTGACAATAAAAGGCATGAACATCGTATTGAAGATAGAGATAGAGCAAATATCACCCTAGCATATTTATATACTGAAGGGGTTGAAGAAGCAGTTTATGAGTTAAATAGATGGCGTGATGATTCTATAAAATTTAAATCTATGAAAATAGTAATACAACATTTGATAGAACATCAACAAATAAATATGATAGAAGAACTATTAATATATACTAGTTCAAAAAATATTAATATGATGTTCGCAATTATTGTTCAATTACATCATTATAATTTACCAGTGTCTAAAGAAATCACTAATATTGCTTTAAGAACTTTATTAAAAGTGAATAATAAAGCAGACAATACACTTATATTAACAATTATTCAATTAGCACTAAAAAACAATCTAAATAAAAGGTCCATATTAAAACTTATAACCAAATATTTACCAAAAGGCGAAATACATAAAATTTCATATAATTATGAAGATAGAGGTAGACTTTTTCTATACTATCATATTATTTATAAACTATTAAAAGATGAAACTTTAGAATTAAAAGATTTTATAAATAAAGATTCTGAAGAAAGTAAACAATATTTTATAAAAGCTCTTTTCCCTATCTATAAATTATACGGAGAAATTGTTACACAACGTAAAAAACTTTCAAAAGAAGAATATATAGAGGAAATTAAACAATGTTTGAGTAAATCTTCTGTGGATGAATGGAGATTTGAAAATAACTATAATTTAAGGGATATACCTTATATAATTACATATATTACTACTGATATTTTGCTATTGATTGATGTCATTGAAAATTATGATATTGTTTTAGAATATCTTAGAAAAAGAAAAAATTATGTTCCCCACCATGTCTTTATAAATATTGCTCAAAAGATATTATATAAAGATAAATATATAGCATTAAAGTTTATTCAAGAAGCATATAACTCTACCATTTCTATTAAGATTACATCACAAGACTCAAATATTCTTGTAGAATTAGCAAAAGCTGTACTTCCAATATCTAAAGATGAAGCACAAGCATATTTTGAATTAGCATTAGAATCTAATTTAAACTTAGGCGATGATGCCAGAGCTAGATTAAACTTATTATGCGATATTACAAAGAAGCTTGATAAAATGGATAATTGTCCTAGGTTAGCTTATGAGTTTTTGAGAATATCAGAGTTAGTGTATCATTTTGATGGACATAAGTTTCAATGGGATACTATAATTGATGCAATCTATAATATAGATATTTATTCAAGCTTAGCTATTGCAAGTAGATTAAAAGATAGAAATATAGTTGATTTCTATGAAACCTTAACTGAAATCCTTTATAAACTACTTCAAGATAACTATATTTCTCCACAAACATTTACTTCAATGATTATCCTTACACAAAACTATGGTTATGGATTTCATAAATCTATAAAGTTATTATCTAAGAAAGATATTGATAATGATTTATTTATAAGTCTTCTTTCTAAACTTATTAAAACTATGTTACTTGAAAACAATGAAATAGATTCGTATTATATTAAAAAAATTCAGCATATCTTAGAAGAAAAAAATATTAAAAATAAAGATATTGATTTTTATTTAGAACATAATAAAGAAGATAGTTATATTAGTTCTTTTGAAAAAGATGATGATGTTATTGATTGGGATAATATTTTTAAACAATTTGATTGTCTTACTTCTGAAAATATCCAAGAAGCTTATGATTATTTCAGAGAAAATACAAAATATGTTGATCATACTTATTTTTTTGAAGAGATGCGAAAAAGAATTGACTTTGATAATAGAAAACAAAATTTAGATAGCTTTGTTAATTGTGATTATGATATTAAAACTATAATTGATCAAATAGCAGAGTATTATAAAGATTGGAATGATAGCGTTGCAATAAAAAAATATATACCAAAACTTATTGAAAATATTTTTCTTAATCAGTCTGTCAATATTTTAGATTCTTATTGGTTAAGCGTGAGTTTGAATACTGCAGAAAAGTTAACAGGAAAATCTAGAACAAATTTGATTTTAAAATTATTAGAAAAAGGTTTAGAGAATATTCAATCATATTCTTATGAAGCAATTTTAAGACTAGTAAATGAATTTAAAAATCTTATAGCTCCAGAAGAGACAAAAGAACTATTAACTTTTGGAATTGAACAATTTCAAGAGGATTTAGAAGATGACAGTAGTGATGGTATATGGCAAGATAACTTAACTCCTCCATCTAATATAAATGACACTTTAGGTGCATTTATTTATATTGCTTTAGGTTCTACAAAAGGTGAAGATAGATGGAGAGCTATGTATATTGTTAGGATGTTGTGTGAATTTGAAGAAAAAGATATTTTAAATTCTATTTTAAAACAGCTAGAAAACTATGATATTTCTTTTATTTACAAGCATTTTAAGTTTTATGATTTACATGCAAAACTATATCTTTTTATATCATTGGCTAGGGTTGCACTAGATGATTCAAAAGTTTTAAAAACATATTCTAATATATTTAAACATTATGCAGTAGATTGGCTACCTCATGCACTAATAAGAAAATACTCTGTCAATATAGCATTATCAATTGAGCAACAGTTTCCAAGTACTTATACAATAGAAGACTTATCTCAATTAAGGCAAAAAACAATTTCTAAATTTCCAAAACAAATTATTACAAGTGGAGAAAGATATTCTAAAAAAAGACTGAAAACAAAGATAAAAAGGGATAAACATTTACATTTTGGAATAGATTGGGAACCATATTGGTTTAAAGATTTAGCAAATGCTTTTAACATACCTATTTCAGATATCTCTCAAATGATTGAAAACTTAATACTTGATGATTGGGGTTATGACGAAAAATTTGAACATTGGGATTATGATTTAAGAGCCAAATATAAAATATTTATAGATGATATGAAAACTAATATATGGAAAAGTGACTATCCTCAACAAGATGGATTAAGTTTTTATATAATTTACCATGCAATGTTTTGTATATCAGGTAAACTATTTGACAATTATCCTATTTTTTATGATGAAGAATATGAAGATAATCTATGGGAAGATTTTTTATCAAGACATACTCTCACTAGAAAAGATAATAAATGGGTATCAGATAGAAAAGATTTTTTTCCTACAGATTTATATCGAGATTATAAAGAATTGTTAAAAGATAATAACTGGCAATTTTCTGTCACTCATAATGATTTTGATAAAGTTTTAAGATTTAAAGAAGATAATTTTCAATATTTACCAATTTATGGAAGTTGGGAATATAGTAGTGAAGAGATTTCAATTCAAAGTGTATTTATTAGTGAAACAAACTCTCATTCGCTATTAAGAGCACTTCAAACAGTTGAAAACCCAAGAGATTTTTATTTAGCACCTGATCAAGATAGAAGAATAGTACAAAAAGACCAATTTGAAATGTTTGGTGTTATTGAAGATTATGATTCCTTAGAATTAAAACTAGATCAATTTGATCCATTGGCAAAAATTAGTTATCCTGGACTAAAACCAGCAGAATACATTATTGAAAAATTTAAACTTCAATCAGATGGAGAAAATAGAATTTGGAAAAATGCTCAAACGGATGTATTTATTTCTGAGTTGTGGAGTGACTATACGGGTAGAAGATTACAAGTAAATTATGATTATCTATTACATATGTTAACGGTAATGGAAAAAGATTTATTAATTAATGTTGAGATAAAACGGGAAAAGAAATCTTATCATAGAACTTACGATCCTGATAAGGTTTATTATTCCCCTTATTTTAAACTATATTTATTTAAAAAGGATGGTACTGTTCATGAACTCTATAAAAATTATAAAATTAGGTGAAAAAATTGTTGATGAACTATTATTGAGTAATGGGGTTGATACTTTATCAAAATGGATGGCTCACTATATTGCTGAACTAATTGAGAAAGTTAAAAATTCAGAAGGTGAAGAAAAAGAGAAGTATGAAAAAGAATGTTTTGAAACAATATTAAAACTTTGGGGAGAAATTCATAAAGTTCCTAATGTAGCAGCCCCTTTATCTCGTTTTGAAAAGATTTATGAACTTTGTGAAGAGATGATATCTAAAGATAAATATAGATATTTCCCTAAAAAACATGAAGATGATACAAATGAGTTTTTAATTTTGGCAAAAGTAGTAGATGCTTTATCTAAAAAGATTGTTAAAAATGCTTTTTTTCTTGCATATCAAAATGCAAGTGAAGAGGAAAGAGAATGGCTTGAATTTGATATGATAGATGATGTGCAACAGCTGAGGAAAATAGAAATCTTGCTTGAAGATGATGTTGATGATCAGCTCAATATAGATGAAAAAGAAAAACAAGAGTTGATTGATGCAGTTAATAATTTATTAGAAATAATAAACATAATAGAAAATAATTAGAAAGGGTAATATGTTATACAAAGATTTAGAAACGTACTTTTCAGACAATACATATGAAGAATTTATAAAAGAATCATTATCCCACATTCAAAATCTCGATAAACAGCCTACACTTGATAATTGCTTGTTTTTTGTTGCCGAGAAGTTTAGAACAAATAAAGAATTAGAGTTTTATATTATGTTAAATGATTTTTTTGAAGAACATAAAAATCATTTTTTTTCTATTGAAATAAGAACTATTCTTTTAATATCAGCCTCGAATCATATTTTAATTGAGAACTATCTATCTATTAATAAATCATTTTTTATTATTCATAGTGTTGCAGATTATGGACTGAAATATATGGATAATAAAGCAGATCATGATGACTTTTTACACCCTTGTATAAATTTATTAACGCTATTTGCCCATAAATTCATTTCTCCTTTAATTGCAATATTTATTTTTGAACATCTTACTTTTACCATAAGTTACGCAAGAAAATATAGTACCGATTATGATTTTATTAAAGGTATTTTACTTAATATAATGAGTTTTCCTATTATTCCAATAAGCCGAAAAAAAGAAGATATAACAAAAATAGAAGTTGAAGGTATGCCAAAACTAGTTGATATATTAAAACAACATGCAGAAAATGATATATATTGTATAAATTTTATAATTCAACTATTTGAATGGTGTGACGATAATTCAGATGCAGGACATGAATTAGACTTTGAAAAACTTTTTTATATCCTAAAAGAAATTCAAGAATTAACTCCAAGTATAAATTTTGATCGAGACATCGAATTATCATTAATGAGATATAGAAAATATTTTGATTGTCATTATGACTACATGGAATTAGAAAACTATTATGAAATACATGGAGATGATATAAATTTTATAAATAGACTCAGAATAATTACTCAATTATTTTTAAAATTAGACAAAGAAAAATATATGAAGGTTTTTGAAAATGAAATATCGTCTATAGATCCTGTCGATTTAAGAATTTTTATCGAAAAATTAGCTCCTGATACATTTTCAGCATATATTACTAGTTTAGCTGACTGGAATAAAGAATTATTTTTTAACTTTTTAGAAAAAAACTATCACACAAGTAGAGAGATATTTGATTCTACTGCTTTTTATATTCATAGAAATGACTACACAAATATCATAGAACAAAATAACTATAAATTTGAAGTAATATCATCTTTACATTCCAATATTATAAACTCAATAAATGATATTAATAGCCTTAATATAACTATTAAACATGAAGCACATTTACAAAACACAGATTATATTATAAATAGAGAAAACGTACCAATTGAGAATTCAAGAGAAGAAACAAACTTACTTAGCTATCTATCACAATATTATCATATTGATGATTTTAATTTTGATGAATCAGTAGAGTATATCTTAATATTTCAACAAATGAGAGTACCTTTGCAACAATTGCTATTAAAAAAATATAATAAACTATACCCATTTATTAATATTTTTGACAAAAGAAAAATAAATAGAAAAAAAGTAGAAAAAGTTATCCACCTTGTTTTATCTGATTCATCAACTATAGACCAAGAGAAACAAATAGTTACTTACATTTCAAGTATTAGTAATAATGTTGTTTTTGAATATAAAACTATTGACTCATTTGATTCTTTAATGGAAATACTAAATTCAGATGAATACTCGGTAATTTCTGTAACTACCCATGGAGAAGTTAACACTAGAGAACCATTAGATTACAAAATAAAAATTGGTAATGAATATATTAATATGCTTGAAATTAATATAAATTATAGTAATTTAAAGGATAAGAGACTTCTATATTTAAACATATGTGACTCAGGTCATTTTGGATTAAAGAATGGATTATTAATGGAATCTTTATCAACTCAACTTACTCATAATTCCCAAGCAGTAGTATCAAATATGTGGCCTATTTCACAAAGTTATTCAAGTACATTTTTAATGATATTTTTTCTTCAATTAAAAAACACATATGACTTTAAGAAGGCATATCAAAATACTTTATTACTTGCTATCAATAATGAATTAGATACATTTATATTCGATAATAACTTATATAAAGATGAATTAGAACTATTTAGAATATTCTGTGATAGTTCAATGAATAAAAAAAGTATAGTTAATTGGGGATCTATGGTTTATCAAGAATAAAACTTATATTACTATGTGAACTGCCAACATAAAATAGGACACAAATGAGCTTTAAAAATATAAGTTCAACAACCTGTTCCTTTTGGAGCATGTTCAAAAATTCAACTCTATTTGGAACATTCTTTCTGTTATGAAAATCTGCTCTAAAAATAAGAAGTTGTTGAATTAAATAGTATCTAGTTTGTAGGTGACATTCCACTTAGAAAATTATATTCTTTGTCCTGTTTTTAATTCTTTTTCTAAAGATTGAATTTCTTTAGCTGTACGATCTGGAGCTTCTTTAAATGCTTTTTTATATGTTTTAAAGAATTCATCTCCTAGTTTATCATAATATTCAAATTGTTTATCTACTGTATAATCATACATATCCATTAAATTTACTGCTAGATAAAAATTATGAACTTCTACTAATTTAAATAGCTGATTATACTCAAAGGTATCCCCAAAATGTTTTACTATATATAATAATTTAACTACCGTATCAATATATTTAGAGAGATTAAATTCATTATATATTGAACTAATATATGTATCAGATAATAATAACTTATAATATTTTTGAGATTTCTCATAATCTCTAAAATGAAAATAGTGTTCAGCAAGTTCTCTTATTGAATTTTCTGATTCATTAGTCACATGGGCTCTTTCTTGTGCGCCTTCATGATAAGTTTTTATTTTTCCATCTTGAAATCTGTTATCCCAAAATATATTTTCCATATTTTGAATTTCTTTCTTAAGATTTTTAAAATCAACAATGTTTTCTATATAGTCTATTTGTATATTTATGAATTCCTTGTATATCTCATCTCGATTTTGATTTATATGTGTCAATAGACTACTTAAAATATCTAAATAACTTGTTGCTAAATTTTTTACTAATAATTTATTTTCATGATATAAATTTCCCAAATAAAATATAATTTTCTTTTCTTGCATAAGATACTGTTCTAAAGTATCGTTTTTTAAATGAAGAGAATGCAAATCTAAGAGAATTCTTTTATGGTATTTATATTGTTTTAATATATCTTTTTTAAAATCTATTTTTATCTGTTTTAAAGTCTTTAATGTGAAGTTTATACCTTGTTCGTAATCTTCATCCTGAATATAATATCTATTGATCTCTTGAAGATGATGTATATCAAAATGATTATTTATTTCAGAATATGAAAACTCAAGTTTAATTAACTTATCAAAAGTATTTAGTTGTTTGTATATTTCTTTTAAATGAGGATAAATAAAATATTTAAAAACTCTTATCCAAAAATGTTTGAATCTATCCTTGTCGTTTTTTTGACTAAATTCTTGAGCTTTTTGAAATACTATATAACAACTTTCTAAAAAATACATATTTTGTTGTTTATTTTCTTTGGAATCTTCTGCCAAATTATGGAAATAATCAAAGCAAATGTAATAAAAAAATTGAATTTTTGTATTTGTTTGAAAGATATTGTGAATCAAATGATCAAATGTTTTGTCTAAAAACACTTCTAATAAATTATGAAAATAGTCATATGCTAGAATGGTTTTATATCTTAAAAGGATACTATATACTTCTTCCATTATCTGATAGTGAAATGGCTCTAAATTTGATTTTCCATGATTTACTAAAAAGTCTGATATTTCAACTTTAATATTACTATTGACATATTCAATGCTTTGTTCTAATAATAACATTTCTACATCTTTTTTATTAGCACCCCTTTCTATGTTTCTTACTTTCACTAGCTTTGCAAAAGTAAGAATTAATTTTTCACTATCTAAATTAATTAAATAATTTACAAACATATCAAGTGTTTTTTGGTCAAATGGCTTTGTAGTTAGAGTAGAAAGAAGTAATGTATTTACAGCAATATTCCCATACTCTCCAAAATACTCTTGTAATATATGAAGCCTTTCTTCTAAAACTGCATAAGCCATTAAATTAAATTGTTGTTTAAAGGTTTTATCTGAATTCATATATTCAAAAGCATCTTTATATTTGTTATTTAGTATTTTAAAAGTTTCACTTAATAATGAGTTAAAGTTTGTAATATCATGGTTATATCTCAAAGGGGTTTGCACAATTAGATGTTCTTTAATATCGTGATTTGAACTATATAGTTTTTCATCACAGAGTATATTGATTGTTTCTATTGCAAAGAGTGTATTAACATACTTTTTTTGATCACAGTTTTCATTAATTAAGTTCGCTGTAATACCATATGCTAAAGCTTTATCTTTCATCTTTTTTTCATTACTTATATTTGATGGATCAATAGTAAGTGAAATAAGTTCTGTTAAACTATCTTCATCTAAACCTTTTAAATTAATAATATTTGTCTCAAGTCTAATACCATTTGAACAATTATTTATACAACTATCTGTATTGATACCTGCTTGTTGTAAAAGTGACACTTTATATTGGTTGAGTTCAATGTTTTCTTGAGCTATCTTTAATGCTGTAGTAGCATCACTTGCTCTTTGAGTAGCTACTATATAGCTATTAAATTTCATTGTTTTAGTAAAGTACTTTAAGATAAATTCACTACTCATATCATCTATCCATTGAAGATCATCTATAAAAAGAATTATTGGTAATGTTTCATCTGATAATTTTTGAAGCTTAATAATTGATTCTCGTATATTTTCTAGTTGTTGTTCTTTAGTATTTTCATTACTACTGTTTAAATCTTGACTAGAGTGTTCTAACATTTTTATTGTATTTTTTTCTAAAGTCATTGAGTCTTTAATTGAGCTTCCTATATCAATAATATTATTGAATCCCAAGAGATTTTCTATTGCATCTAAAGTTTTTTCAATAGCTAATTCTTTTATTTTTTCAATCACAGTATCTTCTAGCGACTTAATTGTTGCTAATCTTTTTGCTTCTTGAATAATTGAATCTTTTAACGAAGCAAGTCCTGTATTTGATGAACTATGTCCTACTTGGTTTAAAAGTGTAAGTTGGATTATTTTTTGACCATTAGGTTCTGACTCTCTAATTTGTTTTATATGTTTCTGAACTAGTTTTGTTTTACCTAAACCTGGATCAGCTTTGATAACTTCTAAATTTTTTAGTGTATTATCATTTTTAGATTTATTAAATTGATCTTTTAACATTAGAAGTTCTTTTTCTCTTCCAACAAAAACTGAAGACTTAACTGCAATATTAGGTATATCACTTGATGGACGCTCAAGCATTGCATATCTTCCTGTAAATCTTCTTTGTTCATCTAAAAGTTTTTTCGATACAGTGTATTTTTCATTTTTAATATCTTGATAAGGTTGAAATTCTTTATCACTATAACAATACACTACAGATATTCCAGTATGATTGGCTTTTTCTTTTAGGTCTTTTGCAAATGAAAAAAGTAGTGAAAGTATTGCAAGAGAGTCTTTATCAAGCTTATGAGGATTATTAATAAATATTATTTTATTGCTTTTTATCGCTGTTCCAATTATTAATTTAATTATTAAAGAAAACAGTCCTATAGGAGTAAGATCTTTACTAAATTCTGATGATAGTGTATTTAGTTTTTCTTTTGCTTCACCACTAAGGTTTAGACTCCTATTTATAGTTTCTTCAAAAATATTTATGGAACTATTAGAGATTGTTTCTACTAAATTATTATCAATAACATCTAGTATTTCCTCTTTTGCAAAATTTAATACATCATCAACCGTGTCTGTAAATAATTCAGATATTTGTTCAATAGTAACATCTATAGATTTTCCAACACTATCTTGTATCAAGCCACCTGTAAAATAAGATAAAGCTCCTTTTACCCCAGATTTGACTATATTAATATTTTTTTGAGACTGTATTTGCTTTGAACTAAGTTTTATAATTTCTTCAAGTAAAATAATGGGATTATCATTTATATTATTATCTAAATTATATTTATCCCCATCTATAAAAATTAAATTTGTACTATCACTATCAAGGTTTTGATTATAAATATTTTGAGTATATAAAACTGCTTTAACTAATCTATCTTCACCAAATTTATCTAAATCTTTTGAATTCAATTCAATTAAAAGAGGTACCTTTAAAGATTTAATTACATCTTTTTGATAGTTTTTTATTATGCTCATATATATTACTCCAGTTTTATTTTAAAAATTTTATATTATGTTAATGACAAAATAAGTCATTATATCATTATGTATAGAATAACCTAAAAGAACAAAAACAACTTACATATAAAATGTGTGTTAACGATACAAAATAGTCAGATTATGATAAAAATAAGAAAATTTAGTAAAAAATATGCAGTTTTCTTAAATATATTGTGAGTGTTTATTACAAAAAAACTACATAACAAATATAACATTTCTTAAGTTCAAGAATCTGTTCTTTTGGAACAAACAAACTCGATAGAAGCACACCTAAGTTAAGATTTTATAATCATTTATGCAGTTTTTAAAAAATTATAATTGCTTTGCCTATAACTAAAAAGAAAGCTCATGTCCCTTGACACGAAGCCACTCTTTTTTCTCTTCATAGTTTGGCATTATCTTAGATACATCTTTCCAAAACCTCTCATTATGTGTATGTATTTTCAGATGCACTAATTCATGTGTGATAATATAATCTATTACACCAACAGGTGCCATAGCGATTTTATAGTTAAAGTTTAAGACGCCCTCTTTTGTACATGATCCCCATCTAAATCCCAGATCCATTATGTTGAAATATGGTTTTTGGATATTTGCATCTTTACATATTCTCTTTAGTCGTTCATCTATTTTACACTTTAGATGTTCTTTGTACCACACTTTAAATATATCTCGTGCTTTTGCTTGTTGTTTCTCTCCAAGAGTAAACCATCCATTTTTTAGTTTAAGTTCACTACTCTCTTTTACTATTTTAAGTCTATAGTTTCGCCCTAGATAGCTAAAACTCTCGCCTGAGATAAATTGTTTTTGAACTATGTTTTCTTGTGTAGAGTTTTTAAGTGCCAATTTTTCCCAAATCCATAATCTTTTTGTATATATATGCTTTTCTATCTCTACTTCACTCAAATCATGTGGAGCATTTACTACAACTTTTGCATCTCGCTCTATAGTGATACCTATGCTTTTACGGCTAGAGCGAATCAGCTCATAATCAATTTGCAAATCTTAAACCTTGTAGCTCTTTTTGGTTCTCTTTTGTAAGACTCATAAACTGCTCTTTTATAGCTGGTATGTTTTTTATGAGACTACTCTCTTTTGAATCAGCAACTAACCTTACAAGATAGTTTTGCAAGTTACTTCTGCTATTTTCTCCTGTAGTTCCCCAAAAATCAACTCTATCAATCTCTCTAGTAGTTATCTCAATAGAATCAATAACTAACTTGATGATTTTATCTTTTTGCTCTTCTTTAATCTCATCATCATAAAAACTAAGCAACATATCATAGTAAGGCATGCAAACACCACAACCTATCTTCTCAAACACTTCTAAAATCTCTCTTCCACCAACCATATCTTCTTTAAACTTTGATAGTTTTTCTACAAGCTTGTCCCACTCATCTTTATGATTTGCAATAATCTCTTCTAGTTTTTGGGCTAAAGATTTATAGTAGTGGGGATCTTTATCTATGTTGATTCTTATGGTATATCTTATGGCATGTTCCATCTCAGATGCAACAGCCTTGTCTGGTCTATCTTTTATGGCATCTTCAAACTCATCGTCAAATATCGATATAGGTCGCACTTTTGTCTCAATACCCTTACTTACTAGATGCTCATTTATAAGTTTTTTAACCTTTTCTCCTACACCCTCAATAAGAAGCTCTTCATCTCTATAACGCCGATGTGCTTCGTTTTTTATAAGTCCTAAAACCTTTACATCTCCGAGTAAATAGCTCTTTATGGGGTGTGGCAATATAAAATCTATAAGCTTTGTGTACTCTTTATAGTGCATCTTAAACTCGGCTCTTAGTTTTTCATCCCCTAACATCACAACTGCATCTTCTAGTGTATGCTCATTTATCTCATCTACTCCATTTTGAGCAAAAAACTGCATCACTTTTCTATGAGATAGTTCTAACTTTGTAAGCTCCTCACTAAAGTCTTGCATCACATCTGCTACATCTTCATCTTCATAGTTTG
>Ga0265293_10004205_pt1 | contig 25642 bp, 18 predicted proteins | sample Munlanlewell138R_FD_192505 | JGI IMG/M metagenome (GOLD analysis project Ga0265293, IMG submission 192505) | Leachate microbial communities from a municipal landfill in Southern Ontario, Canada - Leachate well 138R | ecosystem: Engineered > Solid waste > Landfill > Unclassified | place: Canada...
TGAAACATTTTGGGAAACTATGGATAAAAACTACGTTTTCTTTAACGAGAAACGGGTAAACTGGAATGATATTTACACAACCTATGCCCCAAAATTTGAACAGGCAATAACAGACGAACAAGCTCTTGCTCTCTTTCAAGAGATTGTAACCATACTAAACGACAGGCATGTTTCAATTGGACAAAACGATAAACTAGCCATATTCCCAATTGAGCACCAGACAAGAATTCAGTTCTGGCGCACGTACCTACACCATGAATTTGAAAATATTGTACTGCTTGAGCATTTTCATTTAGCTCAACTTTCAAACAATGTAATGTATATACGTATGCTACCTATGCCTGAACCTCCTAAGGATATAATACATGTAAAAAACCTAATTGGGCAATACGATACGAGCAACGGAATTATTTTTGACCTACGGGACTGTACTGGGGGGAGATTTGAAGGTTTTGAAATATGCGACATCTTTTTTACAGGCGAACACACAGTGCTATACAACCAATTCAGAAATGGAAGTAACCATAATAGTTTCACCAAACCCTACCCCGTTACAATTAAAGGCACAGGATTAGTAAGCAGCTCTACGCAGCTTATTGTATTGACCAATATAAACACCTACAGCTTGGGAAACTCGATTGTCTCCATACTAAAAGACTTAACCAATTGCATCCAAGTTGGAGAAAAATCGGGCGGGGGAGCAGGTGGAACCATTCCTGTGCTTTTAGGAAGCGGCTGGTTCTTCAATTACACCATTTGCAAAACTTTAAACCTTTCGCTGGAACTAACCGAGGATGGTATAGACCCAGATATTGCAATAGAAGTACCAACTGATTACTGGGACACTACCCACTCAGAAACTGATTACGACCCTCAGCTAGATAAAGCTCTCGAAATACTTTCAAACAAATAGCTTATGGTATTGGGTTATTATGTAGTTTACTTAGCTACTTTAGAACAAGAAAACATATTGAAGCCAGCATATTATGAAACAAGCCATAAGAAATGTTTCTCACAAAGAAAGGACGATTATTTTGGCGAGTTCCATGTGGCAATTGAAAAACAAATTATGAAAAGAATAATTGCATTATCAGTAACGTGTCTTTTAGTAGCTGTAATATATTCATTACAATCATGCCGTAAGGACGAACCCCAATTCCAAGACTACTACCTTAACACACAAAAGGACATAGACAATTTCAACCTTTCCTCTGTAAATGACAATCTACACATAAACGGTCAGTACATTAACAACCTATCAAACCTCAGCAAGGTTAGACTTATCAAGGGTTCACTAAGCATCTACAGGTCTCACATGCTAAAAAATCTCGATGGTCTCCATAATCTCAGCTCCATCGATAGCGGTCTTTATATCCACTTTAATTTGAGCTTAGATAACATTACCCATCTGTCTAAGTTAGAATTTGTGGGAGGAAATATTCAGATTTTTGATAACGAGAACCTAAAAAATATACAAGGGCTTAGCAACATTAGGGGCTTTACAAACGAGATACATCTAAATAGAAATATATCTCTTGAGAGCCTTAAGGGGCTAAGAGGTCTATCTGGTGCAGAACTTAGCATTACGGGAAATAGTAGCCTAGCCAGCCTCTCTGCCCTTTCGGGTATCAACGAGCTAAAAAGTTTATACATTTCGGGCCAAAACTTAATTACATCACTAGACGGGCTTGAGGAGGTAGAGCTAATTGAAGAGTATTTGTATATTACTAACAACAATAGGTTAATATCGATTAATGAACTTAGCAACTTAAAAAGCGCGAACAAAATAAATATTTGCGAGAATACCCTCCTTGACAATCTCGATGGACTCGAGAACATTAACGCTGGATTAACATTTGTTAGTATTTGCAGAAATCCATCCTTAACCAATTTTTGCTCATTGGTACCAGTGCTAAATGCTAATAAGTCAGTAAATCTAAGGACAGAATTAAATAAATATAACCCTACTTACGAGGATATCCTAAATGGGGACTGTGGCCCCTAAGATTCAAATACAATACTGATATAAATATACGTTTACTTTCCCCGGCTACAAGCCCACCTGGGCTACCCCTACACATTTGGCGAGAGCAAAATATCGAAACCCACACCCAGTATTGGCATAGGGCTTTCGTATAAGATATTACAAAATAGGCAGAAAACTGAGGGTTTGGTTGTACAACCCTAAACCTCTGTTTAGTGAATAATTATTAAAAAAAACCTTTTAAATACCCAATTACCGTTACTACCAATGCACTAGCTATTAAAGCGGGTAAATGAGTTATTAAACATGTCAGGGGGGGCAACATATAGTATTAAACCATATATTTGTACTACTAAACCGTTTGCGTAAAGTTTAACCAACACGAAAGGAGGCCATAAAACTAACTTAACCCAACCCCGAGCATCCGCTGCAAGGCATTGGTTGCAAGGCGTAACGCTCAAAAAATAGAGCGTTCCGAAAAGCTAAGGGGGAAACCTAAGCCCCTTAAAAAGTAAGGTGGGTGCCCACCCTATGGGAAAATAAAAGCGCAGCAACCCATATAAAACACCTCTGGTAAGGTGGGCTGCCGCGCAGATTAAAAATCATATTAATATAACGAAAAATGAAGAAGAAAGTTTTGTTTTTTATCGCATCAGTTGCAATTGTTACAATGGGAGCTATTTCTATTGCCAATGCAGGTCCAGTACAACTTCAATCAGTTTTTGACGGGAACGAAGGAACTAAAGAATTAATGTCCAACCTAGCGGGAACAAAATACTGTTGTGCTGCTGGATCGAAAAGCTGTAGTATGGTAGATTGTAAGTAAAGAGATTCGATTAGTAAACCTTAAAGTAAGATTACACATTACAGCCATAGAAGTTTATGGAGCTTCTATGGCTATTTAATATGTATTAAAATGAAGAAAAAATATCTGCTTTTATCATTTCTTGTTCCCAGTATATTAACTATTATTACACTAAACTCATGTGTTACTAAGTTAGACAATAACGAAATTACTAAAATAAAGGTAAACCTGAGGAGCGCTTTGCCCGAAAAGAAAATTTCAGAAATATTTTCTGAAATTTCACTTGTAAAACTAGAGACAACCCCAACCTCATTTATGGGTGAGATAAATAAGATTTTTCTTGCAGATAATAAAATCTATGTCTCTGACGGCTCATCCGTTTATCTTTTCACACGAAATGGCAAATTTCTAAAACGGCTGCATAACCCAGGAAAAGGACCAGGTGAGTACACAGAAATTTATGATTTCATTGTTGATGAGAATAAAACCATCGAAATACTTAATAGCGGAATGCAAAAAGTCCTTAGATTTGATAGTAGTTTCAACTATATTGATGAGTACAAAATAAATAGATACTCATTGAATATGGCTCTGCTGGAAGATGGCGTAAGACTTTTTCATTGTGGAAATGATACTCCCATAGGGCAGGACGATAAAATCTTAAAGTTTGCCAGGAAGAAACAAGTGGATAAATATTTAAAGATTGACAAATTCAAATCTAACTATTTACACTTGAGGAGATTTGACTATTTCTCGTACTTTAACAACGAGGTGCTTGTTACCGATGCACACCATGATACTATATATTCATGTAACGGAAAAATTTTTGAACCAAAATATGTAGTAGATATTGGAAAGGATGCTGTTCCAAAGCAAATGTATGCTAAGCAATATCAAAACGTTGCAGACTTTGATCTAAACCATATGCTGGGTTCAGGTTACTCCTACGGTGTATTTAACTTTATTGAGTCGAAACAAAACCTTCTCTTTCATTATGCTAAGCGTATCTCTACTGAAACATCTCCTTACGGAAAGTTAAATCAATTATTTGTTCACTACAATAAATTTAACAAAACCAGTGAAATATTTTCTCATATCATTGATGACGTAAATTTTCCTGAAAGATCATACCTACCCGAACACACAACACTTTTTTCTCAACCAAATGGCAGAATTGCCTACGAAATCCAAGCATTCAATTTTATTGAGATTTACAAAAAAGAGAATGAAACCTCATCTTTACGTGGCGAAACAGAGCACTTCCCGTCAACGGAAATTTTCAGGACAACAAAACTTACAGATAACCCGATAATCGTAATTGCTACCCCTAAATAATCTAATAACCTAAACAAAACAATTTGATTATAAGCTGTTCTGAATGAAAAAACCAATACAAATCACATAACTTACTGCCGAATGAAAGATAAGTATCAATATATAGCTATATCTATTGTTTTTGTATTCCTTAGTTTAATGTTTTTTATAAACATTAAACTAAACAGGGAAAACAGAAACCTTATTGCTAAAACAACCCTAGTTGAAAAAAGGGCAGAGATGAATGCCAGTATTATGAACTTCTATATAAAAGCCTCCGCTACTTCACATAACTTAGAAGAACTATTTCATGAGGAAACAGAACTAATTGACGAGGAAGCAGAAAAACGATTTCTAAAAAATATTCTTTTAGAAAAAGATAGGTTTTTTGTTTTATTCTCTAGCTTTGTCTGCCCTACTTGTTACAATATTTCAGCGTTCAAAAAAATGAGTATGGATGAAAGGATACCTGAAATGGTATTTATAACATCTATTGAAAACTTTTCCGAGTTGAGGGTTGTAGTAAGAGAATTTGATTTAAATGTACGGATTTTAGTATACACGAATGACAATGATATTTACTTACAAACCGATAATGCAATTATGTTTGAATGGAATGCAGAATCTAAAAGGATTCAATATATGACCAGCATTCCCAAGCAAGTGAATGGTGAAATATTGGATTTTTATACCTCATTAATCTCCTCATAAAAAGTATTATGAGATTGTTCATAGTAAGGTATTACAATCGCAAACACCAATCTAACAAATCATTATATTTGCATATCAACACCCACAAAACCTAAAAGATGAATCGCCTTTTTCTACTTCTCCCCCTTTTGGGGCAGCTGCTTTGGGTAGCATCCTGCTCATCGGGCAGGGCCGATGGTGAGCAGTCCGCCAGCACCGAGCGCAAGGGCTCGCCCTCCCCGGTAATGGTTACCACGGCACCGGCTACAACCAAAACATTTTACCACGAGCTGCTTTGCAACGGCGTGGTGGAGGCAGACTGCATGGCCACAATAATATTTGAGGCGCAGGGCATTATCGATTTAATACCCATAACCAACGGGCAAATAGTGCAAAAGGGGCAGCTGCTGGCTCAGCTAAACAACAGGGAGCAGCAAATGGCGCTGCAACATGCCCAAAACGCTCTACAGCGAGCCAAGGTTGAAATGAAGCACCTTATGCTAGGCTACAGCGATACATCGAACCTTTCACCCCAAATACTTGAAACCGCTCGCATTAAAAGCGGGCTTTCCGAGGCCGAACTCTCCGTAAAGGAGTTCGAATACAGGCTAAGTAAAACTTTGCTTTACGCTCCTTTTGCGGGCAGGGTGGTAAACCTAAAGGCCAAACAGTACAACCCCACCTCGAACTATAAGTACCTTTGCCAAATTATTGACGAGCAATCGCTTCGAGTATCGTTCGGGGTACTCGAGTCGGAGCTACAAATGGCCACCAAGGGTACTCAGCTTGAGATTTACCCTTTCTCAAATCCCAACCTTAAAGCCAAAGGAAAAATTACTGAGGTAAACCGAATGGTTGATGAAAATGGGATGGTTGCCATTACTGCCGAGTTTACTCAGGCCAATAAGAATATTATTCCTGGAATGAATGTAAGAGTGCTGGTACGCCGTGCCATGCCCAACCAGCTAGTTATACCTATTGAGGGACTTGCCCGCCGCCAAAACCGCGATGTGGTTTTTGTAATGCACGACTCGCTTGCCCACTGGCAATACGTAACCGTTGGCCCACGCAACACCAAGGAGGTGGTAATTACCGAGGGGTTAAAAGAGGGCGATAAGGCAATTATAACGGGCAACGCCACCATTGGGCACGAGGCATGGGTTAGTGAAGTGGAGTAGAAATAGCGATATTTAGAGTTTAAGGTTCTAAAAAATCATTAAACTCAAAACCAATTACCGATTACTGGTTACCGATTACTGATTACCAAAAAAATGCTCCCAAAAAAACCAAATACCTCCCTCCTTCCCTCCTATATCAACTCATTTACAGTTATAGCAATTTTTGTGCTGCTAGTAATTGCCGGAATTGCCACTGCACCTAAGCTTTCCATACGATTATACCCCTCAACCCAGGGAAATAGCATATACGTTACCTATAGCTACAGCGGAGCCACTGCCGAGGCGGTTGAGATGGAGGTAACCGCGCCAATTGAGGGATTTATGTCACTGGTAGAGGGTGTAGAAAGAATAAGCTCCGTTTCGGGCGATGGCTGGGGGCGAATAACCATAAACCTTACCCGAGATGTAAAACCCGATATGGTTCGGTTTAAGGTCCTTTCGCTTGTGTGCGAAATTTACCCTCGGCTCCCTCAAGGGGCTACCTATCCCAGGGTTAGTTCACAATCGTTGGATAACGAAAAGATGGTACAGCTACTCACCTACACCATTGCATCGGACCTAAACCCACCCTCGCTCCGCGAGCTGGCCAACGAACAAATAGTTGGACCAATATCTTTAATAGAAGGGGTTACCAGCGTAAACGTGTATGGTGCCAACACCAACGATTGGTATATTGAGTACAACCCCGAAACGCTTGAAAGGCACAGCATAAGTACAAATGATATTGCACAGGCAGTTAGCTTATACGGATATACTGCTGGCATTGGGGTTGAAAAGACTAAAAATGGCGAAACAATTCCCCTTGTTATTACCGGCCCGGGAATCGACCCCACACAATGGCAGTCCATTGAGGTAGCCAATCGGAATGGGCGCATAATTACTCTGGGGCAGTTAGCCACTATTGAGCAGCGCGAATGCGAGCCCGATGGGTACTTCCGAATAAATGGGCAAACCGCCATAACCCTTGTTATTCAAGCTTCGGCAGATGCCAATCAGATTTCGACAGCCAACCGCGTGTACAGCACTATTAACGAGATTCGACAAAGTTTGCCTCACGGGGTTGAACTACAAAAATCGCAGGATAATACAATCCACCTACGAGCCGATTTGCGCAAGAACTTCCTCCGCACCATATTCTCCATTAGCATTCTATTACTATTTGTGCTTGTTGCTTCGCGCAGCTTTCGTTACCTGCTAATTGTTGGCATTAGCCTGCTGGCTAATATTGCCATAGCCATACTTTTTTACCATGCGCTAAACCTCGATATTCATATGTACTCGCTATCGGGCATAACCCTCTCGCTAGGTTTAATTATCGACAATACGCTGGTAATGGTTGACCACCTACGCCATAGGCGCAATATGCTGGTTTTTACCGCCATACTGGCTGCCACGCTTACCACCATAGGTGCGCTGGTGTCCATTTTCTTCCTTGAGGAGAGCCAACGGGTGAACCTCACCGATTTTGCATGGGTAATAATTGTAAATCTATCGGTATCGCTGCTTATTGGACTTTTCCTTATCCCCTCGTTATTTGAGAAGATTAAGCTCAAAGGGTTGGTAAAAGTTCGAAGAAATGCCTCGCTAAAATTCAGGTATGCCCTTTCAAAAGGCTACGCTTGGCTAGCTAGCAAAATATACCGATTTAGAAAAATAGCCATAACCATTGGCATACTGGCAGTGGGGATACCAATATTTGCACTCCCCAATAAGATAGAAGATGAAAGCTTTTGGGCCGATGCTTATAACAAAACATTTGGCTCAAACACTTACCGAACACAAATAAAGCCCATTGCCGATAAGGCTCTGGGGGGCTCCTTACGGCTGTTCTACAATAGTGTATGGACAAAAGGTTTTTGGGGAACACCCGAGCGCACCAGAGTTTTTGTAAGGGCTTCACTTCCACAAGGCTCTACCCTAGAACAATCAGATAAGCTAGCTGCAATCTTCGAATCGCATATTACAATGCATAGCGAGGTTGAGCAGTCCATTTGCAATGTAAGGGGTACTGGCTTCAATATCGAAATATTTTTTACCCCCGAATATGAGAACAGCTCATTCCCGTTTCAAATAAAATCGAAAATGGAGAGCATTGCCATCACGCAGGCGGGTGCCGATTTTTCGATTTACGGTGTGGGTCGGGGTTTCTCAAACGCCATTGGTAGTGGGTGGGCAAATTCGCAAATTGTGCTTACGGGCTACAGCCATAGCCAACTTATGGGGTGGGCACGAATTGCATCCGACTCGCTTATAAAAATGCCGCGGGTTGATAAGGTTTATATTCGTGGCGGACAAGCCTACTGGTTTACCGATGAGTATAGGCGATTTTTAACCCTCGATGAGCAGAAACTGCTAACGCAAGGAATTCATGCATACCAAATGGCTGGTGCGCTTAGCCAATTCTCGCCCCGTTCCGATCGCATTCAGTACGAAACGGTAAACCACAAAACCTCAGCCATCAGAATTAGGCCATCGAGAGAAGCAATTCCATCCGATTTTGAGGTTAAGCAAACACCCATTATCATTGGTCGGCAGGAAACACGAACCCAAACTGTGGCCAATTTTCGCGATGAGCTTACCAACGATCAAATACATAAGGTTAATCAGGAGTATATAATAACTCTTGCCTACAACTACATTGGCCCCGACAAACTGGTCCAAATGGTTATGGAACAACAGATTAAACAGATAAGCAGCATGCTTCCCATTGGGTTTAAAGTCAGTAAGCCAACCTACTCATACTGGAATAAGGAGGACAAAAAACAGTACGCTCTAATCGGGCTAATGGTACTTATCCTATTCATCATCAACTCGGTACTTTTCGAGTCAATGAGGCAGCCCATTGCGGTAATTTTGTTGGTTCCCCTATCGTTTATTGGAGTATTTATCACCTACTGGATGTTCGACCTCTCGTTTGACCAGGGTACCTATGCGGCATTCATACTTCTGGGAGGATTGGTGGTAAACTCTGCAATCTATATTATTAATGAGCAGAATAACCTTCGCAAACGGTACCCAAACGCAAACGCTTTAAGCATATACAAGCGTGCTGTAAATGCCAAAATAATTCCAGTTTTACTAACGGTTCTGTCAACGGTACTAGGCCTTTTGCCCTTTGTAATGTTTGGCCAAGAGCCATTCTGGTTTTCACTGGCTGCTGGTACCATTGGAGGACTAATTTTTAGCATCCCGGCGCTATTACTGTTTCTTCCAGCGTTACCTGGAGGAATGCAAAGAAAGAATAAATGATGAATCGGTGTCGTTTAGTTAGGGCTGTCGGCTTCGACTTCGCTCAGCCTGACCGTCACCCTGAGCGAAGTCGAAGGGGGCGGTTATTAATAAATAGGAGATTACATCTTGTTAACTAAACAACATTAAATGATGAATGATGAATTTCGAATAATGAATTACGAATTACGAAGTAAGGGAATACGAAAAGTTGTTGAGCCGAAGTAAAAGACCTTGCCATACCTAAACTTCGACATTCAACATTCGGTGTTCGATGTTCGATATTTCTTGTTTACAAGGCAGTTGTATATTGGTTAATTAGTTTAGAATGCAAAGAAAGGGAAAATGATGAATGATGAATTTCGAATAATGAATGATGAAGTAAGGGAATACGAAAAGTTGTTGAGACGAAGCAAAAGCCCTTGCCATACCTAAACTTCGACATGCAACATTCGGTGTTCGATGTTCAATATTTCTTGTATTACATAAAATCTTAAATTCGCTGTATATTAGAATAATTGTATAGAAATGCAAAGAAAGAATAAATGATGAATCGGTGTCGTTTAGTTAGGGCTGTCGGCTTCGACTTCGCTCAGCCTGACCGTCACCCTGAGCGAAGTCGAAGGGGGCGGTTATTAATAAATAGGAGATTACATCTTGTTAACTAAACAACATTAAATGATGAATGATGAATTTCGAATAACGAATGATGAAGTAAGGGATACGAAAAGTTGTTGAGCCGAAGTAAAAGACCTTGCCCTATCAAACCTTCAATATTCAATATTAATTCCTTCTGATACTTGAAAAGCAAATTATGAAACTAGATAAGTATTAACCTATGGTAAAGTTCTTAATTAACCGCCCCATTGCAGTTTTAATGACATTTTTTGCCCTCCTTTTACTGGGCATATTCTCGTCGTTTCTGCTGCCCATATCACTATTGCCAAATATCAATATCCCCGAAATTACCCTAAAAATAAACTATCCGGGTAAACCTGCTGTTGAGATGGAGCAAACCGTTGTATCGCAACTCCGTATGCAGCTACAACAAATTCCGGGGCTAGAGGATATGCAGAGTGAAGCTCGCGATGGCGAAGCTACCATTAAGCTAAAGTTTGACTACGGCGTTAATATCGATTTTATTTTTGTTGAAGTTAATGAGAAGGTCGATATGGCCATGGCCGATTTACCCCGAGAGGTACCCCGCCCAAGGGTTATTAAAGCGAGCGCATCCGATTTGCCTGTTTTTAATATCAACCTACACTATGCCGATACCACCAACCTTACCGCCGAACGGATGCTGGAGCTAAGCCAGCTGGCATCAAAGGTTATTCGAAAAAGAGTTGAGCAGCTTCCCGAGGTAGCGCTGGCCGATATTACGGGAACAACATCACCCGAGCTGGTTATTGAGCCAAACCAAGGCAAGCTAAAAGCCCTAGGCTTAGGCCCCGATGATATTCAATTTGCGCTAACACAAAGTATGTTTCAGCTGGGTAGCATAAGGCTACGCGAAGGGCACCTGGTTTTCGATGTAATTATAGAGCAAAACGTTACGCAACCCTCCGATATTCAGGATATTCCCATAAATGCGGGGGGAAGAGTTTTTTCGCTATCGGAACTGGCTACAATCTCGCTAAAGCCAGCAGATGCTCAGGGTGCATTCTTATACAATGGCGTACCTGCTATTTGTATGCCGGTGGTTAAGCACTCCAATGCGCGGATGAGCGACCTTAAAGATGCTGTTAGCAGTCTGGTAGAAAAACTCCAAACGGATTACCCTGAGCTAACCATCGCCATTAGCCACGACCAAACAGAAATACTCGATTATAGCATTGTAAACCTGCGCAACTCGCTTATTGCCGGGGTATTACTAGCCATATCGATTATGTTCCTCTTCCTAGGCGAATATCGCAACCCTATCCTCATGGGCATTACCATACCCGTTTCGCTAATAGTTGGGATGATGTTTTTTTACCTTGCTGGACTATCGGTTAACATCGTTTCATTATCGGGATTAATTTTGGGGGTTGGTATGATGATTGACAACTCCATTGTGGTAATCGATAATATTACGCAATGGCGAGCCCGGGGGATAGCCCTTGAAGATGCCGTTACCAAGGGCACAAACGAGGTCATCAGGCCCTTACTCTCATCAATGCTCACCACCATTGCCGTATTTGTTCCGCTGGTATTCCTAAGCGGTTTATCGGGTGCAATGTTCCACGACCAAGCATTATCCATAAGCATAGGTTTAAGCGTATCGTTCTTTGTTTCAATAACCCTACTGCCAACCGTTTACTACCACCTCAACCTCAAAGGAGCAGCTAAATGGAAACCCAAACCCGGCATCATATCGCTTGAACAAAGTTACGAGGCTGGGTTTAAATTTATATTCCGCAGGCGTAAGCTATCGCTGCTCGTTTGTATTGTACTCATTGCTCTTATCCCCCTCCTTTTTAAAACCATAGAAAAACGCCAGATGCCCGAGTTAACTAGAGTTGAGACCATTGCCAATATCTCGTGGGGAAACAACGTAAGCGTTGACGAAAATATTAAACGCTGCTCGCAACTTCTAAGCACTATTAAAAGCAAACTCGACGAATCGGCCTTCTTTATTGGGCAGCAACAGCTCCTACTCGCCCGCGGAATGGATATGGGCGAAAGCGATGCAAGCCTGTACCTTCGCTTTAACCGCAGCACGTCCGTTGACAATATAAACCACTTGGTAGAAACTTGGGTTACAACACATTATCCCAATGCCACACTTGGTTTTGCCTTTGCCGAATCGGCATTCGAGAGGGTATTCCCCGCCCCCGATGCTGACCTTGTGGTTAAGGTAACCGGGAACAAAGGAGAGTTAATGCCCTCAACCAAAACGATAAATGGGATAGTCACTCAGCTCCAACAGCAATTCCCGCAAATATCAATTGAAACGGTGCCCCAGCAGCTGCAACTACACCTAATGCTTAATCCAGAAGCATTAACCCTTTATAATATTAGCATTGCTGAGGTGAAACAAACCCTTGAGGTAGCTATGCAGAATAACCGCGTGGGGCAACTAGCCTATGAGCAACAGGTGCTCCCCATAATTTTTGGCGACGAACCTCAACGCCTACAGCAAATACTAGACCAGATAACGGTAATGAATTCCCAGAAGGTTGAAATTCCAATCAGGACGGTTATTCACCAAACCGAGCAATCGGGGTTCAGAAGCATTTTTGGTGATTTTAGTAACGCTTTTATCCCTTTAAAACTAAACGGTACAGATTTAGACATTAACAATGCACACAAGTACTTGCACGAAATTAACCACAACAATCAGAGTTTTAACCTTAGTTTTAGTGGCGACCTGTTTAGCTCAAAAAAAATGGTATGGGAGCTAATTGGTGTGCTCTCGGTTTCAATCCTACTGCTGTACTTTATCCTTGCTGCTCAGTTCGAATCACTGTTACAGCCACTTATCGTACTAATTGAGTTACCAATTGATATTGCTGGTGCATTGGCCATAGTGTGGCTATTTGGTGGTACGCTAAACCTAATGACCATGATAGGACTAGTGGTTATGGGGGGTATAGTTGTAAACGACTCCATACTAAAAATTGATACGATAAACCGATTACGTAAAGACGGGCTAGGAATTATGGAAGCAATATCCGAAGGCGGAAAGCGCAGGCTTAAACCCATTGTAATGACCAGCGCCACAACAATACTGGCACTTGTACCCATCCTAATTGGACACGATTTGGGCTCGGAACTGCAGCAACCGCTTGCCGTAGCAACCATTGGAGGTATGGTTATTGGCACACTTGTGAGCCTTTATTTTGTGCCACTCATTTACTGGTGGTTGTACCAAAAACAGGCAAAATAGTATGGTCTTATACTTTAGAACGAGCAAATTCAGTAAGGTGTTACCCTGTATACCAATCCTATTTTAACCTCAGGTTTTAAAGTAAAGGGCTACCAGTCAACAAAAACGTGCTGCCAAACCTAACATATACGTTTTATCTATATTTTATATTGTTAGTCTCTTCGCTTCACTACGTTCCGCTCTGAATAACAGATTATTGCCTTTTTTGGGGGAGGGGGCTTGTTTCCAGTCGTTCCAACCGTAGGGCTGCCTGCCGAAAGCACGTAAGCAAGGAGGAATCTGTTCCTTTTTAGTCGAACACCAATGATATTTTATATAGATACACTATTTACTCCCACCAAACCCACCCACCATAAAGAAAACTCATTCATAAAATAAAAATATGTTATTTAACATATTTGAAACGAGTTTTATGTAATATTTTAAACATAAATTTGATTACCTAAAACGTTTGCAAAATAATTTATCATTACAAAATAAAACCCTAAAATTTACTATATGTTCTTAAGAAAAGTGCTGTTAACAATTGTTCTCTGCTGCCTTATTGCAATGGGCTATGCTCAACAGAATAGATACCTGAACTACCGAACAATATTTACCCCCACTACAAGTACTCCCGCAAATAAGGGTGCGCTATCCATTTCCTTTCAGCCCCAGGCTTACTTCCCCAGAACCATCGATAGGCATAATCAGGGAGTTTTTGGCGATGAGCATTATCAGTACTATGAAAGGGAGTACGATCTTAGCGAGAAATTTATTTACCTTCTTGAAGATGCGCTGTCAATCAACGACTACTGTCTAAATATATCGTACGCCCTTAGCAACAGCCTATCTGTTGGCTTAAACTACGCCTACTCCGAGCGTCTCTTTAATCATTACAGGGTACCTAACCAGCTGGGTATAGAATTCGAGGGCATATCTCAGGCATTTGGAGCTTCTGCCACTTTCCGTAATACCATTACGGAGAAAATACACTACGAGGTTGGTTCGTCCCTAATGCTAGGCTTAGGCGACTTTATATACGAAGAAACTAATTTCCAAAGCAACGCTTTCAGCATCTTAGATTACAACACATTCACCCATAACTTCAAGGGAGCCTTGACTTATAAACTCAAGAAGATAGCGTTTATGGCACAGCTAAACACAGGCTATTTTAGGCATTTCAATATATCTTCATACGAAAGTCCGCTTGTTAAGGAATATATCCTGAAAAACTTCTGGCAAACTAGAACCGATTTCTATTTAGACCCTGCAATTGTTGTAAGTCTGAATCTAACACGTTTCGCCTGGCATGCCCACTTGGGTTTTCCCTTGGCATTTGGCGAGAGTAGAATTTCGCAGCCAATCCCAACCATTGGCATAGGTTTATCATACACCATTCTACAAGGTGTGATACAGTAAACTATCCAAGCATCATTACCATTCAAATAACACTTTATACAAAAAAAATGAAACAGCTAACAATCAGCATATTCCTTGTCGTATTATTCGTTAACGCCCTTGCCCAGAATAATTCCGATGATTTTTACGCAAACCTCTACCCTAACAAAACACTTAATTATAGAGCCAGCACAACGCCCCTAACCTTTTGCTCGCTTAAGAAAGGTGACCTTAAATTAAACTATACCAATGAAGCCCAACCCAACTTTAAAGACTATAAAAGCACTCGAGAGAATCGTTTTCCTAAGAGCCTAGTAAATGGAACTCTTTCATACTTAACAGAAATGGGAAATAGTAGTATTCGTCGAGTAAACTTGGGGTACGGCGTAACAGATCACATAGTAGTTTTAGCAGATTACCATAGGCTATCCCGGCGGTGGGAAAACTACTTTATCCCAGCCTATGAAATTAAATTTATAACTTACGAAAGCACGGCTCATGCATTTAGCGTGGGCGCAGTTTACCATAACACCCTGCCCTACTCCCTGTCATACGAATTTGGTAGCAACCTCACGCTGGGGAAAGGGAGGTACGAGTTTAGAGAAACTATTTCATTCTTACTCCCCGATGCGATCAGCGTTCTTAGCTACAACTCATTTGTCCACAATTTCGTATCGTCACTATCATTTGGGTACAAAAAATGGCAGGTAACGGCACAGGTAAATATGGGCTACCTCAAGCACTACAACCTAAACTACAGTTCTCCTGCACCCATAACCTATGAGGAAATTGTAAAGCATTTCTACGCCCACCAAACCGACTTCTATATTGACCCTGCCCTAATAGTAAATATTAACTTTCGTCGCTTGGGTCTACAGGCCCACATTAGGTTACCCTACACATTTGGCGAGAGCAAAATATCGAAACCCACACCCACTATTGGCATAGGGCTTTCGTATAAGATATTACAAAATAGGCAGAAAACTGAGGGTTTGGTTGTACAACCCTAAACCTCTGTTTAGTGAATAATTATTAAAAAAAAACTTTTAAATACCCAATTACCGTTACTACCAATGCACTAGCTATTAAAGCGGGTAAATGTGTTATTAAACATATGAGGGGGGGGCAACTACGTATAGTGTTTAATTATATATTTGTATATCTAAAACGATTGCGTAAAGCTTAACAAAAAAAATAAACCACTAGGACAAAAGAAGAGGAAGCCAATAGCCTCGACAGCCAATGCTCCCCCTTCGCACGCTCCTAACAAAAAAAAGAAAGGAGGTAAGATGACAAAGGTACGATAAAAAAAGATACGGTGTAACCACTGAGTGGTGGTTAACCATCCCCGCTCGCAGCTAGGTTGTGGCTTGTAATGCAGCGAATGCTGTATTGGGAAAATTTCTTTTACAATTAAAAACGCAGCAACCCAAAATAAAACCTATAGATAAGGTGAGCTGCCGCGCAGGTTAAAAAACCCAAAACAATAAACGAATTATGAAAATTAAAGTTACCCTCGCAATGTTAATTATTGCAGTATGTTTTTCTTGCTCAAAAGAAGAAATCGATACGAAATCAATAAATGAGTTAAAGATAAACAATGGGATTCCTACTTTTAGTACTTCAGAAGAATTCATGTCAACCATAGGAAAAACGATTAATATGACATCTGATGAACTATCAGAATATGAAAATTCTATGAACTATAAGTCATTCGGTAGTAAGTGTGAAGAAATATACTTCTCTATAAACTTTGACGAGTTGAGTTCGCTTGAAGAGTTTAAAACTTTGGTAAATGAAAACAGCAAGTATTTACAGTTAGTAAAAAATGAAGAGAATGAATATGAACTTGAACATCATCTTTTTAAAAGCCCCGAAAGGTACACAATAAATGAAAATAGGATGTTTCAAATAGGGGATACTGTTTATAAGTCTTTCAACACCCATTTTGCCTATACTAATGTCAAGAATGTTGAAACTCTACTTAAAATAGAGGAAGATGATTTAGCGAAAAACGATTCCAACCAGGGAATATCAATCATTGAGCGCAACGTAAATATTACCACAAAAGATGTTACTAAATCCGGAGGAGCGGGTGAGAGAACAGATCCTTATGACCTTGGAAGTGAAAGAATGAGAATAACTATAGGTTGCCATCAACCTGACTACTTACAAGGGGAAACAGTACCAATAGCAAGAGGTTACTTCATAGCTCGACCATATAAACGAAATTTAGGCGTGTGGTGTTGGGTTAAATGTTATATCAAAGCTGATATAAATATTGCTATAAATTATTTGGTTTATGAAGGCTGGGCTCAACTTACTGCCAACCAAGAATACCCTACTAGGCTGGCTAGAAAAATTGAAGGGGAGTTTTGGACCAGTTCAAATTTGCCTATTTACTATAATCTACAAGTACATTATAGTAGTTATTATTGTACGGCATCCTCAAATAGAGTTAATTGGGGAGTAGCTTGTGTCAATTCTGGAAATTAGGTTTAAAACACAAATCATATTATAATGAATCTCCCCGCCGCAAGCGGATGGGGTATCATGATGGATTATATGTTTTACTTTTCGCCCCAAGGAGCGGGGAATTGAACCCTAAGTGATTAAAGCAAAACATATGTTTTCAATTACTGGTCACACTTTTTTATGTACCCTTAAAACTTACCGTAAATACCATAATATGTTATTTACGGTAAGTTAATATGTGGGTTAACACATAATGAGAGGGATACATATATTTACTATTTGGTTTCTTTTTTGCTAAAACATTTGTAACAAAACCGCTAAACTCAATACAATAAGGGCTAGGATACTAGAAGAAAAACTTACCCAATTGAGCAAATTGAATTCTTTAACTTTTGTTAACTAATTACACACTAAACATTTAAAATAATTCATTTTCTTTATATCGCAATTATTCACAGGGTAGATTTAAATCACATGCTGCTTAAATCTACCCATTCACATTTAAAAAAACATGAAAAAAATAGTGCTTTTATCTCTCCTTACCCTTGGCCTTGCTTCAATTAGCTTTGGGCAAAGTTCATACCTAAACAATAGGTTATCCTTTAAACTAGGGGTATCTAAAACTCCCGAATTGGCCAACTGGAGGAGCAAATTTATGAGTAACAACTTTTGGCTTGAGAGCAATTATGGCCATAGTAAGTTTTTTGAATCGGGTGTTTACTTGGGGTACACCAATTTTTCGAATTATACTAAGCCAACTGAAGAAATTCTTCAAGCGTACACCACCAACGCATTTTTTTACGGTGTCAACACTAATTTCCATATAATGCCCCTATTGAACTTTACCAATGAGCCCCGATTCGACGTATACATATCGGGGAAAATTGGACTCCTAAGTTTTGATGCTCCTAAAAACACTAATATTACTGGAACACAGTTAGATGCAGCGATTAACATTGGGGCAAGCTACTTTATATTTCGCCACTTGGGGGTGTATGCCGAGTTTGGGTTTAGCAAAAAGCTGTGGTTTAACGAGTTTGACCCAGGTTTTAAACTCGGCATAACCCTAAAGTTTTAAACTATTCTGAATGAAACCCTACTCGAAAACTTTTATTATCCGTGTTATCCTAGTTCTGCTAATTACAACCACTGGTTGTTACGATAAGGTAAACTCCCCCTCCCCCGACTTTGAGACAAAGCCCGTGGTTAATGCTATTATTGTTGCCGGAAATGAAATTACAGTAAGGGTATCGCTGGCAGTGCCCTTCTCTTCAAAAAAAGTGCCTGTGGCTGATAACGCCGAGGTGCTACTTTACGTTAATAACGAGCTAACCGACCCCCTTGAACATATTGGCGAGGGAGTATACGAATCGCAGCTGGTGGCGCAGGAAGAAACTGAATACCGATGTGAGGTAACGATCCCGGGATATCCTACAGCAACTGGATCAGCATTCATTCCCAAGCATCAAGATGTTTCTATAGTAGAACACATCAACTTTTCGGGAAACGATGAGGAAGGAATGCCATATCCAGCCATCAAAATTTCATTCGAAAATCAGCCCAACAAGCTGCAATACTTCCAAGTTGTTATAATGGTATCAGAAGAAGATTATACCTCAACACAAAAATACTCTTCACCCATTATTGACCCTGTTCTGCTTAGCGAAGGACTCTCCCTGCTTGTTTTTAGCAACAAAACCATACAAGGAAACAGCTACACAATGACCATTAACTATAACAATGATCGTAATATTTATTTGCATAACGGAGTAATAATTCAATCGTTCACGCCTATTCAGGTAGAGTTGCGGTCCATAACATACGATTACTACAAGTACGTTAGGCAGCTATACCTATACGAGAGGTCAAATGGGGACATCAATTTTTCGCCCAATACAACACCGACTTTCAAGCTACATAGCAATATCAAGAATGGGTACGGAGTTTTTGCTGGCTACTCATCAACAAACTCAGAAATCTTTAATCCTTAAGCACATAATTCTGTGAAAAGTTTTTATTCAATCATAACAATAGCCCTAACATTACTCCTGCAAAGCCAAACAGGTTTTGGACAGCATCGTATTTCGGGATTTGTAAAGGATAGCATAAGCCACGAGGTACTTGTTGGCGCACACGTTATTGACAGCACGCATATGAAGGTTGTTGCCACCGACAACAACGGATTTTTTAACATCAGCATAAAGGCTGGCAACGCAATCACGTTCTCGTATGTGGGCTACAAGCATAAAACAATTTTGCACAGCGCAAAAGCCGATACGCTTTTGGAGGTGCTACTTAGCCCAGTAAACGAAATTGATGAGGTTGTGGTTAAGCACACCAAAAGGCTTAGCCATGGTGTATCAACGCTCAGCAACTTGGAACTACAACAGATACCCTCGCTTGGTGCAAAACCCGATGTGATGAAGGCCATACAGCTGCTGCCCGGTATTCAGTCGCAAAATGAGGGCACAAGCAACATTCTTGTTCGTGGCGGGAATCCTGGCGAAAACCTATATCTTTTCGATAACGTGGCGCTTATATACGTAAATCATCTTGGTGGCTTCTTCTCTGTTTTCAATCCCGATATTATCAATAACATCAATGTATATAAGGGTGGGTTTCCTGCAAGCTATGGCGGAAAGTTATCATCAATTATTGATATAGCCCAACGACAAGGAAACGTAAATCGTATAAAAGGCTCGTATAGTATTGGTTTAACCGACGCCTCATTTGCTGTCGAAGGACCAACACCATTGAAAAACACAACGTTTATAGTAACCGGACGCAAAACCTTTGTCGATGGTTTATTTGCGTTGGGAACCTACCTCTCAGAAGGAAACGACTTCGTTATGGCGTATGGTTTTCATGATGTGAATGGGAAATTCACATGGCGACCCGACAAGCGAAACACCCTAAGCCTAAATCTTTATCAAGGGGATGACTACCATAACTACTGGCAAAGAGACAAAAGCACAATGGGTAGCCAAAAGTCGCGTTTATCTACCACTTGGGGTAACTGGTTACTATCGGCCAGGTGGAACAGAGTGCATAACCAAAGTCTATATTCTACCCAAAGCCTATCCTACGTGCGTTACAGACTAAAAAATGGGCAGAGCTACATCAACACAGACCCAAACGATAAGATTGACTTTAACAGTAAGTTCGTTTCATCGGTGCAGGACATAACATACAAATGGGACCTTAAAGCCCAGGTTATGAGTAACTGGAATCTCAACTTTGGATTAAACACATCGGCCCTTAGGTACAGCCCCAACAGTATTTACATATCAAGCAACCCCAACCTAACTAGCGAGCCTGCCATAAATGCATTTGAGTCGGCTGTTTACGCCGAAAACGAATGGGAAATTGCACGCATACTCAATCTAAAGTTAGGGGCAAGAGCGGTACATTACGGTACCAGTAAATATAACGCTTTCCGTATTGAACCCAGGGCTAACCTTGATATTGCTCTTAGTTCAAGCCATAGCCTCAATATAGGCTATATGAAAACCAACCAGTTTTCGCACCTCCTCTTTACACAGGGTGAAATAATGAGCAACGAGGTATGGGTACCAGCCGATAAGAGTATTAGTCCGGCCTCAACCGAACAAATATCGGGAGGCTGGCGAGGCATATTTGACAATGGCATGTTCGATGCCGAGGTCAGTGGTTACTACAAAACGCTAACAAGCCTTTCAACCTATGCCGAGGGCTATGCATCGCTTATGGGCGATGGCAACTGGCGAGATAAAATTGAAAGTGGTGGGAAAGGGGAAGCGTACGGCGCAGAGTTTTTTTTACGTAAAACCCAAGGCAAATGGACTGGATTTGCCGGATATACTTGGTCGAAAGCGTATCGCTCGTACAACGGGATTAACGAAGGGGTTGAGTACGTTTTTGAATTCGACCGCCCGCATAGCCTTTCGCTGAGTATTAGTCGAAAAATCAACCAGAGTCTAACCCTTAGCGCATCATGGGTATACCAATCGGGATTGCCATTTACGCCCGTTATTGGTCGTCAACTCATTCCATCCCTCGATGATTTGGGAGAAGATGACCCATTTTATTATGAAGCTTTTATTTATGGCGACAAGAATAGCGCTAGAATGAGAAACTATCACAGGCTCGATTTGGCACTAAACTACACTAGATATACCCGCAACGGCAATAAGGCAAAATGGACGTTTGCAGTTTACAATGCCTATAACCGAAAAAATCCGTTTAGCTACGTTTATACTCACGACATGTCATCCGAAGGTAGAGTTCCATCACCTTTATACAACGGAAGCAAAACCTACGATTCATTTTCGCTTTACCAAGCAAGTTTCTTCCCTATTATCCCAACGGTTTCGTATAAAGTATTCTTTGGCGAGCCTAAACCAGAAGGATTTGTTAAACAAGGAAAGAGGTCGATTATGCGAAAACTACTATTTCACTAAAACACCCTTATTCTTCACTCCCCATACCACCCCTTATACATTAAATACCCCTTAGCAATGCGCTGGTTAATTTGCTTCGATTGCTCAACGTCCATTTTCTTAACAAACTTGGCGGGTACGCCGGCGTAAATGCTACCGGGTTCAATTTGGGTATTGGCAAGCACCAGGGCGTTGGCGGCCACAATGGCGCCCTCGCCCACCTCGGCAAAATCGAGCACGGTGGCGCCTATACCAACTAGCGAACCCGCTCTAACGGGGGGCATAGGGCTTTCGTATAAGATATTACAAAATAGGCAGAAAACTGAGGGTTTGGTTGTACAACCCTAAACCTCTGTTTAGTGAATAATTATTAAAAAAAACCTTTTAAATACCCAATTACCATTACTACCAATGCAATAGCTATAAAAGCGGGTAAATGTGTTATTAAACATATGAGGGGGGGGGCAACTACATATAGTGTTTAATTATATATTTGTATATCTAAAACGATTTGCGTAAAGCTTAACAAAAAAAAATAAACCACTAGGACAAAAGAAGGGGAAGCCAACAGCCTCGACAGCCAATGCTCCCCCTTCGCACGCTCCTAACAAAAAAAAGAAAGGAGGTAAATTATGTTATGACAAAGATATGATAAAATGTGATGCAACCACGAGGGTTGGTTGAAAATTTCCGCCCGCAACTATGCTGCTGTTTCCAATGCAGCGGTTACTTAAGGAGGGCAATTATTAGTAATAAAAAGCGCAACCACAATAAAAACAAAGAGATGATATTTTGCGCTTAATTGAAATCTTGAAAAATTGAAGAGATGAAAAAGAAAGTATTAGTTTTGGTATTGATTACCACCTTTGCATTAATAGGCATCATTACATATGCTTCAGTACAAAAACCAGGGCTACCAACTAGCCCAGACTCATCATGGTACAAATCTATGGCTCATTGCGGGAGCAGTTTCACTATGAAAATTTGCTGTAAACAAAACCAGACTGCAGTAACTTGTGATGCATATCAATGTATTTGTTATTAAAATATTTTTTAAACCTTCCTAGCGTTCGTGCTTCAACGAACGCTAGGATTATTCTATCACAACATAATCAACTATGTACCTAAAATTAATTATTATTGTATCTACTGCTATAACATTCATTTTTGCTGGTTGTAACAAAAACCCAAGAACACCAAATATTCCCCAAGAATGTGTAATAGTTAACTTAGAACAGGAAGACAAAATTGCATTCGAAGATTTCTTTGATTTTACAACTTTCTCTTACATTCAATTCGGGCAGAACGATACCTTGGTGCTAAGTGATGATTTAATAGTGAAATATGCTAATCAGCTTTACTTTGTTTACGATGTAGTAATAGTTCAACTATATCTATTTAACGACAAAGGTCAATTGATCAATAGAGTTGGCAGTAGCGGAGGAGCTCCTTTCGAATATAACCGGATTCTTAGTTTCAACATTGACACTACGTTGAAAACAATTGATGTGCTTACCGATATTGGTAATACGATTAAAACATACGATTATAACGGCAACTTTGTAAACTCATTTACTACACCACGTACAGCCTCCGATTTTGCCAAGGTAAACAGTTACTGCTACTGGCTGTTCACTGGGTTTTACGATGATAGTTCTTACCGACTACATCTATGCGATACAAATAAAGTTATTAAGTCGTATTTACCCACTAAAGCCAAGTCCTTTGATTTCTCAGAACAGAAGTTCTTTGGTGTTGGGAATAAGGGATTGTACCGAGAATCATTCCTACCAACTATTTACGAATACGAATCGACCAGTTTTAGACCAATCTACTATTTTGGTTTTGGGAAAACAGCGGTCAACGAAGAGGAACTTTCGAAGTATATGGATCCAAGCATCTTCTTGGAAAAAATCAACAGAGAGGGTGTTTACACCACCATCCAAGCCTTACAAAACTCTTCAACTGTCTTTATAAAAACAATGTACCAAAAAGATAGCAGGATTATTATTTACGATTTTCTTATAAACAAATTCGATGACTCAGTCATAAAAATCTTTCACAACAAAAAATCGGAGGAACTCTCAAGCACGCTATCATTAGTTCACATTGAGGAGAATGGGAAATTTCACTTCAAAACCAGCCCTATGCAACTAACTGACTTTCTAATAGCCAAGTCTATCAGCAATCCCTGTAAAATTGATTCAGAAGGTAATACAGTAATACTTAGCATAACACCAAAGAATTAAAATGATGAGAAAAAGACTAATTTTGTTTATTACTTTATACCTAATCATATTTTCACTTTCTAGTTGCAAGTCGAGAATTTACGAAAAGAGAACACACCTTAACCTCACAGTTAACCTAAAAGCAATGGAGTACGGTAGACAAGAGTCCTTTGATACCCTTATTCACAACAATTCTTTAAAAATTATTGTACTCATAAATGGTGGCTGCAACTCGTGTCACTCAGAAATCTGGCTATGGCAGAACTTAGTATCAAAAAACGTTGAGTTGAAAAAGGTGCCTATAGCATTCATTATCTTTGGCAACAATTTCAACCCTAGCTACAGGTTGATGAGTAGTAAAAGGCTACAGCAGTTCTTTTTTTTCAGGGATACCGAATCGAAAATATTAGTGGAAAATATGATAAAACCCGACAAGTTTTTCAACTCCTTCCTAATTGATGGGAAAAATAAGATTATAATACCCGGAAACCCCACCTCATCAAATAGTATGCTAGAAAACTATAAGACTGCAATCCTAGAACACACTAATCCAAAACATTAAAACATTATGAAAACACTGTTGATTTTATTTCTTTTAATTACCCTGACTGGCTGTTCAAAACAAGTTGACTCTTTCGATTTCACTCCATTCAAAGAGAAAGGTTGGATAGGTGAAAATAGTAAAAAGTACCTAACATTCATACGTTTCAATCCTTCCAAACCAGAATATTTATTCTTTTCATGCGACCTAGAGTACAATAAACTAAAGCCGTATTTCAACAGTCCTAATCTTGACATTCTATTCCTCATAAAATCAAACGAAAAGGATACAGCAGTCCTAAATAAATATTTAGCTAGTGATAGATGGTGCTATGAAAAGTATATTGTTACATTTGAAGAAACTACTCTATTCAAACGCGATATTGGAATATCGTATCTTTTCAATAAGGATGGAAAAATAATAGCCCAAACAAATCCTACCCTAGAAAATTTTGAAAATTTAGTTAGGAAATAAAAAAATCAAATCGCTAACTTCTCCCTTGTTGACGATTATTGGCATCCCCAGTTAGTTAAATGCTACCCCCTCCCGTTCGGCTAGGCCTCCAACCATATCCGTGGCTATTTCTTCGTGCTTTGCCCGGTAAATATAGTTAAAACAGGTCAAAGTAAAGTTAGAGTGAATTTACTGTTTCTTCTATCTTTGATTTACGGAGTTTAGGTTAAATAAAATGTCATATTTTGAATACTTCCCTCTATGCTTTATAAAACAATGAAACTTCTCCTTTTCTTGCTACTAATTTCACCTATTGCTATAGCAGCCCAGAGCAAAAGCGATAGTACACAAGCCACAAGTAGGCATTTAGCGCAGGTAACCGTGGGAAGGTTGGCCTATGCCAACTCTTTTAACCTCCCCAATGGCCTAGCTGGCAATATATACTCAATTCGGTATGGCAGGAATAGGGTAAACCCTTTATCAAGCCTGAAGTCGCACATAGCAACATCGGTAAGCAGCTCCGCATTGCGCACCAACATTGCTCCTAATCAGGAGGCTATCATTTACAGGTATAATAATCTGGATATTGAGTTCGGGTGGCACTGGAAAACACCTAACTTCCTCCCCAATACGGAGGTTAACCTAGGCATTGGGCCTAGTTTAATTGCAGAACTTATTTACCCCACTAAAAAAGCGGATGAAATAGCCAACAATTTTACACCTGATGGATTGTGGGGCTTAAATGGTAAGGGCTATATACAAATACTATATTCCGTTAAAAAACATATAATTAGTGGCAGTTTTGGCTTTTCAATATTGGGCATAGGGCATAACCCCAAACCTCCTTTTATTAATCTAAACTTCTCGCAAAACCCATACACCTACTTTTTACGCCCCAATACAGCTTACCATCTGCTCAACTACAGAATGCTGAACAGTGAATTTAAGGTTGCATTACCCTACCAAACTATCCACATCAATATATCGTACATTTTTAAATATTTTCACCATAGCTTAGCGCCATTCTACCAAACATATGCGCAGCATAAATTTGGACTAGGAATATCCTTTTAACACATA
>Ga0265293_10004207_pt1 | contig 25635 bp, 21 predicted proteins | sample Munlanlewell138R_FD_192505 | JGI IMG/M metagenome (GOLD analysis project Ga0265293, IMG submission 192505) | Leachate microbial communities from a municipal landfill in Southern Ontario, Canada - Leachate well 138R | ecosystem: Engineered > Solid waste > Landfill > Unclassified | place: Canada...
TATTAATTCACTCTCCTTCATTTATATATTAACATACGCTAACACGTACGTCAATGTAATTAATAAAAAAGACTTTCTCCTCCGGTCAATGGGCCGAAAAGGTTTGAAAGTCTTGGTATTGTTTGTGGTGGAGATGAGGGGACTCGAACCCCTGTGCAAAAGTAAACTGCATTAAACTTTCTACATGTTTAGATCTTTATTTTATTTGGCACTAAAATCATGAAAGATCACATTATCCTAGCGCTAGCCTTATTGTTTCGTTTACTATCTTAAGGCGGCAAATAGCAAATATAACTTACTTTCTGGACTCTAAATTAAACTGTAAGTTGGTCTAATTAGAGATTACGCTTTTTCTTAAGCGTAGGCAAAATTATTGTTTCCGGTTATTTTGAAACCTCGGGTGTTTTTACTTGCACAACCAAGACATGCTTATTTAACCAATTTAATTCTGACGAATCCAAGAACATCCCCAAGCAACTTATTATACTAGTTATTAAAGAAAAATTCAAATATTTTAATGGAACTGTTGACATCTAAAATTTATTTCTTATAATGAGATTGTCATGTTTATTTTAACTTAACAAACAGTTTAATTAAAGTAAACATATAAAAGTGATGATGGCTTTATTTAGCCACTTAAGTGCTTAAATGTTTAATCGCTTTAAACAAAGAAAGTGAGGCAGTTATGAAAGAGTTAATTAGGTTAGAAAATGTTACGAAGGCTTTTGGCGATCAAGTAGTTTTAAAAGGAATTGACTTAGAGATCTATGAAAATGAGTTCGTGACGTTATTGGGTCCTTCTGGTTGTGGGAAGACGACTTTGCTACGTATTATTGGTGGTTTTGAGACGCCTTCTAGTGGTAATGTTGCTTTGATGGGTAAAGATCTTTTAAGCATCCCTGCTCATAAAAGGCCTACTAATACTGTCTTTCAACGCTATGCTTTGTTTCCGCATTTAAATGTTTATGAGAATGTTGCTTTTGGGCTAAGAATAAAAAAAGATAAAGACGATAAAAGCACTAAAAAAGAAAAAGAGGCAGCTTTGGATGCTAAAGTTACTAAATATTTATCGATGGTAGGGTTAATTGGTTTTGAAGAGCGTAATGTTTATAAGCTTTCTGGAGGCCAACAACAAAGAGTGGCGATTGCGAGGGCTCTAATTAATGAACCTAAAATCTTATTATTAGATGAGCCTTTAGCTGCGCTTGATTTAAAATTGCGTCAGGAAATGCAATATGAGTTAAAAGAAATTCAAAAAAATGCTGGTATTACTTTTTTATATGTTACTCATGACCAAGAAGAAGCACTTACTATGAGCGATAAAATAGTCGTCATTAATGAAGGAGAAATTCAACAAATTGGTAGCCCTGAGGATATTTATAATGAACCAACCAATGAGTTTGTTGCTAAGTTTATTGGTGAATCGAATATTATCGAAGGAATTATGAAAGATGATTATTTAGTGAGCTGGGACGAGAAAGATTATCATTGTGTTGATTATGGTTTTAAAAAGAATGAAGTCATCGATATCGTTTTAAGGCCTGAAGACTTAGATATAGTTCCTGAACAAGAGGGTTATATTGATGGTGTTGTTGATAGTGTGGTTTTTAAGGGTGTTCACTATGAGATTGATGTTAAGACTCTGAAAAGAATTTATACTATCCACACTACTGACTATCATCAAGAAGGTAAAAAGGTTTCAATTACTTTTGATAAAGAAGATATTCATGTGATGGAGAAGTGGTAATGTTTAAAATAGAACCTTTAAAAAAAGAAAAGTTAAAAAGAAGGAAATTTAAGGCTGTTAATTTAATTGGTTGGCCGTATTTGCTAATTTTATTTATTTTAATAGTTATTCCGGTATTGTTAATTGTTTTTTACGCTATTACTGACAATGTTAAAGATATTTATTTTGAATTTACTTTAAAATACTTTTTAATGTTTTTTAAAGAAGCAGCTTTTGTAAAAGTAATGAAAGACTCGATTGTCTTAGCTTTAATTACGACTTTAATTTGTTTAATAATTGGTTATCCACTTGCTTTCGTTATTAGTAGGCAAGCTCCTAAAAGACAAGCAATTTTAATTTTATTGGTGACGGCTCCGATGTGGATTAATATGCTTATTAGAGTGTTAGCTTGGAAACAGATCTTTAATATTATCGATGAAAGAATTATTGGCACTAATTTTGCGATTGTAGTAGGGATGGTTTATGTTTTTTTACCTTTTATGGTGCTCCCTATTTATACAGTCTTATCGAAAATAGATCCCCTTCTTTATGAAGCTAGTGCTGATTTAGGTAGTAGTGCGGTAATTACTTTTTTAAAGGTTACTTTGCCCCTTTCTATCGGTGGTGTTTTATCAGGGGTGACGATGGTTTTACTTCCAGCAGCGACGACGATTGTAATTCCTAAAATATTAGGAGAAGGAAAGTATTTAATTGGTAACTTAATTGAAGATCGCTTTTTAAAGGCAGGTAATTGGAGTTATGGTTCTGCGATCGCGATTGTGTTAGCTTTAATTATTATGTTAATGGTAGTCTTGACGAAACGTTTTGACCGTAATAAAGGTGGTGAAGCTTATGAAAAGGAATAATTTTAAAGTAGTTGACGGCTTGTTTTTAGTAGCGGTAATTGCCTTTTTTTATCTTCCGATTATTAGTTTGATGATCTTTTCATTTAATAGTGATAACAGCTTAACTCATTTTAAAAGTTTTTCTTTTAAATGGTATTTAGAATTATTTAAAAATGAAGAGATTACTAACGCTGTGATAATGACTTTTATTATTGCGATTTTAGCAACCATCATTTCTACCTTTATTGGAACTTTCGCTTCTATTGCTTTAGCGAAATATAAGAAAAGGCTTAGGAATACGGTTTTGACTTTAAATAATATTCCCATTGTTAATCCGGAGATTGTTACGGCGATAGGAATGTTATTGTTGTTTCAATCATTAAAAATAGAAAAGGGCTATTTTACAATGTTATTAGCTCATATTGCCTTTTGTTTACCGTATGTGATAATTTCAGTTTATCCGAAAGTAAGAAGTTTAGATCCAAACTTAGTTGAAGCAGCGATGGACTTAGGTGCGCCGCCATTAAAGGCTTTAAGACATGCTATTCTCCCGCAAATAAAAGTAGCGGTAGTAGCGGCTTTAGCGATTTCTTTTACGATGAGTTTTGATGATTTTGTCATTTCCTATTTTACATCTGGTTCCGCAACCAATATTTCAATTTATTTATACACTTTAAAAAGGGGAGTAAACCCTAGTATAAATGCCTTATCAACGTTGATGATTATCGTAATAACGATAGTAGTAATTGTTCATTATTTAAGAACTAATAAACAAATTAAAAAGGGGGTAAAGTTCAATGAAAAAAGTATTTAGTTTGATGGTGCTATTATTAGCGTTAATTACTCTTAGTGCCTGTAAAGGTGCCGATATTAAGATTTTAATGCCAGGAGATTACATTAATTTAAAGCTCTTAAAAGATTTTAAAAAGGAGACCGGTAAAAAGGTTAAAATAGTTACCTTTGAATCTAATGAAGCAGCCTTAATTAAGCTTAAAATGGAAAAGTTTGATTTGGTTGTTCCTAGTGATTATATGGTGGAACAAATGATTTTTGAAGACTTATTGCAGCCAATTGATTGGGAGTTAATTACCGAACTAGATAAAGAGACTAGTTTTCCCGATGAGCTGCAAAGTTTACTTAGTGACTATCAAGAAGAGTTTCCAATTTTAGATTATCATGTTCCTTATTTTTGGGGTAATTTAGGGATCTTATATGATAAAACTAAAGTGAGTTTGGAATTGTTAGAAAGCGAAGAATGGAATATTTTTGCTAATGAGGAGTTAAGAATAGTAATTTATGATTCTTCAAGAGATGGTTTCTTTATCGCTTTAAAACAGTTAGGTTATTCTGGGAACACTAATGATGATAAGGAGTTAGAAGCAGCAGAAAAACATTTAAAGGCGATTGCTAAACATAAAAATGTTGTCTTTTTAACTGATGAAATCTTAGATGATATGAAAACGAGCAAATATGATCTTTCTTTAACTTATTCAGGTGATGCGGTTTATTTAATGAGTAAAAACAGCAAGTTAGATTTTTATGTTCCTAAAGTTGGTACTAATGTCTTTGTAGATGGGTTTTCCATTCCGAAGGACGCTACTAATTTAGATGTTGTTTATCAGTTTATTAATTTTATTTCGCGCCAGGAAAATGCTTTAAAAAACACCCTAGATGTGATGTATCAAAGCCCTCGTAAAGATGTTTATGAAAGTTTAATTAGTCCCGGAAGTGAGCTTTATGATTACTTAAGCGCTTATCAAGTAATTAGAAATGAAAATGATGAGCTCTTTAGATACGATAAGGATGCTAAAGAGTTTATCGATGACGCGTGGGCGAAAATAAGATCGAGCAATTAAATTTAAGAAGATACAGGCCAAGATGCTGTATCTTTTTTTTCAATAAAAGTTTACTTTTATGGTAAAATATTTAGCGAGGTATGAATATGACAAGAAGAGAACTCCGTGAGCAAGTCGTCTTAGCATTATATATAGATGATTTATTAAAAACATTGCCAAAACTTAAAAATGAAAAGGTTAAAAACCTTTTTAATGAGGTAAAAGAAAAAGAATTAGAAATCGATGAGTTAATTATTAGTAGTTTAGAAAATTACGCCCTTAATAGGCTCTCTTTTGTCGACCGAGCGATTGTGAGACTCGCTACTTATGAAATGAAATTTACGGAGACACCTAAAGGCGTTATTATTAATGAAGCGATTGAAATTACTAAAAAATACGCTGACATCGATGATAAACAATATAAATTTACTAATAAGCTATTAGATAATATTAAAAAGGGGCTTTAAAGTGGAAGAAAAAAAGTATTTAACAGTAACAGCCTTAACTAAATATCTAAAACATGTCTTAGAAAGTGATCCACATTTAAGTAAAATTTACTTAAGAGGAGAAGTTTCTAATTTAACAAAGCATAGTCGCGGTCATTATTACTTTTCTTTAAAAGACGAAAATGCTCAAATTAGAGCGGTGATGTTTGCATCTCAAACGAGAAAATTAAACTTTTCTTTAAAAGAAGGCGATAAGGTCCTAGTCTTCGGTAGTATTAATGTTTATGAGCCCTCAGGAAGTTATTCTTTACTGGTTTATGAAATGGAACCTGATGGGATTGGAGCTTTATATTTAGCATATGAAAAATTAAAAAAAGAATTAGCAGAAAAAGGTTACTTTAAAGCAGAACATAAAAAAGCAATTCCCAAATATCCCAACACTATTGGAGTGATTACTTCTCCAACAGGAGCGGCAATTAGAGATATTATTAATACTATTAAAAGAAGATACCCACTTACTAAAGTTATTTTATATCCAACTTTAGTTCAAGGGGAAGGAGCTAAAAAGTCAATTAGCGATAATATTATTAAAGCAAATAGTCAAGGTTTAGTAGATGTTTTAATTGTTGGTCGTGGTGGTGGTTCTATTGAAGACCTTTGGGCCTTTAATGAAATTGAAGTCGTGGAAGCGATCTTTAATTCTAACATTCCCATTATTTCCGCAATCGGCCATGAAACAGACTTTACATTAAGCGATTTTGTGAGCGACTTAAGAGCGCCAACCCCTACCGCAGGAGCGGAACTAGCAACTCCAGATATTAATATTTTAAAACGTGAAATTAAGCAAACAGCGGAAACTATCAAAAGTTGGTTCTCGCAAGAAATTAGGCAACGAGAAGTTTTATTAGTTCACTTAGAAGAAAGACTTAGTCTGCTACATCCTCTTAAAAAGATAGCGGAAATAAAACGCCATTATGAAAAACTAAAAGCGGATTTAAAGAGAAATTACCAGTGGCAATTACTTACTAAAAAACAAAGTTATCAACTTTTAAACAATGCTTATCAAAAGTTTGATTTAAAAACAATAGTAAACCTTAAAAAAGAAGTATTAATAACGAAAGAAGAACAGTTAAAAGTAAATTTAAATAGACTACTAACAACTAAACAACAAACCCTAGCATTAAAACTAAATAGTTTAGAATATTTAAATCCTTTAAAGTTATTAAAAGGAGGTTATTCAATTACTATTCATAATGATAAAAGAATAACTTCAATCGATGAAGTCGAATTAAATGAGGAAATAACAACTTATTTTAAAGATGGTAAACTAACGACCAAAGTCAAGAAAAAGGAGCGATTATAATGAAGTTAAGTTTTGAAGAAGCTTTAAAAAAACTAGAAGTAGTATTAAAAAAGTTAGAAGATAAAGAAGTTAGTTTAGATGAGGCTGTTAAACTTTATAATGAAGGTTTAGAACTCTCTAAACAATGTTATCAATTATTACAAGAAGCAGAAAAACTAATTACCGTAAAAATGAACGCTGATGAAGAAGAGCCTTTTGAGGTAAATGAGTAATTTAAAAGCGATTAAAGACCCTAACTTTTTAAAGGAGTTATCACTATCTGAACTGACTAATTTAGCCGAAGAGATTCGCTCCTTTTTAATTGAAAATATTAAAAAGACAGGCGGCCACCTCGCTTCTAATTTGGGAGTTGTTGAACTGACAATCGCGCTTCATTATGTTTTTAATTCCCCTTTAGATAGTATTATCTTTGATGTTTCTCATCAAAGTTATACTCATAAAATTTTAACAGGAAGAATTAATGATTTTCCTACTTTAAGGAAGGCTCAAGGCTTATCGGGATATGCAAGTTATCATGAATCGGTCCATGATAAATGGGAATCTGGTCATGCTGGAACTTCTTTAAGTGCACTTTTTGGTTATTTAAAAGCCAACCAACTTAAGGGTAAAAAGGACGAAGTGATCGCCGTTGTTGGTGACGCTTCAATTACTAATGGTACTAATATGGAGGCTTTAAATTTACTGGCTAGCGAAAAAGATTTAAAAGGGATTATCGTAATTAATGATAATAAAATGAGCATTTCTAAAAGTGTCGGTGCTTTTTCTAAAGTATTAACAAATTTAAGAGGATCGCCTTTTTTAGGAAAACTAAAAGCTTTCTTTAAAAAAATAACGCCTGCTTTCATTTATCGGTTTTTCGGTCGTCTTAAAAGAGCTTTTAAAGCTTTGTTGCAAAGACAAAATATTTTTGAAGAAATGGGATACGTGTATATTGGGCCTTTTGATGGTAATAACTTAAAAGAATTAATTGGCGCCTTTAAAGCTGCGAAAAAACTTAATAAATCGGTTGTTATTCACACTATTACTCAAAAAGGAAAAGGTTACTCTCCAGCTGAAAGTGATTTAAAAGGGGTTTATCATGGCGTGGAACCGAGTGTTATCGGCACTTCAAGTAAGGAAAACAATAAAATCAGTTTTAGTGAAGCGATTAGTGTTATTATTGAAAAATTAACAGAAAAAGAAGACATTTTCGTAGTCATGCCAGCGATGTTAATGGGGACTAAGTTTTTAGCTTATCAAAAAAAATATCCAAGGCGGATTATCGATGTTGGAATCGCAGAAGAACACGCCGCCGTCATGAGTGCGAGTCTTGCTTTAAATGGCGTTAATGTTTTTTTACCATTGTACTCCACCTTCTCGCAGCGCGCTTATGATCAAATTTTAAATGATATTGCCCGCCCTAATTTAAAAGTTATTATTGGCATTGACCGAGCTGGCTTTGTTGGTGAAGATGGTTCTACCCATCAAGGCTTATATGATGTTTCAATGTTTTTAAGTATGCCTAATGTGAGCGTTACGATGCCTAAGGACATGAAAGAAGCTGCTGGTTTATTAAAATATGCTTTTTCCAAAAATCAACCTTTCGTAATAAGATATCCGCGCACTAATACGGAGTTAATAACTTTAGATGAGATAACTCCATTAGCACCTTCTTGGGAACTGTTAAGAAAAGGAAAAAAGGGGATTATTATTAGTTACGGTCCTATCTTATTAGAAATTGAGAAATTATTAATTGCTAATAATTTTGATTTTAGTTTATGCAATGCGAGATATATTAGGCCTTTAGATGAAAAACTCTTAAAAGAGCTTTTAAAAGAACATCAGCTTTTAATAGTTTATGAGGAAACTCATGCTAGTGGTAGTTTGTATCAGTTTATTTTAGCTTTCGCGATGGAAAATGGTTTTAAAAACCAAATTATCGCCCTTAATGCTTATAATAAGATTATTAATCATGGTACTATTGAGGATAACCGAAAAGCAGCAGCGCTCTCGATGGCTGATTTAAAAAGAGTAATTGAAGAAGATGAGATTAGATAATTATTTAAAAGGAAAAGAAAAGCTGACTCGTTCTAAAATAAAAGCACTTATTTTAGCAGGAGCAGTTAAAGTTAATGATAAAATAATAATGAAAGCGAGTTATCAAATTAAAGAAGATGATAAGGTTGAACTTTTAACTACTAATAAATATGTTTCAAGAGCGGGATTAAAATTAGAAGAAGCGATTACGTACTTTCAATTAGATTTTAAAGATAAAGTTATTTTAGATGTCGGCTCTTCGACAGGTGGTTTTACCGATTGTAGTTTAAAACATGGGGCGAAAATAGTATATGCTTATGATGTTGGCACTCTGCAAATGGATGAAACGCTGAGAAAAGATGAAAGGATTGTTTTAAAAGAACAAACAAATATTTTAAAAGCTGATCCTCCAAATGTTGATATTGCTTTAATTGATGTTTCTTTTACTTCTACATTACCAATTATGAAACACATTAAGAATAAAGCAAAACTGTTTGTGATATTATTCAAGCCGCAATTCGAAGTAGGAAGAATAAACTTAAAAAAAGGGATTGTTAAAGAAGAAAAGATTGCTTTATTAAAACTTCAAGAATTAAAGTCAGCTTTAGAGGAACAAAAACTAACTGTGGTAGATTTTATTAAAACCGCGCTTAAAGGTAAAAAAGGTAATCAAGAGTATTTAATGTTAGTAAAAAAGTAAAATAGTAAGAGTTTGCTATTATAATAATAAGAGGGATAATAATGTTAAAAAGCTTAACAATTAAAAATTTAGCTATTATCGAAGATATTACGATTGACTTTTCTTCTGGTCTTACTTGTTTAACAGGCGAAACAGGAGCTGGAAAAAGTCTTTTAATCGATTCTCTTAATTTAATTTTTGGGAAAAGAGCCGATAGCGATTTGATTAGATTTGGCGCTGAACAAGCTTATATTAAAGCTCATTTTATTAATCTTGATGAAAAAATAACAACCTATTTAAAAGCCCAAGAATTACCAGACAAAGATTTAATAATAGAAAGAGTAATAACTATTAAAGGTAGTAATAAAGTGTTAGTAAATGATGTTTTAGTAACGTTGCAATCTTTAAAGGAATTAGCATTTTTAATCGGCGATATCCATGAACAACACGATACCGCTTCCTTAATTAACCCTGAGACATCATTAACTATTTTAGATGCTTTTGGGAATTTAACAGAAGTTCTTAATAGTTATCTTATTTTAAAATTTAACTATGAGGAAAAAAGCAAACTTTATGAGCACGCTTTAAAAGAAACTATCAAACAACAAGACCAATTAGATAAGTTTAAATATTACTATGATGAGCTTACTAAGGCTAACTTAGTTTTTGACGAATTAACTGCTTTAAAAGAACAAATAAACACTTTAAGAAATAAAAAAGAGATCGTCACTAATTTAGAAAAAGCCTATGAAAATATTAAAATAATAACCGAAGAAGACTTGCTTTATCAAAGTTTAAAAGCCTTACAAAGTTTAGAAAAATTTAACTTAGGTAATCTCCAAGAAAGAGTCGCCAATAGTTATTATGAACTCGATGATCTTAAAGGAGAAATTTATCAAAAACTTTTAGAAGTTAAAGATGTTTCTTTACTAGAACTCAACAATTTAGAAGAACGTTATTTCTTCTTAAAGGAGTTAGAAAAGAAGTATCAAAAACCTTTAAATAGTTTAATAACTTACCAAGAAGAACTCCAAGATGAAATCTTAAAGTTAGAAAACTATGATTTGTATTTAGAGAAGCTTTTAAAACAAAAAGAAAAAGCTTATCAAGAAGCTTTTAAGAGTGCCGAAGATATTTCTCAAAAGAGACAAAAGCTAGCTTTAATGTTAGAAAAAGAGTTTATCGCCTCTTTAAAAAATTTAGCAATCGATTATGTTAGTTTTAAAGTGCACTTTAAGAAAACAGAACTTACTAATAATGGTATTGATGATGTGATTTTTTTAATTAGTTTAAACGAAGGCGAACCCTTAAAACCATTTTATAAAACCGCCTCTGGAGGAGAACTATCAAGAAGTATGTTCGCCCTTAAAATGATTTATGGCAAAGTCCATAACTTAAGTTTAATGGTCTTTGATGAGATCGATTTAGGAGTCTCTGGAGAAGCTAGTTTAAAAGTTGCTGATGCTTTAGAACAATTAGCTAAAGAAAGGCAGGTTATCGCGATAACCCATCTTCCTCAGGTTGCTAGTAAAGCGAGTTTTCATTACCATATAACTAAAGCAACTAATCAAGAAAGAACGACTACTAATTTAAAACTATTAAAAGGTGAAGAACGGGTTTATCAGTTAGCTTATTTACTAAGTGGTAGTAAACTAACTGAAGGAGCATTACTCCACGCTAAAGAACTTTTAAAAGAAAAAAAGCCTTAACGGCTTAAGTTTTGAATGATTATCACGATTAAAGAGATAATGGGAATTAAAATCATCGCTGCAGCAATAATATAAATTGTGATTTTACCCCAAAGCGATTTAGCGGGACTTTTAAATTTTGGAATCTCGCCTGGCTTTGTTTCTGTCTCTTTCGGTTTAATTTCTTTTTTGTATGCATGTTTTTTAGCCACAATCTCACCTCATTTTGCATAAACATTATAACATAGGATTTTAAAAATAAAAGGGATTAATAATGAAGAAAACAACAAAAGTAATTTTTCATATCGACTTAAATGCTTTTTACGCTTCCGTAGAAATGATTTTAGATCCTCACTTAAAAGAAAAAGTATTCGCTGTTGGTGGAGGAACGAATTATTTTAGAAGCGGTGTTTTAACGACCGCCTCTTATAAGGCGCGTAAATACGGAATTAGGAGTGGAATGACTGTTTTTGAAGCTTATCAAAAGTATCCCAACTTAATTATCGTCCCTAATAAAAGAAGAGAATATCAAAAGTATTCGAAACTTTTCTTTAAAACTTTAAAAACATTTACCACTCATATTTATCAAGCTTCCATCGATGAAGCTTATTTAGACGTTACCGATATTATCGATTTTGAAAATCCGCTTTTATTAGCGAAGGCAATGCAAGAAGCCCTTTTAAAACATCAACTACCAGCAAGCATTGGTATCGCCCCGACTTTATTTTTAGCGAAGATGGCTTCTGATTTAAAAAAACCGTTAGGAATAACGATTTTAAGAAAGCGTGATTTAAAAACCGTTTTATATCCCCTTCCGGTAGGTGAAGTGCACGGGATTGGCGTTAAAACTGAAGAACGTTTAAAAACAGTCAATATTAATACGATTGCTGATTTTATGAATCCTAAAAACAAAGAGGCGATCATAAAAGCGATTGGCGAAAACGCTTATTGGGCTAGTAAAAATGATTTATTAGGTAAATCAAGTGATTTTGTCGATGTGCATAAATATGAAATACCTCAATCGATCTCCAATGAAAACACCTTATCATTCGATCTTGATAACCGCGATCTTTTAAAAATAGAATTAGCAGAAATCTTTAATAAAACTCATCAACGGTTAAAAAAAGAAAAATTGCTTTGTAGAAGTGTCTTTGTTAAACTGAGAAACAATTTATTTGAAACGAAAACTAAAACAAAAAGTTTCTTAAAAGAAACCGCCGATTATGAACTTTTGTATCATACCGCTGAAGATTTATTTGAAGAACTTTTTATTGAAGAACCGATTAGACTCATCGGCGTAGGATTCGCTAATATAATTCCCTTAAGCGATTTTAAAGAAGAAAGAACACTTTTTAATTATCAACGTTTAGACCAAGAAACTTAACCCAAGATATCATAACTAGTTAAGTTAGATTTATTCTCCCATGTTTTATGATCATTAGCATCAAAGTTGGTTAAAAACTCAATAACTTCAGCCGTAATTGCCTTTGGCGTGGAAGCGCCACTAGTAACGCTAACGGTTTTAATATTTAAAAGCGATTCAATTTTAAGGTCCTCAACAGTTTCAATTAAATAACTATTAAGTCCCTTGTTTTTAGCCACTTCAACTAACTTATTACTATTACTAGAAAGCCGGTCGCCAACCACTATTAAAAGTTCGCTTTTAGCAGTCTCTATCACGGCTTTTTGCCTTCTTAAGGTGGCCTTGCAAATATTATTATCGGTAGAAAGAGAGTAGTTTTTTTGCAGTTCTTGAGTTAAAGAATTTAAAAAACCCACATCTAAAGTAGTTTGATTAAAGAGGAAGAGCGGTTTTTCAGTTTGATGGCGGTAAGCTTTCGCTTCCTTTAAAGAGCTTATTAAAGTGATATTATTACTAATTCCCAATACCCCTTCAGTTTCGGGGTGATTTTTTTGCCCTAAATAGAGAATTTTATGGGTTGGTAAATAGTGTTTTATTTGTTGGTGAACATAATCTACATCCGGGCAAGTAGCGTCAATATAAGGAATGTTTCTTTCTTTCAACGTTTTAATAACGGCTGGACTGACGCCATGGGCAGTTAAAATTACCGTTCCTTCTGTAACTAAATTTAAAAGTTCAAGTCTTGTTTTTGAAGGCTCATTTAAAGAAATAACTCCTAGTTCAGCCAAACTTTCAGCTAATCTTTTATTATGGACAATCAAGCCTAAAATATAAAGTGGCTTCGCTACTTTATCATCTTTTAAAGCATCTTTTACAATTACCAAAGCTCTCTGGACTCCTTTACAGAAGCCTTGCGGTTGGATTTTAATTACTTTCATTATTTCACCACTTAAATTATACACGATTAATAGTAAAAAGCTTGTTAATATGTTAAAATAACTAAGATTAGGAGGGCTGCTATTGGAATTTTTAGAAGCTGAAATTAAGCGTCTTGGTTTTTTAGAACCAACTTTAATTCAAGAAAAAAGCTACCAAGCATTTTTAGCAAATAAAAGTGCTATTTTGCTCTCGCCGACAGGTACTGGAAAAACTTTAGCTTATTTAATTCCCTTATTAAAAAAGATTACTAATAAATCTAATCACTTACAAGCTTTAATTATCGTTCCCACAACTGAATTAGCGCTCCAAATTAAAACAGTATTAAGGGAGTTAAAGCCAGCTTATACTCACCAAACAATTAGTGCAAGCGATGATCGGTTAAGAGCTTTTAAAAGCTTTACAACCACCCCCCCGCAACTTTTAGTAATTACTCCAGGAAGACTTGCCGATTTAGAAAAAGAAGGACTGTTAAATATTAGTACCGTTAAAGAATTAATTATCGATGAAGCTGATATGATGTTTAGTTTAGACTTTTTAAAAGAAATCGATAATATTATTAAAAAAACAAAAGCTAATATTTACCTTTTTTCCGCTACTTTACCTGCTCATTTACTAAGTTGGGCGAAAAGCTACTTTAAAGGAGCCTTTTTAATAGATGTGAGAAAAGAAATAAAATTAAACATCAATCATCATTTAATATTTACTAGTGGCGATAAAGAAGAAAGACTTTTTAAATTATTAAAAGTACTCAATCCTTTTCTCTCTTTCATCTTTGTTAGTAGAAATGCTGATATTGAACCGCTTTATTTAAAGATGTTAGAAAAAGGTTATCAAGTAGGAAGACTTTCTAGTAAACAAACATTAAGAGAGCGTAAAACAATTATTAATAATGTTAATGAGTTAAAATATCAATACTTGATTAGTTCTGATTTAGGTTCGAGAGGATTGGATTTTGAAGCGATATCAGATATTATTCATTATGATTTTCCTTATCGTCTAGAATACTACTATCACAGAAGCGGAAGAACAGGAAGAATGCTTCAAGAAGGCAACGTTTATTTGTTTTTCGAAGATCGATTAAACCGGAAAATTGCCGCTTTAAAAAAAGGTGGTATCGAGTTTAAAGAATATCAAATTAAAAATGAGCAATTAATAGTTAAGCCAAGTGGGGAAAGAACTTTAACGGCAGCGGAAATAAAAGCGATTAGAAGTGTTAAGAAACCGACCAAAGTTAAACCTGGTTATAAAAAGAAATATCAAAAAGAAGTTCAAAAGGCTTTAAAAAAAGCCCGTTATCAAAGGAGAATAAAAAAATGATTTTAGGTTCACATGTTAAAATGAGTGGAAAGAAAATGATGTTAGGAAGTGTCGAAGAAGCACTTTCATATGGCGCCAATACTTTTATGATTTATACTGGTGCCCCGCAAAACACACGGAGGAGAAAAATCGAAGAATTAAAAATTCCTGAAGCTTTAGAATTGATGAAAGCACATAACATTGATGTTAATAACGTTGTTATTCACGCCCCTTATATTATGAATTTAGCTAATCCTAGTTTAGAAAAACGTCAGTTCGCTATCGATTTCTTAACGAGTGAAATCGAAAGAAGTGCAGCGATGGAAGCGACTCAAATTGTTTTACATCCCGGCTCGGCGGTAGGACTGGATAGAGAAGAAGCGATTAGATGGATTGGTGAGGGTTTAAATAAAGTGATCGCTAATACTAAAGACTTAAAAGTAAAGATCGCCTTAGAAACGATGGCTGGTAAAGGTAATGAAGTTGGGAGAACATTTGAAGAATTAAAAGCGATCATCGATTTAGTTGCTGATAAGACAAGAGTGAGCGTTTGTTTTGATACTTGTCATACTCATGATAGTGGTTATGATATTAAAGAAAACTTTAAAGGGGTATTGGAAGAGTTTGATAAAGTTGTTGGTAAAAAATATTTATCTGTTTTTCATATTAACGATTCTAAAAATATTAAAGGTGCTAGAAAAGATCGTCATGAAAACCTTGGTTTTGGTGAAATTGGCTTTAAGGCTTTAGTTGATATTATTTATGATGAAGAGTTTAAAGCGATACCTAAAATACTAGAAACCCCTTATATAGGTGATAACCCACCTTATAAAGAAGAAATAGAAATGATTAAAAATAGACGCTTTGAAAGCGACCTTAAAACAAAATTATTAAAACAAGAAGGAGAATAAAAAAATGAGTTATCAAATTATTATTAATTCCAGTTCTGATCTACCAGAACAAGTAGTTAAAGAGTTCGATTTTAAAGTAATGCCTTTAACCTTTAACTTAGAAGACAAAAGCTATTTAAATGATCCAGGTTATCAAAGTATGCCGGTAAAGACGTTTTATCAGCATTTAAAGGATGGGAAGGTGGCGACGACTTCACAACTGAATACCGAAGATTATATTAAAGAAATTGAAGCCCAGTTTAAAGAGGGAAAAGATGTTTTAATTTTATCTTTTTCTAGTGGACTTTCCGGTTCTTATAACGCCGCTAGACTAGCTTTAGAACATTTTAAAGATAGTGAGCGTAAAGTTTATTTAGTAGATACTTTAGCGGCTTCTTTAGGTGAAGGACTCATCTGCTATTTAGCTGGTTTAAAACAACGAGAAAAGAAAACAATTGAAGAAGTCAGAGACTACGTTGAAGAACTTAAACTTCATGTTGCTCACTGGTTTACAGTTGATGATTTAATGTTTTTAAAAAGAGGAGGAAGACTTTCAGGCGCGAGCGCTATTATTGGCTCCTTGCTGAAAATCAAACCGATTTTACACGTCGATAATGAAGGAAAATTAATTCCGAGACTGAAGACGATTGGAAGAAAGAAAGCATTAAATACTTTAGTGAAAAAATTAACAGAAACCATTGATACATCACTTTCTAAGCTAGTTTTTATCTCCCATGGTGATGATTTAGAAAGTGCTAATTATGTTAAAGAAAGAGTGTTAGCTTTAAACTTAAGCTTAGAAGTGAAACTTGTTAACTATATCGGGCCTGTAATCGGCGCCCATAGTGGACCAGGAACGATTGCGCTTTTCTTTACAGCGAAAGAAAGGTAAAAAACAAACAAACTATTAAAAAAAACATCTCAAAATGAGGTGTTTTTTTATAGAAAAGAGAGTCTTTTTTAAATCATTTTAGTTAAATAGTAGTACCGCTTTTAATTACTTTTTCTGTAATGATTGCGGTTGAAGTTATTGAACAGTTTCTTTCAATAGTAGTGTTATCAGGAATAATAACGCTTTTTGCGATGGCGTTAATACCAGAGAAGAAGAGTTCTGGCTTTTCGCGATTAATAGTATAATCTTCGCCATAACCGACTTTAGCATTTTTACCGATAATTACTTTTTTATCGATAACACTTTTTTCTATATATGCACCCTCTTCGATGCGGCTGTTATTCATAATGATACTATCTTTGACAATAGCGTTTTTACCGACATAAACTCCTGGCGATAAAATTGAATTAATAACGGTTCCTTCAATAATACTACCGTTACTTATTAAAGCGTTAATGATTTTTGCGTTTTCACCAATCTTTACTGGTGGTAGCTCTTCACTTCTAGTATAAATCTTCCATTCTTGTTCATATAAATCCAAGCGATTAGTTTCATCATCTAATAAATCTAGTGAAGTTTCTAAAAAGGAATCAAGAGTACCGACATCTTGCCAGTAGCCACTAAACTTATAACCATAAACGGAAGTATTTTCTTTTGCGATTAAATAAGGAATAACGTGTTTACCAAAATCAAGATTATCCATCTTTAAGGTTTCTAAGGCATCATATAAAACATCGGCACTAAAAACATAAATACCCATCGAAGCTTCTCTTGAAGTGGTTGTCTTTGGTTTTTCTTCAAACTCCGTGATCACACCATCTTCATTAAGAGTCATAATCCCAAAACGATGGGTTTCTTCTTTAGGGACGGTGGTTGTTGCGATTGTTAAGCCGGCCCCTTTTTTTTCATGATAGTCGATCATCTTTTTATAGTTCATTTTATAAATATGGTCGCCAGATAAAATTAAAATATATTTAGCAAACCTTCTTTTAATAAAGTTCAAGTTTTTTAAAACGGCATCCGCTGTGCCTTCATACCAAACTTGATGGGGTTGTAAAAGCGTTACTTGACTATCTCTTCTGTCTAAATCCCAAGGCTTACCAGAACCGATATGCTCATTTAAAGAAAGCGGTAAATATTGAGTTAAAATCGCGATATCATAAATACCTGAATTACTTAAGTTACTTAAAGAAAAATCAATAATTCTAAACTTCCCGGCAAAAGGCACTGCGGGTTTACTCCTTTTTTCCGATAAAACGTCTAACCTGGAACCTTTTCCACCTGCTAATATTAATGCTAGAGTTTCCACTTTTTTACTCCTCCTTTATAATTTCTTGATATAAATTTAAATAATCCCTACCCATCTTTTTTAAAGAATAATCCTGATTTAAAGCTTGTTTTTGTAAGCTTTTAAAGACAGGTTGATTATTATTAAATAAGTTAACAGCGCTAATAATAGTAGCCATCATTTCATGAGCATTGTAGTTTTTAAAACTAAAACCAGTTCCTTCATTAGTATATTTATTGTAAGGAATAACAGTATCCTTTAACCCCCCTGTTTCTCTGACGATAGGAAGGGTACCATAGCGCATAGAAATCATTTGAGCGAGTCCGCAAGGCTCAAATAAGGAAGGCATTAAAAAGAGATCACTGCTGGCGTAAATGAGATGGGCTAATCGGTTCTCAAAGCCAATATGGGTAAAGACCTTTTGAGGGTATTTATGCATTAAATAGAGGAAGAACTCCTCATATTTCTTTTCACCACTTCCTAAAAAGAGATAAAAGGCATTAGTTTTAGTAATTGTTTCTTCTAAAGTAGCTAACATTAAATCGATGCCCTTCTGAGTTGCTAGTCTTCCAATATGTCCGACGATAGGAAGAGTAGTTAAAGCAGGTAACTTTAATTCTTTTAAAAGAGCCAACTTATTATTTTTCTTACCACTAATAAAACTATTTTTAGTATAGTTGAAAAATAGATGATGATCGGTTTCAGGATTATAAAGTTGATAATCGATACCATTTAAAATTCCTTTTAAGTCTTGAACTCTTGATTTTAAAGCACCATCTAATGTAAAACCATAATACTCGGTTTGAATTTCTTTTTGATAACTAGGGCTAACAGTATTAATTTTATTTGCTAAAGTAATCCCCGCTTTTAAAAAGTTGACCCTTTCAAAATGAATATAATCGTAGCTAAAAGCACTATTAGTGTATTTAAAACTGTCTTTTTCAAAACTACCTTGAAATTGGAGATTATGAATTGAGAGTAAAGTTTTAAGATCTTTAAAAAGCGGATCACTACGGTAATGAGTTTTAAGTAAGAAAGGAGTAATCGCGGTTTGCCAATCATTTAAATGGAGTAAATCAGCTTTTATTTTAGCTCTTTTTAAATAAGTTAAAATACTATAAGAAAATAAAAAAAAGCGCTCATCATCATCGTGGTAACCATAATAATTTTCGCGCTCATAAAAGGGATGTTTAACAAAGACATAAGTTACGTTTTCATCATTAAAATAATAGTAATCAACAAAATAATTATTACCAGCCATCACTATCTTAACTGCTTTTAAAACTTGAGGAGTATAAGTGCTTAAATCGACATTTTGATAATAAGGAGTTAAAACAATGATCTTAACATCATCTTTTAACACTTTAGGCAAGCTCCCACTAATATCTGCTAAACCGCCAGTCTTAGAAAAAGGTACGACTTCAGAAGAAGCTAATAAAACGGTTAGTTTTTTCATTTTTTTCCCTCCTCTATCATACTTATAGTATAATGAAATAAACTTGGGATGTCAAAATAATTAAAGTTTTTAAAAAGGGTATCAAAACCAAGCATAAAAAGTTTAAGAAAATGGCATCCGCTAGTTTTTTAAGATAAATTCAGTAATGAATAAAAAGTTAAGATATGCTAAACTATTACTAAGTAGAAGGGTTAATATAAGGATGAATGAAAGTAAAAGCGTGAAGAGATTAATCTTTGATTATCAAACAACTAAATTAAAATACGTCAGTAACGCGACGAAATATCTTCTAGGCTTTGATTTTGAGGAGCTTTCCATCAAGAGATTTTTTCCAAGCTTAAATATTAGTGCTTTGAAAAAAGCATTAAAGCTCGAAAAACTAGTTAAAATAGCACTAAACAATACTAAAGAGACGACAATCACAGCTGAAAAAGTCAGCATTGGCGGAAAAAGTCATTTAAGTTTAGCAGTTGATAGTATTAATGATTTAATTTTACAAGATGATTTCAACCATTATCCAGCGGCTTTTTTAAATGAAGATTTTAAAGTAGTGGAAGTTTCACCTAGTTACTTAAAAACATTTACAACGATGAAAGAGTGGTATTTAAAACCATATTACCAAAACTACTTAAATGGTTATGATGATGATTATTTTAAAAGTGTTAAAACTGCCATTATTGAAGAACGGATTTGGTATGGGAAAGTATTAGTGGAAACTAATAGCGGTGCTTTTGAACCGTTTTTAACTGTGATCTTTAAAAACCTTACAACCGGGTCTTTTAAAAATGGTTATTTTTTAAAATACTTTCCTTTGGAAAAACTGAGGACTGAGTTTAGTAATTTGTATTTAAAAGATGATTTTCTCCAATTAATTAAAAATAGACTTTTAACTGAGGTTAATAAAAAGAAATACCTCCTTTTTATCGATTATAATAATTTTAAAGATATTAACGATAATTATGGTCATCTTGCTGGCGATCAAGCTATTTTCGAATTAAAAGCCTTGATTTGCGAGGTTTTTAAAGATGGTAGCTTTACTCGTTATGGTGGTGATGAGTTTTTAATTCTTTGTACTTGCGATGTTGAAGAAAAGACGATTATTGAGTTGATTTATAAATTGGAAGAAAAGGCGAAAGAAAGTTTAACATATCAACCTAGTAATTGCCAACGACTTTTAAGTGTGGGGATTGCTAATTATCCTCAAAATGGCGAGAGCGTTAATGAGTTAATTAAAAGCGCTGATAAGGCGATGTATTTAGCAAAACAAGAAAAACAGTTATATTACCGTGCTTACGAGTTAAAAGAGGAAGTTTAAGATGAGAAGAAGAACGACTCAACTAACAATTTTGTTTATTGTTATTTATACGCTTTTTTTTGTTGTTTTAGCACTTTTCTTTTTAGCCTATACTAATAATTACTTTGAAGGTAAAATAAAACGAAACAGACTGCAAATGGCGGAAAGAACGAAAACGGAAATTAACACTCGCTTTGATAACGATTACGAGATTTTTACTGAAGCACTCCAAAAATACACTAATGAAGAGTTAAATGCTAATTTAAGTTTAGTGAGTGATAAGTTTCTTTATTTTGGCAATCTCACAGAAACAAGCATTACGATCGCTGACGAACTTTATGAACTACCAGCTAACTCCAGTTTAAAAACTTATTTTAATGAAAAGATTAGTCTTTACTCATTAAGCCTTTTATTTGATGATGAAGACTATGAAGAAGAGGTTTTAATTGTCTTTAGAACTGATAATCGTTTCGCTTATACAAAGGCGAAGAGTTATTTTCAAACTGTTATTTATGATGAAAACTATTTAATTACCGACAAGACCGGACAAATCTTTTTAGCGGAAACGATTAGTTCAAACTTAACTAATCTCGATGCTTATTTAGATAAGTCTAGTAATTTAGTCACCAGTTTAAATGCAGATGAAAAGGGTTATCAAGTTATCGATACTCTCGACGGTGAGTATTTGGTTTCTTATCTTAATATTGAGAGCGCTCCTGACTTGTTTTATTTAAATCTTTATCCTTATCAAAACTTTGTTAAAGACCGCTTTATTGTTTATTTAGTGTTATTGATTGGGATTATTGTCTCCGAAGTAATCTTTTTCTTATTAAGTTTCGCTTTTAGTCATTTAATGACCGCTGCTTACCGGGATTTTGAATTATCTTATTTTTCTTTTAGTTATAATGTTATTCCCATTATTAGAATTAATAAGAGTGGGAAAATAATTCGTAAAAACAATGCTTTTAAAAAAGAATTAAGAGCTTCAAGAAGAGTTAAAACAATTGAAGAACTGATCGATATTGAAATGCCTGATTTATTAAAGTTAGCCCCTCTTAAAGCTTGGTTTTTAAAAGAGGAAGCTAATTATAGTGGGGCGATTGTAATTCCTGTTAAAACGACTATTTTTGGTTACACTTTACTGTTATATCCGTTTTATTTAAGTGCCGATGATTCTTTAATTGAAACGACGATTAAAGAAACAGTTGAAGTGCCTTCTTTAAATCAATATAAACATGATCTTGATCAACTCTTAACTTTAAAAAAAGCCTATGCTCACTCTCAAGCAGTAGCGGTTCTTAGTATTTCTAACTTAATTAGTTTTGAAATGTTAAGAGGAGGGCAGTTTACTGCTAGTTTAATTAATAAAGTTTATCAGCAATTTTCCGATTTATTAGCTAAAGAGATCGATGTTAAGCTTTATTTAACATTTGATAATTACTTTATTTTACTTTACCGTGATAGCGATTTAATCGATATTAAAGTAGACTTAAGAAGAATTATTAACGCGCTTAAAAAGGAACTTAAAGTGTTTGATTACGTTGTTAAGGTAGAATTAAAAGCGGGAATTTATCCTTTTAATTACCGTACTGAAAGAGCGAGTTCTTTATCCATTTACGATAAAGCTAAAAAAGCTTTAACTCATAAAACAATTTATGAAGACGTTATTATTGGTGTTTATGATGATCAAGAAGAATATACGCTTAGGAAACTAGAACAAATTAGAATCGATTTAGAAGAAGGGCTTAAAAAAGAGGAGTTTATTCTTCATTTTCAACCGCAATATCATAATGAGGATGCCAACATTATCGGTTTTGAAGCATTATTGAGGTGGAATAATCCTAAATATGAGAAAAACTCGATTGAAGAGTTTATTGAGGTTGCTGAGGAAAGTGACGCTATTTTAAGATTAGGGAAGTTAGTAATTGAGAAGTCTTTTGAAGCTTTAAAGAAGTTAAGCGAGACTAACGTTACGATGTCGATTAATATTAGTCCTAATCAACTACTCCAAGCAGGTTTTGTTAATTATATTGAAACGATGATCGCTGATTATCAAATCGATGCTAATAATCTTATTTTTGAAATTACTGAAACTACTTTAATTCCTTCCTTTAGTGATATTTTTGAGAAAATAAAACTCTTACAAGCTTTAGGAATTAAAATCCATATTGATGATTTTGGTAAAGGCAATAGTTCTTTACTTTATATTAAAGAGTTGGCACTTGATGGTCTTAAAATCGATAAAGACTTCATCGCTGATATTTTAACTGATAAATATTCAAGGGCGGTTGTTAATATGATTATTAGTTTAGCGAAGAACTTAGAAATTGACTTAGTAGTCGAAGGTGTAGAAACTAAAAAACAAAATGAGTATTTAATAAAACAAGGGGTCACAATTATTCAAGGCTTTTTAATTAGTAAAGCCCTTCCTTTTGAGGAAGCAGTTAAACTTCTTAACGAGTATAATAAAGGCAGACCAATTAAAGCCAAGGAGGTAAGAAAAAGATGATTTATGCATTATCTAGTGGTTTAGAAGCGATTTTAGTAGTAATCGTAATTAGTATCGTAATCGCTTTATTAGCACTTTTAATAAGAGGTGTTATTAAAGGCTTTAAAAAGGCGGGCTTAGAAAAGTATTTACTATTTGATGGTGTTTTTTCCGCTAATTCTTTTAAGAAACTTTTAAAAAAAGAAATAAAACAAAGCAAAAAAGAAAACACTTTTTCTTTAATTTACTTACAAGTCGATAAGTTTACTAACTTAGAAGCGAGTTTAAATCCTCAAGTGTTAAGACAAGTCTTAGAAGAACTAGTAAAAAGAATTCAAAACAATATGCCTTATGAAATGGCGATGGCGGTTTTTAAAAAGGGCGGCTTTTACTTTTATTTAGAAGAAGGTTTCGCTTTTGATGAAGTGATGAGGTATTGTTATGACTTGATAAATGTTTTAAGAGATGATTATTTAGTCGGTAAAAAATCGACTATTAACGTGGAAGTTTCTTTAGCTGTTTCTTTCTTTCCTTTTCATGGTGATACAATAAATAAACTTTATCGTTCCTTAGATCTACTAATGAAAGAAATTGTTTATGATGGTGGCGATACTGTAAGAGCGAATGCTTTAGATGAAAAGATGACGCAAAGAGAATACTTAGATTACTTTCAACAAATTAAAATGGGAATCTTAAACAAAGAGTTTGAGTTTTATTATCAACCTTCTGTTAATATCGTTACTAATGAAGTCTTTAGCTTAAGAGCTTACATTAGATGGAATCATCCTGAGTTAGGAGTTTTACCTGCTCATAAGTTTATTAAAGTCTTAGAACAATCTGGTGATATTTATCCGATCGCTCTTCATGGCTTGGAAATTATTATTAAAGAGATGCACTATTTAAAGAAAGCTTTTAATAATGAAAACTTATATGTTTTAAACTATTTAGGTAATAAAGAGCTGTCTAACCCTAACATTATTAAAGACTGTACTAGTATATTAAGAAAGAATGGCGCCAACCCTAACAACATTATCTTTGAAATAAGTGAAGCCAACTTACTAAAAAAAGATGATGATATTATTACTAAAAACATTAACGCTTTAAAAAGATTAGGCTTTAAAATAGCCGCTGATACTTTCGGTTTAACCCCTTTTGATTTAGAGAAGATGGGACCGACTAAATTGGACTTATTAAAACTTAACCGGCTCTTTTTAGAAGAAACCGATTTAGAAGCTCGTAATGTTTATATTAAAATGATCGTCGATTTCGCTAAAAGAAACAATCTTTTTGTTTTAGCAGAGCAAATTGAAAACAAAAAAGAAAGTGAGATTTTTAAAGAATTAGCAATAACTAATCAACAAGGTTACTATTATGCAAAAGCATTAGCACTTAATGAAGTAGAACTTTGGTATCAAACATATAGTACAAAAGCCAATAATAATAAAGAAAAAGCAGTCTCTTTAGAAACTAAAGAAAAGGAATAAAACTTTAAAGCAATCAAATATTATTAAATATAAAAAGATAAATAATGGGAAAATTATGTTATTAAAAATCAATATAATACTCATTTTAGGGCTTTATTAAGCAATAAAACTGAAATATCGCTTATTTGAAATAAAAGTGTTGACTTTTTATTAAAGTAGTGATAAAATCTAAACACATTATGAAAAGGGCAAACTATTAGCGATAATAGGACGCAAAACTAAAGGGACTTAAAGTAAGTCAGCCAGTTACCATAGCGGTTTGGTCGACTTTTTTATTTTTAAGAAGACTACTTACGTATAAAGGCAAACTATTAGTGATAATAGGACGCAAAACTAAAGGGACTCAAAGAGTTAGCCAGTTGTCGTAAAAGAAATTTATGACGATTGGCTATTTTTATTTTAGTTAATCAAATTTAATAAAAACAAAGTTAAAGGCAAACCATTAGTGATAATGGGACGCAAAACTAGAGGGGCTCAAAGAGTCAGCCAGTTGCCAAAAGTTTTTAAGGGCAGCTGGCTTTTCTATTTATGATAAGCATAAATATTAATAATAAAAATACAAGAGGAGGAAATTGTATGAAAAAAATTAGTAAGAAATTGTTATTATCAGTATTCTCATTACTCTTAATGGCAACAGTTTTAGGAACAAGCACTTATGCTTGGTTTACTATTGGGGATACAGTAACCGTTAGTAAGTTTGATATGGATGTTCAAGGCGGTTTAGGACTTGAGGTAGCTTATGTATACCAGGATCCAATTACTGTTGAAGGAACAGAAATTTCTCGCGAAGGATTCGTTACAAGATTGACTGCGGAAAGAATTTATGAATATTTAAGTAAGGATTATGAATATGATTCACCAGAAAATTTTAATGAAGAATTTAAAATGGGTGATGTGACTTCTGTGGATGGAAATGAGTTTTTCTATTTAAAATATAATGAAGAAGGAAATGAAGGAGCAGGTTCTTATGGATTAGAAGGTGCTGATCGTAAAAATGAAGGATTTATAGAGTTTACTCTTCGTTTTAGAACAAAAGAAGCTGACGCTTTTTTAATTTGGGAAGATGCATTGTTAGAATCCCAAGGTGTCGCTGATTGGGTTCCTGGTTTTAAATTTAATGCACCTAATACAGGTAACACTTTAATTGATCCAGATAATGAGTATACTCAATATAAATATTATGCTTCTCATGCAGCGAGAATCTCTGTTACGGGAACAGTAGAAGATACGGGAACAGTAGAAGAATCAAAAACCGCTGTTTATGAACTTGGCGAAAAAGCAATGGCTGATGGAAACTATCTAAATACAGTGTTATCTGATAACGAACCAGACTGGACACATGGCAATCTTCAATATTTCCATACATCAACTGATTATAATTTAAAAGATGATTTTGGCACTCTAAATGGTGAACAAGAAACATATAAAGCTGCTAAAACATTTACATCATTTGTTGAAGATGAAGATGAAGAAGTAGAAAATGGACCTAAAGTTGTTGCTAAGTTTGTTAAAAATACAGATGAAGAAGATGACGATGTTTATTATTATGCTGATGTAACTATTAGAGTTTATATTGAAGGATTCGATGCTGAAGCTTTTGATAGTATTTTAGAAGATAAATTAAGTGTTATGTTAAGATTTACTTTT
>Ga0265293_10004209_pt1 | contig 25629 bp, 21 predicted proteins | sample Munlanlewell138R_FD_192505 | JGI IMG/M metagenome (GOLD analysis project Ga0265293, IMG submission 192505) | Leachate microbial communities from a municipal landfill in Southern Ontario, Canada - Leachate well 138R | ecosystem: Engineered > Solid waste > Landfill > Unclassified | place: Canada...
GGCGGTTTCGTTCAACTACGTTGTCTGTAATCCAAAGTTATACAATATTTCTTTCCAACGGAAGTATTGTCATCCTTTAGTATTTTATATTTTAATGGCTCACTCGTTATCTATTCAATTAGTGGCCGTTTTTATTGTGAATTAATTCAAGAAAATAAAAGCTGAAGAAACAATTGTAAACTTTCCACCTGTATTGTCAAATGTAGCACCTGTTACAATTCTAACAATTAGAGTCTGGGTAAAAGGAGTTGCTGAAAATTTTCTAATTTTTTACTAAATATGATGTGCTAATTTGCGTGCATTCTTATAAAAATCCTTAAATTTTGCCTGATTTTCTCTATTAATGTTTTCCCTTTCCAGATACCAATCTGATTGGTCGGAATAATATGTTTTCTAAATATTCATGGGCAGTCTTATGGGGAGAAAATTAGTCTCTTTATTCTAAATTTCAATACATTAACCTATAAAATCTCCCACCTGCTTCCCAAGTTGGGAAAAAATCTCAATAAACTTCTGCATATTTGGCAAAACCCATTTTCAAACACATTAATTTAAATTATTATGCCAACAGAAATTGTTACTACCGATGATCTTCGGGAGTTGAAGATCGATCTGCTGAATGAATTCCGGAAAATGCTAAAGGAACACCATGGCCAGCCTGCCAAAAAGTGGCTCAAATCCTACGAGGTGAGTGAATTGCTGAATATCTCTCCCGGGACGCTTCAGAATTTACGTGATGACGGCACTTTGCCTTTTACCAAAATTGGTGAGGTGATGTTTTACGATTATCAGGATATCAAGAATATGCTGACTGAGAGCCAGATAAAAAACGACTTTCCCCTAAGTCAATTGCGATGAATTACATCAAACATCTGACTTTATATTTTCTTTGTCAACTATTTCTCTCATGAGCGTGCCCCAGGGGGAACGGTGGTGTTAAGGTGCATCTAATCCGGCAACAGATGATACCGGATGTAATTACCGGGGAATATCACTATTGCTGCTATCTCGTTTTATAGAATATCAGATAATGAAATCTGGCAAAAAACAACCAACAAACAGGGGATAGCAAGATGTGTTTTTGTTCCACAAAAACCTCTCCCTTTCAGGGGGACTTTAACCTGGCGGTAAAAGGTTGATTAATCCTGCGGATTAATATCTACTTTCAGACGAAAACAAATCGTTTATATTCCGTATGATTGATATGGCCTTACGAGATTTAAAAACCGGGCAGGCTTACGCAACAAAATAAAAAGTTAAAATTATGAACCTGCAATATATTACAGACACAAAAGGGCATAAAAGCGCCGTGCAGCTTCCCATGAAAGATTGGAAGCAGATACAAAAGGACCTTGACGAACTGGAGCGTTTAAGGAACAAAAAACTGTTCATGACCGAACTGGCCGAAGCTGTTGAAAAGATGAAGCTGATTAAAGAGGGTAAAAAACAAGCCCCGAACGCCGAAGATTTCCTCTTCATATCATCTGATATTTTGTCATCAACGATTCGTGCATAGATCTGCGTGGTTTTTAATGAGCTGTGACCTAATATTTTTGAAACAGTTTCAATGGGAACACCCTTTGAAAGGGTAACAGATGTTGCGAATGTATGCCGGGCTACATGCATGGAGAGATTTTTTGATATTCCACACAAATCAGCAATTTCTTTTAAATAAGCATTCATTTTTTGATTGGAAAGAATTGGTGACACCGTTCCTCTTTGACTACCTACGGGATGATCTGAATATTTTTGAATGAACTCTCCAAGTCGTTTTCGCGTTGTCCGGTAATGATTTAAAGTACCGTATGCGTATCCATGTTTGAGCTTTTTTTCGATCGATTGTATCACTTTGTCGAACAGATTCAGAAAGCCGCTCTTTGAACGGTTGGGAAACAATTTATCCTTCAAATCCAGAATACTGAAGTTTTCTTTCGTCACTTCCAGTTGATTCGAAGCATCCTAAATTTTTGAAACAAACTTATCCAAACTTGAATTCAGGATTCGAATCTTTTCGGTTCGACCCCTAATCATCTGGCTGTCCGGATCCCAATTTTCATCAGAAATAAAAATACCCGTTGACAATTCAATCCGATTGCCTTCCATCGTGCACCTGGCATAGACTGGACATTTCCGGTCTTTTCTGGTTTTTGAGTTTTTCAAACGTAAATTTACAGTAATTCTCATGGTAAACCTGATTAAAGTTAAAAACAGGTCTCGCTTTAGTGCACAAAACTACCATTTTTAGGGTCCCTTTACAACACCAAATGAGACCAAAAAAAATCAATATAAATAATGAATACCAGAGAGTTACAAGGTTTACCGAGACCACCTTTTGACTAAAAAACCAATAGGTCTCGATTTAGACACCTTTCATATGCTTTTTTATGGTGTATTTTGATTTTTGTCAAAATAAAAAAGCACTCAAAATCAACGTTTTAAGTGCTTTTGTATTCTTTTGTTTTCCTGAAAAGTGACCCAGCTGGGGCTCGAACCCAGGACCCCATCCTTAAAAGGGATGTGCTCTACCAACTGAGCTACTGAGTCATCCTTATTGTCCTTTGTTTATCAAAGGGTGCCTTTATTTTGTAAAGGCGGGTGCAAAAGTAACATTTATTTTTTTTCATACAAACCACTCAGCTCTTTTTTGCCGGGAAATTCTCTTTTTTAAAAATTCATTGATATCAATTGAAAATTTTTTAACAAACCCATAACACAAATTATTATTTCTAACCCTCTCCTTCCTCATTCATCATCTGCTCCAAAAAAAACTTTAACTGCTCAACACTCAATCCTTTGGCCACAATTGTTTTATTTTCATCCAACACATAAACACCTGGTGTTTTACGGGCGTCATAAAGTATTTTAAACCTTGAAGCATGATGCTCATCCCATACATTGATCCAGTCAAAAAGTTTGTGTTTAGTCAAAAACTCACCCCATTCCTCCTTATTATCCATTGAATAGATGGCAAAAACCTCCAGTCCCTTTTCTTTAAAAGGTTGATATACAGCAGAGTAAAGATCAGGAACAAAGTCATTGCAATGGGAGCATCCAGGCTCGTAGACCAACACCAGAGTATATTTAGCATCTACCTGATGAAGGTGATAATACTCACCATCGAACCCCTCCAGTGTAAGATCCGGAGCAAGGGCTCCAATTAAATTGTTTTCAATAAAACGAACATTATCCCTGATTTGAGACAGTGTTTCTTCCGTAACCCAGTATGCGTCACCCGACAAATAATATTTTCGTGCCAGGTCAACAAACAGAGCATCCATACCCATGATACTGCTGTTAATGCTACTGTTCAAAAAATAGGAAGTAACAAACTGAAAAATCTGTTTATTTGGTCTAACCTCCTCTATTAATCTAATAACCGGCTTTTTTACTGAATCATAATTCTGAAAAAGCACTTTTGTAAACCAGGTCTCAACCCGGTTTTTAAAGAACGGGGTATACAGAAACCGTTCATCCGTGTAATCAAAATGATCCCAAAAGTGCTCCTGCTGATATTGAAACTGTGCCTGAAACAAAAGGGTATCATTGCTGCGAACCTCCTCGGGCAGGGTTGAAACGTCAAGTACCGGAATATAATTTGCCTGTACGAACCTGGCCAGGAATGATCCGGGAAGATCCGACTGAATCTGATCCCAGTAATCATGTAACTTCTCTGTCAATCCGGCAAGCTCTGCCTCCAGAGCTTCCCTTTCTTCCTTTCCTGAGAATTCCATGCTGTCACGAAGAGAAGTGTCTTCATTCTTTAATTTTTTAAGAAACACAGTGTATTCTATAAAAGCTGCAGTTTCCTCAGAGCCCTCCACCTGCATGGTTTCTGTCTGAAAAAAGTTATTTTTTATCCGGAATTGCTGGTCGCTTCCCAACAAAATATCGAAATGATGATCCTGATCGAGGTAAATTTTGTACAACCCCTGTGGCAGTAAACTATCGGCTTTAAAAACACCATACCCGGAATGGTCAAGTTGAAGGGTATCTTTTGCATAAATATTACCCAGGTAATATTGCGCCAGGTAAATCGTCTCTCCTACTGCCGGAGTCAACTTCAGCTCCATGTGAAATGCCTGCCCAAAACCTGGTAAGGTAATCACAAAAAAAAGATAAATCACACATTTATACATCTTCCTAAGATATTGAAATGGATCGATAATTCCAATGCTCAAAAATAGCTTATATATTAATTTTATTAACAAGCGGTCATTACTTTCAAAGAGTTTCTTTAAATTCACCTCTTTAATCTGAATCATGGTACTTTCAATTAACATCCCGGTTTACAACATTGAGGTGACCAACCTGGTATTGACTCTGCATGATCAAGCCCGAAGCTCAGGGATTGAGTATGAAATCAGGATTTATGATGATGGTTCAGCTGAAGCCATCAAAGAAAAGAATCGTTTGGTTGCCGGGGAAAAAAATATTTTTTATTACGAATCAGAAAAAAATATTGGACGTGCAGCCATCCGCAACAAAATGGGACTTGACTCAACAGGCAGCTATTTATTATTTATTGATGCAGATTCGAAAATCATTTCCGACGATTATCTGAAAATATACCTTCATCATGCCGGACCAGGGAAAGTTCTTTGCGGGGGAACCGCTTATTCTGATGAAAAACCAGCCAGCGACAAAATCCTTCGTTGGGTATATGGTCATCACAGAGAGGCTATTCCTGCATCGGTGCGTAACAGTAAAAAAGGGTTTATCATCACATCGAATAATTTCCTGATTGACCGGCAAATCTTTGAACGGATACATTTTCGTGAAATTCCCGGACCTTATGGCCATGAAGACACATTGCTCGGATTCGACCTGTATGCTGCCGGTATTATTCCTCAACATACAGATAACCCTGTGGAGCATACCGGACTTGAAGACTCCCTCACATTTCTGAATAAAACAAAGGCTGCCCTGGAAAACCTGAAGTATATCTCTGAAAATATATTATCCGGATCACCCGAATTTCAACAACAAATCAATTTTCTAAGACAGTACAATAAAATTACCAGATTCATTCCCCCTGCTCTTATTCGCCTGATATTCAAAACCTGCAGAAAAAGGATAGAAAAAAACCTGACGGGCAGAAATCCCCGGTTATCGTGTTTCGATCTATACAAACTGGGGTATTATTCCAGCTAGAACAGCCGAATCTGGCCATAACTGGTAGCAATAGAAATGGATTCAAAACGGCTATCGACCGTCTCTACTTTTATTTCACCATAACCTGCTGGCAAATTTATTTTTTTGAAGATCTCGTTTATGTTAATCCGGGTATATTTCGTGGTACCGGGAAAAGACGCAATTGCTCCAAAATTAAATGTATCATATTTCGATTCAGCCTCGATCAGTTCTGCTTCATCAATATCCACAACGTTATACTTTGAATTCAGGTTAAGCTTCTCTGCATTTCCTAAATGGATCGTCGGGTATTGGGAATTCAACACGATTTCTCCTGTCGTCCCAATATCCGCTTTACCATATGACAAATCCAGCTCAACCCACCTCTGGAGGAGGGCTGAAAAACAAGGACATTGATTACACGTTCATCATTGGGACTCAGGGAAAGATCGTTCTGAAGTTTTGCAAAAGTAATTTCAAATTCTTTCTTTTCGAGCAACTTATTACAAAATGAATGGAGGAGGTAAATGTCATCCTCGTTTAAAAAGCTGATTCGCTCGAGAAATCTGGAAAAAATGGCAGATTATTTCCGGAACCCGGTTTCTAAAAGAATCATCTGCACTTTTTGAAGCAATGCCCGAATGCTCTCTTCCTGGTGTATTGGGGAAGAAACTTTTTTCGGAAAGTCCATTTTCGATAACTCCCAGGCGTAGAGCATCACCGTCTGGGCAAGGTTCAACCAGGATAAAAGAAATTTGCATCGCTTCCTTACAGGCATAATCCGTTATGTTCCAGGCAATTACTGACGCAATTGATTGTTGTAGTATTGAATCAATTCTTTCAGGGATTCCGGTTGGTTGATGCGTACTTTATTTTTTTTGATAAAAGCAGCAACCTCCTTCTGATGATCTGGAAACTGAGCCACAATATCTTTTGTCTTCGATATAATCCTGGCAGGATCCTTGCCCACTTTGATGAAATATTCATCCGGCCGTTTTACAAATTTGGCCGGTTGGGAATCCTGGTATGCACCGGCCGGTTTTGTATCGATAAACTGTACCCTTGGACCGGAATAAAGAGAGGCATAACCCTTTTCCAAAACAACCAGAAAACCTTTTTTTACCTTTTTCGCACTTGAATAGGCAACATTCTCCAACTGATACCCGCCAAATTCCAATCGCTCAATAACATCAGGCACAGCCAACCCCAGCACCTGACCATCGTCCGACCGGATTTCAACCTGTTCGTTGTACACATTATATCGTATAGCAACTCCGTCATATCGGGTTTTGGAGGTCGTATACAGTGAGCCATCGACAAAATCATCACTCAAATAAGGTGATCCTTCAATATCGGATTCCACGAGCACCGATTTCAAATCTCCCTGCTGCAACTTATGTGAATTGAAAAAATCGATAACCGATTTGATTTCATACAGTGTCTGTGGCTGCGAAAAAGCAGCAGGAATTATCCAGAAAAAAAACAAAGAAATCAAGCAGAAATGTTTCATGACAAAAATTTTTTGTTGATAAAACGCATATAATCATTCATTATACAAGGCCTGAAAATCCCATAAAAGCCATAGCCAGAATCCCTGCTGTTATTAAAGCTATGGGTGTCCCTTTCAGGCCGCCTGGAATATTCTGAAGTTCGAGGTGTTCACGAATACCGGCAAAAATTAATAACGCCAGGCCAAATCCAATGGCATTAGAGATCGCAAAAACTACCCCTTCCATCAGGTTGAATTCCTTTTGAATAGTTAGAATCGCTACCCCAAGAATAGTGCAGTTCGTGGTTATGAGTGGTAAAAAAATACCAAGAGCCTGATAGAGTGCCGGACTCACCTTCTTCAGGATAATTTCCACCAGCTGTACCAGTGAAGCAATAACCAGAATAAATGCAATAGTTTGTAAATAACCCAATCCAAAGGCATCCAGTATTGTTTTTTGAATGAGGTAGGTAACAATGGTGGCCAAAACCATTACAAAGGCAACAGCGCCCGCCATACCCATAGCCGTAGATAACCTTTTGGACACTCCCAGAAAAGGACAAATACCCAAAAACTGCATCAATACGATATTATTGACTAGTATGGCACCGATGATAATGATAAAATAGTTCATAATCTACCTCCTAATTTTTTTTATCTGGTTAATCAAAGCAATCAGATAGCCCAAAACAATAAACGCACCAGGAGCCAGAACAAACAGCAGGGTGACGTAATTTTCCGGGTAGATGGTCATATTGAAAAGTTTTCCGCTGCCCAGGAATTCCCTGATTGCACCTAACAAAACCAACGCAAAGCTAAATCCAAGTCCTATTCCCAATCCATCAATCGCAGAGCTAAACAGGTTATTTTTTGAAGCAAAAGCTTCTGCTCGTCCAAGTACTATGCAATTCACCACGATTAACGGGATAAATAGCCCAAGACTTTTGTATAAATCAGGAACATATGCCTGCATAACCAGCTGGACAACCGTAACAAACGATGCAATAATGACAATAAAACTTGGTATCCTTACTTTATCCGGTATAATATTTTTAACGAGTGAAACTACGATGTTAGACATCACCAGGACAAAAGTCGTGGCCAGTCCCATCCCTAACCCGTTAATTGCTGAAGAGGTTACCCCTAATGTTGGGCACATCCCCAGCAACAGGACAAAAACCGGATTTTCTTTAATAAATCCCTTTGAAAAATTATTCCACTGGTTCATAAACTACTTTTTTTATTCTCCAATTGCTGTTCTTGTTTTTGAAAAGCTTCAAAAGCCCTGCTTAAGGCATCTAAAAATGCACGTGAAGTAATAGTCGACGCAGTGATGGCATCAATATCCCCTCCATCTTTAGAAACTTCAAATTTATACGACTGCGGATTCTTCCCGATAACATTCTGATTTGGTTTTTCTGCATTGCGAAACCAGGCATCCATTTTTGAACCCAGACCAGGTGTTTCTGCATGTTCAAGAACCTCATAGCCCGACAAGCTCCCCGATTTATCAATTCCTGCCATGACAGAGATAAATCCGCCAAATCCTTTATTGGTAAAGGTTTTTACGGCAACCCCCACCCATTCACCCCCTTTAAAAGCCGGGAAAAACTCCAGGCTGTCATCGGAGGAAGAAACGGCCACTTGAAAAGATTCGCCCAGCTCATCAAATTCGGGAAGTACTCTTTCAATAGCTTCACTTTGAGTCTTAAGCTTTGATGCCTCGATGGCATCCTTCGTTATATCGTGAACAAAACCCAGGATAGCCGCAGCAATAAAGGTAACTCCCAAAAGAGTCAAAACCATGTTCAGAAATGTGGATTCACTTTTTGCCATAACTATTTCCTCCCAAATCTTTTTGGTTTCACATAGGTATTTATGAGTGGAGTAAAGGCATTCATGATAAGGATGGCGAACGATATGCCTTCCGGATAAGCTCCAAAGAGCCGAATGCTAATCGTAATAACCCCGATACCCACTCCGTATATGATCTGCCCTTTGGGTGTCATGGGTGAAGTGACCATATCGGTTGCCATAAAAATGGCACCCAGCATAATCCCACCGGTTAGAACATGATAAACCGGTTGGATATAACTTTGTGGATCGGTCAGCCAGAAAGCTCCGGCAACCAGAGCAACCGTACCGATTACTGACACAGGAATATGCCAGGTAATAACCTTTTTATAGATAAGAAACAATCCGCCAAGGATCAATAACAAGGCTGAAATCTCACCCAATGAACCGCCAGTGATCCCCAACAGCATATCCTGGGCAGATGGTAATTCTCCGGCAAGCTGTGATACGGGTTTCCCGCTGATGAGTCCTTCCTTTAAGATTCCCAAAGGGGTAGCCGATGTTAAGGCATCGGTTTCGGCCTGGCGGATTACCGGCCAGGTCGTCATCTGTACCGGGAAAGAAATGAGAAGAAACACCCTGCCCACCAACGCAGGATTGAAAATATTACTGCCTAATCCACCGAAAGAAAGTTTGCCAATCCCAATAGCTGCCAACGCACCAATGACGATTATCCACCAGGGAATTCCAGCCGGAACGTTGAAGGCCAGAAGAATACCTGTTACCAATGCCGATCCGTCAGTCACGGAAGGCTGAAGCTTCATTAAAAATTTTTGAATCAGGTATTCAAAAGCCAAACAGGCAGCCACCGCAATGAAAGTCACACGAAGCGCATCCAGTCCAAATACAAAAACCGACCAGATTATGGCTGGAATCAAAGCGTAAATCACCCGGTACATGATCTTTTTTGTTGAATCACCGGAATGTACGTGCGGAGATGGCGAAACGGTTAAAATATTACTCATTATCAGTTGAAAATTTATTTTTAAGTATAAAGTTTCTGGCTTAACATGAAACCATGATGAACTTATTTTTTTCGTGTACGTATGATTTGTCCCACTTTTCCTTTTCCCAGACGTATATAGTCGAGCAATGGCCGGTCAGACGGGCAGGTGAAACTGCAGGAGCCACACTCAATACAATCCATTATTCTATTCCCCTCAGCCTGATCAAAGATCTGTTTCTCCGAAAGGGTCATCAACAGGTAGGGCTCCAGTCCCATTGGGCAAACTGAAACGCAACGAGAACAACGGATGCAGGCTATGGCATTTTTTCTTTTCGATTCCTGTTTTTTTAGCAGCAGAACACCGGAGGTTCCCTTTGTAACCGGCACTTCCAGTGAAGTAACAGCTTTCCCCATCATTGGTCCACCGCAAATGATCTTACCGGTATTCTCCGGTAATCCACCAGCCGCCTCCACCAGCATGGAAATGGGTGTTCCAATGCGAACCCTGAAATTAGAGGGTTTGGCCACCTCCTTGCCGGTGATGGTTACTATACGTTCAACCAGTGGCTTATTTTTCTGAATGGCTTCATACACAGCAAAGGATGTTCCAACATTACTCACCACTGCTCCAACGGCGACAGGCAGCCCCCCTGAAGGAACTTCCCTGCCGGTTACTGCCCTGATGAGTTGTTTCTCTCCTCCCTGTGGATATTTTACCTTCAGGGCTGTTACATCTATATGACCATACTCCTTCGCTTTTTCAGTAAATAACCGGATAGCATCCGGCTTATTGTTTTCAATCCCAATAACCGCCCGCTCAACCTGAAGAGCTTTCATAAGCAGACGGGTGCCCACGAGGATCTCCTCCACCTTTTCCATCATAAGCTGGTGATCAGAGGTAAGATATGGTTCACATTCTACCCCATTGATAATAAGTATGTCGGCTTTCATTCCCTTGGGCGGAATTAACTTCACATGGGTCGGGAAAGTAGCACCTCCAAGGCCAACAATTCCGGCATCCTGTATTTTTTTAATGATCTCCTCACCGTTCAGGTCAAACTCCTTCATCAACTCCTCCGACTGGTCAATTTCATCCAGCCACTCATCCCCTTCCACATCAATGAAGATCCCTTGTTTCATATACCCCGACGCATCAATCTGGGAATCAATCTTTTTAACTTTCCCGGAAACTGAGGAATGAATATTGGCAGAAACAAACCCTCCGCTTTTAGCAATCATTTGACCGGTTTTCACAACATCACCACGCTTGACAACCGGAATGGAAGGAGCACCAATATGCTGTGAAACCGGGATGAATACAGAAGCAGGCAGTGGCAACACTTCGATAAACTTTCCGGCCGACAATTTATTTTCAGGAGGATGAACTCCACCAGTTTTGAACGTCTTTAACATTCTCTTTTATTTTGCTGTACTACACTCTTCAATTTCTACTTTGACTTTCCTGGGTGGGAAGTTCTCTTCAATGATTGAATGGGTCGGGCAAACCGAAACACATTTCCTGCAAAGCTTGCACTTGTCCGAATCAATAAAAGCCAGGTTGTTCTCAATAGTAATGGCATCAAATTTACATTCTTTTTCACATTTTCCGCAACCAATACAAGCCACACTACATGCTTTACGTGCTACTCCCCCTTTATCCTGGTTCCTACAGGCAACAACTACTTTCCTGTCTTTCGGGAACCTTTTCCTTAACTCAATGAGGTCACGTGGACAGGCATCCACACAAGCTCCGCAAGCCACGCATTTATCATCTATAACTTTGGGTACCCCCAGGTCGGCACGCAACTCAATCGCATCAAAATCACACACATCAAAGCAATCGCCATACCCCAGGCAACCCCACTGGCAATCAGATTCACCTCCATAAACCAATGCGGCAACAGCACAGTTCCCTACCCCATCGAACGTGTTGGTTTTGGGTCGCTGATCACAAGTTCCATTGCACCTGATGTAGGCCACTTTTGCATCTTTCTTCACCGCTTCCAGACCCAGAATCTCAGCAACTTTACTCATTGTTTCATTACCACCAACAGGACAATTCAAATCATCCAGACTGGTAGCATTTACACAAGCTTCGGCAAAAGCCCGACAGCCGGCATAACCACATCCACCACAATTAGCTGCCGGAAGAATCTCTTCCACCTGATCGATACGCGGATCTTCATAAACCTTAAATTTCTGTGCAACAAAATAGAGGATTACCGCAGCAGAGGTACCAATTGCACTCAACGTAACAATCGTATATACAATAGTTATACTCATAGACTAACTGTTTTCTTCTACCTCAAATTTGAATACTTTTTTTAACTTATCACGAAAAAAATAGATTGTTATATAATATGGAATCAATATGCCCAGTGACAATAAACCAGCTAAAACCTCATGGATTGAAACAGAATAAAGTACGATAAGTACAGCTAAGACAAGAAGAAAAGGCAAAATATACCCATAAAAAAGAGCCTTTAATCCTGCAGATTCCTGAAATACAACAGAAACCTCCTGCCCGGGTATGTAGCTGGAATTTTTAAAGGGGATCTCTACATCTTTTTCCTGAATGTCAGCCACAGAACAAGCACCTCTGGCATGACAGGATGAGCAGGCTGAGGATTGGGTGATAGTTACTGTTATTGTGTCACCTTTCACCTCTTTAACAAAGGCTTTATGTCTGATTGTATTGATCGTAACAACTATTTTTTGCTATTCCGAGGTTGCAAATTTAGTTATTTTATTATACACAGACATGTCAGGAAATAGTTTTCTCAAATTACACTCAATTTAGAAAAATTCTAATCTAAATCTGCCGTGTTGATACTTGAGTCATTTTCATACCGGCAGGCATAAATTTCCCCGGGATACAGCACCAGTCGCATGTGAACTTCCGGATGTATTTTTCCTCCCGCGGATAATCTGAATTCCGCAGGAAACATTCCAAAAAAATGAATTCCTCTCAAATTACGTGATATGAATCCCGATCCACAAAAATAAATCCTGTATAATTCAACAAGTTACAATTTCTTTTATTGAAAGGATACCGAAACAATTAAAAAAACTTGCAAAATCCAACCTGAAACATTAAATTTGAAGTGTTAAAAGAAGTTCATTGAATATAAAATATTATCCGCATCGATTCAGCAGTTGGTAAACTCAACAGAACTTATTAAACCGAGTTAGCTCAACGGTTGCAAAAACAGGCCTTGTAGTTTCGGTTTCTGCCGGAATGAGTCGAAAGACCAGTGGACGTTTAAACGACCGGGCGCTCAAATCCTGTTAATCAGGGGTTTTACACAAACGGAATTGGTGCGGATTTTTTTATTCTTTTACCCATCTTTTCACTCCGGTAAAAAGCAACAGGAGAACAGCCATCAACCGGGAGATCCGGCCAATATAATCCCCGTACTTCACATAAAAAGTAATTTCATCATTCAGTTGAACTGTTCCTGCTAATGCAGATTCTTCCCACCAGTTTGACGCGTGAATAATATCGCCCCGTTGATTCACAAAGCAGGAGATTCCTGTATTTGCCGACCGGGCAATACTCCGGCGTGTTTCCACAGCTCTCAGTCGGCTAAATGACAGGTGCTGCCTGTAGCCAGGAGTATCACGCCACCAGCCGTCGTTGGTAATAACAACAATAAGCTGAGCTCCTTTTCTCACAAACTCGGCTAAATATCCGCCAAAAACCGACTCATAACAAATCACAGGGGCAACTTCAAACTGGTTTTTTAGACTGAAATTAGCAGGTTCATCCTGACGACCTAAACTGCCAGTAGTACCTCCCAGGTCAATCACCACGTCATTTAAAAAACCCATGTAGTTCCTGAAGGGCATCTTTTCCACGCCCGGAACCAAAATGGATTTGTGATACACATACCCATTACCTTTGTGATCTATAAAAACGGCCGAATTGAACACATCATAATGCAATCCATTAGAAATCCGGGAAGTAGCGGTGGCTTGTCCGGGATCAGGATAAACCCTGGAGGTAGATGAACCAAAAATAACTTCCATCCGGGGGTGCTGCCTCATCCACTCCTGAATTTGCTGAAATTGAAAATTGTATTCCAGCCTTTCTGTGTTCCAGTCGGGGTATCGCTCAAAAATAGTCTCCGGACCAAGTACCAGGTCAGTTTTCTCGCTAATTTCTTGTTCAGCTAGCTGAATAAATCTCTGAAGCTTTCTGTTTTCAGACTGAATATCATATTCTTCCTGATATGGATCAATATTGGGCTGAACAATAACAACATGCAGGGGATTTTTTTTTTCAGTATAGGAATGATAGAGTAGGAGTGACAAGGAAACAGGAACAATGAGCAGCAGGCAAACAGTGACAACCGGAATAAGCTCCTTGTTCAGGCGTTTCCCCGTACTAAATCCCTGAAAAATTCTAAACAATAAAATATTCATAATCCATACCCAAAGAGTACCGCCCAACACACCAGTATATTCATACCATTGTACCATCTTTATATCATTGGCAAATCCGTTACCCAGGTTAAGCCATGGCCATTCAATATCCCAATGAAAATGGAAATATTCGAAGGAAATCCAAAAAACTACCAGTGCCACGTATCCCAGTGTTGATTTAAACCGTCGTCTGGCGATATGACCCAACCACCACACCAGCGACATCAAAAGGGAGTTTGCTATAATGGCCAGGATTGCTCCGGGCAGGGTTGCCCAGCTAATCCACCAGGTAGTCAGCGTATTCCAGATTAAAAAGGCAAGAAGTGTATGCCACCAAAATGTTACTTCGCTATATTCGTGTTTTCTTTCCACAAAATAGGCATCAAGCAAAAGTAACGGTATAAAGGCAATAAACAGGGTCCAACCCGGAAGGCCAAGCCAGGCCAGACTCAATAAAATACCGGATAAAACCGAAAGAAAAATGCGAAAAATCCGACTCATCTTAACTTAAATTTCGGGCAAAAATTTTCCCTTTATTTTTTCGCGTGCGCTCAAGAATAAAATCAATCTGGCCTATCATTAATCCTCCCCACCATGCCTGGTTAACAATGATTGGATCACCAACCCGGTTTTTCAGGGTGAGTGGTTCCTTTAAATAGGTATGGGTATGCCCACCAATGATCAGATCAGTCATCGAAGTCTCAGCAGCCAGCTGCTGGTCACTAATCTTTTTACCCTGATAGCGAAATCCCAGATGCGACAAACAGACCACCAGATCACACTGTTTTTCATTTTTCAAAAAAGATTCCATCTCAACTGCAGTTTTTAGCGGATTGAGGTACTCAACATCTCCATATTGCTGTTTATTAACCAGTCCGTGCAGCTCAATGCCGAGTCCATAAACTCCAATTTTTACTCCTGACCGTGCAAATATCTTCCAACGAGGGAATTTGCCGGCAAGCAGAGTATGAGAAAAATCGTAGTTTGAATTAATCAGGGGGAACCTGGCAGCAGGTAATGAATCACTCAGTCCCTGCAATCCGTTGTCGAATTCATGGTTCCCGATTGTCCCTGCATCGTAGCCGGCTTCACTCATTAACTTCAGCATTAAATCACCACCGAAATAATTGAAATAGGGAGTTCCCTGGAACAAGTCTCCGGCATCGAACAGCAGAGCATTTGGATTCTTTCTCCTGATCTCTTTCATCAGACCGGATATCCTCGATAACCCTCCTTTCCCTGCATAGCGCGGATTAGAGGCATCAAAAGGTTCAATGTGAGAATGAATATCGTTTGTATGTAAAATAGATATCCTGACGAAATCATCGGCAGCAAGCAAATCTTGTGGAATCGCTCCCAGGGCGATACCTGCGGCACCGGTGCCCATGGTTCTCAAAAAAAATCTTCTGTTCATCTGTTTCATTAATTCATTTTAGGTAATCCCTAAGTTTTCCGGAAAATCTACCGGAATCATTTAGCTCATTAAAAATGTTTTTTTATAGGTATTTCCCTCATTCTTATCGTTGTTTTGGCAAAATATGCAATCTGTCAATATGAAATTCTGCCATCAGTTTTTACTGCAATAACCTCACCTCTTTCGTACAGGTATTCCAAATGAGAAATAATCACATCACGAATTTTTCTTTCGGGAGAAAAATAACCTGTTCGTTTGCTTAGAACTCCATCTCCATCACCCCCGGAAGCAATATAGTCATTGGTTACCAACCAGTATTTTGCATCCAGATTGATTGGTTTTCTTCCTACCCATATCTGGGTTGCTTTATTACCTGAGATCTTAAAACGCACACCTCCTACGCTATCACCTCCACCTCTGGCAATCTGATCCAGAAATTCTTTAACCTGATGACCTGAAATCTGTAAAAAAACAATTTCATTTTCAAAAGGCATCAATTCAAAAATCTTTCCAACGGTAATCTCACCCCTGGGAAGAAAGGTACGTATACCTCCATAATTAAAATATGAAATATCAGGTTTAAAATCCTTTCCGGAGATTTTTAATAATTTTTCACCTTCAATAAGAAGTAAATCAGCTAAAAAGTTGGTCAGACCACTTTCCGGCTTATCTTTCACCATTTCTTCGGCACAAACAGAAATTACCCGAAGCATATCTTTTTCAAGTATCTGTTTATACGGAAGATAAGATAATACGAGCTGGCTATCGACGGGCATAAAAGAATCAGATACAATCTGATTTCTGCTCTCAACCGTATTTTTTGCATATTGATTTCTGCAAGAATAAAACAGAAAAAAAGAAGTTATTAACAATGCATAGGTGATAGATCGTTGCATAAAAAATAAATAAATAAAAACGAACAGTTATTTTAGCCTCAAGTTTGTTATTCAAATCAAAAACAGATAACAAAGAAATATGTTTTGGCCAAAACTACATATAAAAAAAGATACCCGGATTCTTTTTATCATTTTTTTAGCCGGTATCCTGCTTCCCTTTTCTCTGAGTGCCCAACATACCGAGGTGGTTGCAGAAAAAGGAGAGGGGATTTATCGTTTGCTTACCCGTTGCGGATACCCAATATCACAGTACCTGGAACCATTTATTGAGTTGAACAAAGCCCGGCTTGGGCCGGACAATACACTCTATGCCGGAAGAAAATACAAATTACCCCTTCGCGGGGATGAAAGTCAACAGGATGCAAGCGCTGCATCACCAGCCAAAACTCCTCCGGCAACAAAAACCCGGCGGTATGAAATTTTCGGGAGCAACTATCAGGATGTAGAAATCGTTGACGATCAGTTGAAAGGTGCGGTTTATCATCTGGTAGCCGGCCATGGAGGTCCTGATCCCGGGGCAGTTGGGAAATATGGTGACTGGCAACTTTGTGAAGATGAATATGCCTACGACGTAACCCTGCGGCTGGCCCGGAATCTCATTCAACATGGTGCAACCGTATATATGATCACACGTGACTCCAATGATGGAATTCGCGAAGACAGCTACTTAAAACCCGATAAAGATGAAATCTGTTATCCTAACCTTCGAATCCCGCTGAACCAGACAAAAAGGTTAAAGCAACGAACAGACGCAGTTAATAATCTATATCGAAAGCATAAAGGAAGCTTTCAGCGCATGGTTGCCATTCATGTAGACTCGCGAAGCCACGGGGAAAATATTGATGTATTCTTTTACCACGACAAAAGAAGTAATACAGGGAGAAAAGCAGCCAGAATTTTACAGAAAGTTTTCCAGCAAAAATATGACCAGCATCAACCCGGGCGAGGCTATAACGGAACAGTTTCAGACCGGAACCTGTATGTAGTGCGCAATACCTTGCCGGTTGCAATTTATATTGAACTGGGAAACATCAATCATCGACGCGACCAACAACGATTTATCATTTCCAGTAATCGACAGGCTCTGGCAAATTGGATGTTTGAAGGATTCCTGGAAGATTTCAAAACAAATAAATAACTGGATTTAGCAGATACCCCAAAAAACATTGAAAACATATCCAATAATTTTTCCCCAAATACTTTGAAAATTCATAATAATATTATATATTTGTAATGCAATACGTCCTGTATTGCTTGTGTGTTTGGGGGTTAACATTAATAAAGGACAGCTGTTGAGCTGTCCTTTTCTTTTCAGGCATCCCCATTAACTTAGCTCTTCCTCTAAAAATTTTGCTGTATAGGAATTCGTTGCACGTGCTATTTCTTCCGGTGTACCGGCACATAGAATTTCACCCCCATTTTTTCCACCTTCTGGGCCCAGGTCGATGATATAGTCAGCCACTTTAATCACATCCATATTGTGTTCAATAACAATAACCGTATTCCCCCGGTCGACCAGTTTATTGAGGACACCTAAAAGCACGCGGATATCTTCAAAATGCAAACCTGTTGTAGGTTCATCCAGAATATACAGGGTCTTTCCGGTATCTCGTTTTGAAAGCTCTGTAGCCAGCTTTACCCGTTGTGATTCACCTCCGGAAAGTGTCGTTGACGATTGTCCCAGGGTAATATAGCCAAGACCCACTTCTTTCAGGGTTTTCAGTTTGGAAGCAATGGAAGGAATACTTTCAAAAAATTCCACTCCCTCATTGATGGTCATTTCCAGTACATCACTGATTGATTTTCCTTTATACCTCACCTCGAGGGTTTCGCGATTGTATCTTTTGCCATTGCAATTGTCGCAATGAACATACACATCGGGTAAAAAATTCATCTCAATCAGCTTCATCCCTCCCCCCTGGCATGATTCACAACGGCCTCCCTTCACGTTAAAAGAAAAACGACCGGGCTTATACCCTCTGACTTTTGATTCGGGGAGTCGTACAAAAAGATTTCGAATATCGGAAAATACACCGGTATAGGTTACAGGATTTGAGCGTGGTGTCCGACCAATAGGGGATTGATCCACCCGGATTACCTTATCAATATTTTCCACTCCGGCTATTGACTTATAGGGCAATGGATCCTGTACTGACCGATAGAAAATCTGACTTAAAATGGGCTGGAGGGTTTCATTGACCAGGGATGATTTTCCGCTCCCTGAAACACCTGTCACACAAATAAACGTTCCGAGAGGTATTTTGATGGAAACATCCTTCAGATTGTTCCCTGTACATCCCAGAATGGCAAGATATTTCCCAGTGCCTGTCCGGCGGGTAGCAGGAACTTCTATTTTTCTCCGGTTGTTCAGGTAATCAGAGGTAAGGGTTTCCATTTTCATCACATCTTCCGGTTTTCCTGACGCCACCACTTCCCCCCCGTGCCTGCCGGCAAAGGGTCCCATATCGATGAGCCAGTCGGCATGCAACATGGTTTCCTTATCGTGTTCCACCACAACAATGGAATTCCCGCTATCGCGCAAGCGTTCCAATGCCTCAATAAGTCGCATATTATCGCGATGATGTAACCCAATACTCGGCTCATCCAGTATATAAAGCACATTGACCAGTTGAGATCCCATTTGTGTTGCCAGCCTGATCCGTTGTGACTCTCCCCCGGATAAACTTTGTGCCGGCCGGTCAAGTGCCAGGTAATCAAGACCAACGTCCAGCATAAATCCAAGCCGGTCACGAATTTCCTTAATGACCTCGGTACCGATGGTACGCTGCCTGTCAGTCAACCGGTCTTCAAGCCCCTGAAACCATTCATTCAATTCATTCAGATCCATCTGTGCCAACTCGGAAATATTTCTGCCATCAATCTTAAAATGAAGCGAGTCCTTTTTTAAACGATGGCCATGGCACACGGGGCAAATGGCTGTTTTTACAAATTGATTGGCCCAGTGTAAGGCTCTTTTTGCCGTATTTTCTTCCCGCTGACTATCAATATATTTCACCACTCCATCGTAACTCATCATATAATTCATACTGCTACCCAGTGGTGTATTTTTGAGCTGAATCCTTTCATTTGTACCAAACAAGACTGCCTGCAATCCTTCTTCCGGGATCTTCGCCACAGGGGTCTTTAAGGTAAATCCGAATTTTTCTCCAAGTGCTTCTATTTGCCAAAATATTAATGAATTGCGATACAGCCCCAGCGGAGCTATACCTCCTTTGGCTATGCTTTTGCCGGGATCAGGGATGATTTTTTCAATATCAATCTCCGTAATTCTTCCCAACCCGTTACATTTCGGACAGGCACCCTGAGGGGAGTTAAATGAAAAATTGTGGGGCGCCGGTTCATTATACGAGATTCCGGTTGTGGGGCACATCAGCAGGCGACTGTAATATTTAACCTGGCCCGACTCATAATCCAGAATCTGTAGCACTCCTTGCCCATGTTTCAAGGCTGTTTCAACACTACCTTTTAAACGCTTGTAAACCAACTCATCCACCTCCAGCTTATCGATCACCATTTCGACAAAGTGATTCTTGTAACGGTCAACACGATGATTGTGTTTTATCTCAGTAATTTCCCCATCCACCCTGACATGGAGAAATCCTTTTCTTCTGATCTGTTCAAACAATTCCCGATAATGACCCTTTCTCCCTTTCACAACAGGGGCAAGGATAAAAATTCGCCTGCCCGAAAAATCCTGAAAAATTCGCTGGATTATTTTTTCTTCTGAATATTTCACCATTTTCTCCCCGGTGTTGTATGAGTAGGCCTCAGCTGCCCGGGCGAAAAGTAATCGCAAAAAGTCGTAAATTTCCGTTACTGTGCCTACTGTTGAACGGGGATTTCGACTGGTTATCTTTTGCTCTATAGAAATAACGGGACTCAATCCGGAAATTTTATCTACATCGGGGCGCTCAAGATTTCCGAGGAAGGATCGGGCATAAGCAGAAAAAGTTTCAATATAACGTCGCTGCCCTTCAGCATATAAAGTATCAAATGCCAGGGATGATTTTCCACTGCCACTCAAACCAGTAATGACCGTAAGCTTGTTCCGGGGAATTTCAACATCAATATTTTTAAGGTTATGCTCCCGGGCACCATGAACAACAATTTTATCTTCCGGTTCAAGCACCTCTTCCATAACCTGGGATTCCTTGAATAATCTCTCCTGTGTCATTGTAATAATTTGCTCTTCCAAAATTGGGTTAATCCCTCAATCTTCAATCAATAAGAATATAAAATGATACAATTTAACGCACATACATGTATTCCCATCAGGTTCATCCTGCTCCATGAAACTGCAACATGTAGCTTTCCCCGGGTTTAATCCCTCTGAACCTTAGATTCACTGCTGTCAGACTTTAATACCTTTCCAGCAGAGGAATTTTTACGGTATAGGATTTACCACCGGTATTGGTTAAAAAGTTATCACGCAACCAGGGATTTAAGTCCTTTAAAAGTTTATAGTTTATTCCTTGTTGAATAGCGAAATCTGCGAAATTTTCTATTTTTCCAGTTATAACTATCTCGCGGGCAGGCACTATGGGATATCTTTCATCTTCAGCAATATAAAAATTGTAGTTCTCCGGATTTTCCATAATGAGTTTCAGAGCGATGATCCGGAAGAGATATCTACCGGTTTCCTCTCCAAAAAGGATATCGTAATATGAGTTATTTTTCTGCCGGTTCATTTGGCGCTCCACTCCAGCCATTCCCCCGTTATAAGCAGCAGCTACCATAGCCCATGATTCATATTTTTGGTATGCTTTCCATAAATAATCACAAGCAGCATAGGTCGATTTTTCCAGATGATAGCGTTCATCCACCTCCTTGTTAACCTCCAGCCCGAATTCCCTGGCAGTGCCCTGAAGAAACTGCCAAATACCAGCAGCTGATGCAGGAGAAAGTGCACGCGGGTTGAAGCCACTCTCCGCTAAAGCAAGGTATTTAAAATCATCAGGAATGCCTCGTTCTTTTAGAATGGGTTCAATAACCGAAAAATATCGCGGGACAACCTTTAAAAATCGAATGGTTTGTGAATGGAAATAAGAGTTTACCAGCAATTCCCGGTCGAGTGATTCCCGAATATCATAGCGCCATACCGGTACCGGCTCACCGGCAAAAGAAACCGTATCAGGTATATTCACCGCTGTGTATCCTGCGGAGACAAGAGTTTCCGATCCTTCCGGAATATGTGTATCTGATCCTTCAGGCTCTTCATTTGCTGTAGTCCCCAAAAAAATAAATCCTAGAATACTCATTTTTACTAAAATAATAGCCGGCAAGAAATATCGCCACCTTATCTTTTTCTTGTCCATTGTAAATCTGTTTTAAAAATCACAAAATTACACTTTTAGTTGACGGGGACAAACGATAACAAAAAGCCAAGGAGTATTCAAATACCCAGCAGCAATTGCTCAGGTTCAACACCCCCGGACATCAGTCGAAGAGGGTTTTCAATCAACTCTTTCATCCGAACCAAAAAGCCAACTGAATCTTTTCCATCGATCATCCGGTGATCGTAGGATAGCGCCACATACATCATGGGCCGGACAACAACTTGTCCGTTCCTGGCTATCGGCCGGTCAGTGATATTGTGCATCCCTAAAATTGCCGATTGTGGCGGATTGATGATCGGAGTAGATAGCAAAGATCCAAAAACCCCACCGTTTGTAATCGTAAAGGAACCTCCACTCAGCTCATTGACTGAAATTTTTTTATTCCGCGCTTTTTCGGCAAGTTCCTTAATTTCCAGTTCAATTTTCGGGATCGTTTTGCTTTCGACATTTCGGACAACCGGTACCATCAGTCCTTTGGGTGTAGATACTGCAATTCCCACATCAACATACCGGGGAATGATGATATCATTTTGATCGAACCGGGCATTTACAATAGGATGAAATTCCATGGCTATTGCAACAGCTTTGGCAAAAAATGACATGAATCCAAGCTTAAAACCATATTTTTCAGTGAACTGCTGTTGGTATTTTTTTCTCAACTCCATCAAATAGCCCATATCCACTTCATTAAATGTGGTCAGCATGGCTGTTTCATTCTTTACAGCAACCATTCGTTCGGCCAGTTTCTTCCTTAGAGGGGACACCGTTTTTCTTTCCTCTTCCCTTTTATATCCGGGATTCTCACCCGTCGTGGATGACGAAATTTCGGATAAAGCATCCAATGCGACCTCTACCTCTTTTTTTCCCAAACGCTTTAATCCTTTGATGATTTCCCCGACCGACACACCTTGCTCCCTCATGAGTTCCCTGGCAACCGGAGTGATCTTGATCCGGTCTTGTTCAGCCGGTTCTTCCCCATCTTCCTTTGATCCTTTCACAAAGCGATCTGCCTCATTTTCTTCAGACACACTGCTTTCTGGATTCCCTGTTTCATTGGTTGGTTTCCTGCCGGTTTTTTTATCGACTGCCTCAACCTTTTGTGCTTCTTCTTGGGGCATTACATCTGTATCGATGGTACATATTACTGTACCTACCGCTATAGACTCCCCTGTTCCTGCACTGATTTTTACTTGTCCGGATTCGGGTGACACGATGGTCAGAGTAGCCTTATCTGATTCCACTTCAGCAATCTCCTGGTCTTTCCATACAACTTCCCCGTCGGCAACAAGCCAGCTGCCGACTTCCACTTCACTTACAGATTCGCCCGGGCTGGGCACTTTCACTTCAACGATCATGAGTTATACGTTTTTATTGGCAACAATTTCCTTCACATCAAAAACATTATCTACAATCTGATTTAATACCCGGGTGTGAATCTCCATCAATCCAACTGCCGGGCTTGCACTTTCGGGCCTTGCCACTACTTTCATGCCCAGGCATTCAAGTTTCCGGCTGAGCAGCGGCCATGCACCCATATTCTCCGGTTCATCCTGAGCCCAAACCAGGGTTGTAGTGTTATATTTTCGAATGATCTGGTTGATCTGTCTATTCGGAATAGGATAGAACTGTTCCAGGCGTACGATGGCCACATGTGAAATCCCTTTTTCCAGTTTGTATTTCAAAAGATCATAATATAGCCTGCCCGATGTAAAAACAATTTTTTCAATGGTTTGCGGATCAGCAAACGGATCATCAATAACTTCCCTGAAGCCTCCGCGGGTAAAATCGTCAATAGCAGAAACAACCTGCGGATGGCGCAAGAGGCTTTTCGGAGTAAAAACGATCAGGGGAAGTCGCATTTTCATTTTCACCTGACGACGCAACAGATGAAACATATTGGCCGGGGTGGAAGGCATGGCCACCTGGATATTATTATTGGCAGCCAGCTCAAGAAACCTTTCAATCCGGGCACTGGAATGCTCCGGCCCCTGACCTTCATAGCCGTGAGGCAAAAGCAGAACCAAATTATTCATCATTCCCCACTTCTCAAATGCAGAAGTAATATACTGATCGATAACAACCTGTGCCACATTATGAAAATCGCCAAACTGTGCTTCCCAAATGGTCAACCCGTTGGGTTGAGCCAGGGCATATCCATATTCAAATCCCAATACGGCATACTCCGAAAGCAAGGAATTGAATACATGAAAAGAAGCCTGATTATCTGAAACATGTTTAAGCGGGAAATATTTCTCATCGGTTCCCTCTACCACAAAGGAAGCATGTCGGTGGGCAAAGGTGCCACGTTCCGAATCCTGGCCACTCAGGCGTACCGGATGACCTTCAGCAACCAGAGTGCCATAAGCCAGTAATTCGGCCATGGCCCAATCAAGACGGTGATCAAAAACCATCATCCGCCGGTCAGATAAAATCCGGTTTACCTTCTTGAAAAAAGTCAGATTATCAGGAAGCGTATTAAATTTTTCAGCTGTTGCCATCAGCATATCGGCAGAGACCCCTGTGTCAACCGATTGATCGAACATTGATTTACTGGGCATTTCATAAGATTCGTACTCGTTCAACAGAAATTTGCGAATTTTAAGTTTTTCAATTTTTTCTGAAGCTTTGTATTTTTCCTCCAGGAAGCGATCGAAATTGCGAATTTCCTGACGGGCTTTTTCCTGTGTCATAACCCCCAGTTTCTCTAGTTTTCCGGCATAAATATCACGAGGATTCGGATGTTTTGAAATCACTTGATATAACAACGGCTGGGTAAACCGCGGTTCATCCCCTTCATTATGGCCATACTTCCTGTAGCATAAAATATCAATAAACACATCGGTTTGAAATTTCTGCCGGAATTCCATTGCCAGTATGATGGTATACACCAGAGCTTCAACGTCATCTCCATTCACATGAAACACGGGCGACCGTGTCACCTTGGCAACATCGGTACAGTATGTACTGGATCGGGCATCGAGATAGGAAGTCGTAAAACCTACCTGATTATTGATGACCAGATGTATTGTTCCACCTGTTTTATAACCTTTTAGCTGCGACATCTGTATGGTTTCATAAACAACTCCCTGTGCCGCAATTGCGGCGTCACCGTGTATAATAATGGCTGCAGCTTTGCTGTAATCGCCATGATATACAGACTGGATACGGGAGCGAACCATTCCCTGAACAATAGGGCTTACCGTTTCCAGATGAGATGGGTTTGGCATGAGCTTCAGCTTCACCTTTTTGCCAACATGGGTGGTCACCTCATCCTCATAGCCCAGGTGATATTTTACATCGCCATTCCAGATATCTTCTTCATATTCTCTCCCGTAAAACTCCTTAAATATATTTTCATACGGTTTAGCCAAAATATTTGCCAGCACGTTTAGTCTGCCACGGTGCGCCATTCCCAGAACAAACTCCTCAATACCGAGTTCGGCTCCTCGTTCAATAATGGCATCGAGCGATGGGATAAGGCTTTCAGCGCCTTCCAGTGAAAAACGTTTCTGTCCGGGAAATTTTTTGTGGATATAACTTTCAAATCCAACTGCCAGTTTCAGGTGATAAAAAATATCTTTTCTTTCCTCTTCTGAAAATTCCCGGGAGTTGCGGCAACTCTCCATTTTTTCTTTCATCCACTCCACAACCTCCGGCTTACGCATGTAAACATATTCCACTCCAATAGAGCGGCAATAGGTAGCTTCCAGATGCTCCACAATGTCACTTAACCTGGCCGGCCCTATCCCTATGTCATTCCCTGCCTGAAAAGTTCTATTCAGGTCCTCTTTACCTAAACCAAAATTTTCAATGTCAAGAGTAGGTACATATTTTCTGCGTGCTCTCACCGGATTAGTCCGGGTAAATAAATGCCCTCGCTGCCGGTATCCATGAATCAAACTTAACACTGCAAACTCTTTATTCATTTCAGTACCCGTAAACCCGGAAGGTTTAACAGGAAAACCTGCGCGAGCCAGCTCAAATCCAGCAAAAAAATGTTGCCAGCTTTTTTCCAGCGCATCAGGATTTTTAAGATAAGTTTTATACAGGTCGTCAATCACCTCGTTTTCGTGGCTCCCCACCCAAGAAAATTTATCCATTTTAATTGTATTGTCCAG
>Ga0265293_10004211_pt1 | contig 25623 bp, 34 predicted proteins | sample Munlanlewell138R_FD_192505 | JGI IMG/M metagenome (GOLD analysis project Ga0265293, IMG submission 192505) | Leachate microbial communities from a municipal landfill in Southern Ontario, Canada - Leachate well 138R | ecosystem: Engineered > Solid waste > Landfill > Unclassified | place: Canada...
AGAAATTTGAGGCCGAAGTTTATGTGCTTAAAAAGGAAGAAGGCGGTCGTCATACACCTTTCTTCACGGGTTATCGTCCCCAGTTCTATTTCCGTACCACGGACGTTACCGGTTCCTTGAATCTTCCCGAAGGCGTGGAAATGATTATGCCCGGTGACAACGTGACGATTACCGCAGAACTGATTACGCCCATCGCGATGGACGAAGAACTTCGCTTCGCTATTCGTGAAGGCGGCCGTACGGTTGGCGCCGGTGTCGTTACCAAGATTTTGGACTGATAGAGTATCGCTTGTGCGCGGTATCTCTCTTATCGCGCACAAGTTGAAGCGAACTTTGTGTATTTAGCCTGGTCAACGTTTTATTAGCAACGTCGTGCCAATGGAGAATAACTATGGCGTCTAGCCACAAAATTCGAATTAAACTGAAAGCCTACGATCATCGTCTGTTGGATAAATCCGCCGCCGATATCGTACAGGCCGCCAAGGCTACGGGTGCCGGTGTACGCGGACCTATTCCTCTTCCGACGAACATTTCCAAATATACGGTGTTACGCGGACCCCATGTTGATAAGAAATCCAGGGAGCAATTTGAATGTCGCACCCATAAACGGCTGCTCGACATCTTAGAGCCTTCCGCGTCGACAGTGGATGCGTTGATGAAGGTTGTGCTTCCTGCGGGAGTGGATGTGGAAATCAAACAGTAACGATTGTAATACGGACGAAGCTGCATGATGCAGTACCCGTTCCGTAGTGAGGATACCAATGATGCTGAAAGGATTATTAGGGTTGAAACTGGGCATGACTCGGGTTTTTACCGAGGATGGCCTATGGATCCCCGTGACCCTGCTTCAGGCAGGTCCCTGCACCGTGGTTCAGCGTAAAACCCGGGATACCGATGGATATGAAGCCGTCCAAGTTGGTTTCGGCGATAAAAAAGAAAAGCGTTGTACCAAGCCTTTGTTAAATCATTTCAAGAAGGCCGGTGTCGATCCGAAACGTGTACTTCGTGAATTCCAAGTGGAAGATGAAAGTCCGCTGAAACCGGGCGACGAAATTCGTACCGATATCTTCAAAAAAGGTGATCGGGTCGATGTGTCCGGCTTAAGTAAAGGGCGCGGCTTCGCAGGCGTTATGAAACGTCACGGCTTCGCAGGCGGACCGAGTTCACACGGTTCAAAGTTCCATCGTCGACCCGGTTCTGCTGGTGCGAGTGCTTCACCGTCTGAAATCGTGAAGGGCAAGAAACTGCCCGGTCGGATGGGTAATGGCTCGGTCACCGTCCAAAATCTTGAAATTGTCGACGTTGATCCCGAAAAAAACCTGTTGGTTGTTCGAGGAGCGATTCCTGGCGCCAACGGTGGTGTAATAGTAGTCAAACATACAGTGAAGGGAGCCAGATAAGCTATGGTAGCCCTGAAAGTTTATACGATGGAAGGCGTCGAAAAGGACGCCATTGATGTCAGCGAAAAGGTGTTTAACCACGATACCAGTGAAACCCTTGTTCACGACGTTATTGTGGGCATGCAAGCCGCCTTGCGACAAGGCACTCATGCGACCAAAACACGCAGCAAGGTTTCAGGTGGCGGCGCAAAACCTTTCCGCCAAAAAGGAACAGGCCGAGCACGGCGCGGCAGCAGCCGAGATCCTATTTTGCGTGGTGGCGGCACGGTTTTCGGACCGGTTCCCCGTAACTATCGCAATAACATTACGACGGCGATGAAGAGAAAAGCACTGTGCGCCTTGTTGACGGCGCGTACCCGCTCCGAACGGCTGCGTGTACTTGCTGATTATAAAATTGAACAGCCGAAAACCCGTGTATTCGCGGAAATGCTGGACAAGGTCGCTACTAACAGTCGCCGTACCTTGTTCGTAACGGCCGATTACGATGAAAATACCTTGTTGTCTTCACGTAACATTCCTAATGTATATGTACGTACCGCAATGGATGTGAGCGCTTTGGATGTTATCCGTGCCTCCTCTGTGTTGGTCCAGCAAGAAGCTCTTCCGAAACTTGAGGAACGTTTGTCATGACCGTGGAATATCATAAAATTATAGACCGCCCGATCGTCACTGAAGAATCTCAGATTCTGCGCGAAAACGGTAATCATTATGTATTCCGTGTGAGTGCATGGGCGAATAAACACCAAATTCGTGAAGCCATCGAAGAGATGTACCGTAAAGAAGAAATCAAGGTGGTTTCCGTAAATACCATGAATTACCGTGGCAAGATGCGGCGGCCTTTAGGTACCCGTCGCACCGGTCGTCGGTCCCAATGGAAAAAAGCTATTGTCACCCTTCGCGCGGGCGATGTGATCGAATTAATCTGACGGAGATGTCGTTATGTCGTTGAAAAGATTTAAACCTTATACCCCTTCCCGGCGCGAAATGAGCGTGTCAGACTTTTCTGATCTGACCACCAGCAAACCCGAGAAGAGCCTGTTGCGCCCCACAAAACGCATCAGCGGTCGTAATCATGCAGGCCGTATTACGTTGCGTCGTCGTGGCGGCGGCGCCAAACGGCTCTACCGTTTAATTGATTTTAGACGGGACAAAATCGGTATTCCCGGTAAAGTAGCCTCCATCGAGTATGATCCCAATCGCACTGCGCGTATTGCTTTGATCGTCTATGCTGATGGCGAAAAACGCTATATGATCGCCCATAAAGGGATGACTGTTGGACAAAAAATTCTTAGTAGTCCCAAAGCGGAATACGAATTGGGCAATGCGCTGCCCCTGGCGAACATTCCTTTGGGAAGTCTCGTTTACAACGTAGAACTGATCCCGGGCAAAGGCGGACAAATCGCACGCTCTGCCGGCAATAAGTGTCAAATCCTTGCCAAAGAAGGCCGCTTTGTAGTATTGCGTCTGCCTTCCGGTGAAATGCGGCGTTTCCAAAGCAATTGTCAGGCAACTTTGGGTGAAGTAGGCAACGAAGAACACCAGAACATCGTCCTTGGTAAAGCGGGGCGGACTCGCTGGCTGGGACGGCGTCCGAAAGTGCGCGGCGTTGTCATGAATCCGGTGGATCACCCCATGGGCGGTGGTGAAGGTCGTACTTCGGGCGGTCGTCATCCGGTTACCCCTTGGGGTAAACCCACGAAAGGCGCGAAGACCCGTCGGAAAAAAAACCGGTCTAACCAGTTTATTATTCGACGTCGTAACGCCTAAGTGGTGAGCCGGCCCATATAGCGGGACGCTAGAGAGCGTTCCAAGAGAAATGAATTGCCCTTCGGGGCGGAACCCAGATAAGGAGAAAACAGGTGTCACGTTCACTGAAAAAAGGATATTTCATAGACGATCACCTGCTGCAACACGTGTTAAAGCAACAGAGAGACCGGGACCGTCGCGTCATTAAGACATGGTCCCGTCGTTCCACGATCATTCCAGACATGGTTGGTTTAACAGTGGCTGTGCACAACGGGAAGAATTTTATTCCTGTTTTTATCACGGAAAATATGGTCGGTCATAAATTGGGCGAATTTGCGCCTACTAGAACGTTCCGCAGCCATGCGGGCGGTAGATAACAGGAGACAAGGTAATGTTAACAGCCGAGGCAACATTGCGTAATGTGCGACTTTCCCCGCGCAAGGCGCGCCTTGTAGCAGACCTTATTCGAGGCAAGCGCGTGTTAGAAGCTCGCGATATCTTAGAGTTTTCCCCGCAGCGCGCCGCAGAACCGATTCGGAAGCTGCTTGATTCCGCCGTGGCCAATGCAGAATGGCGTGCACGCGAAGCACGGCGCCGCATTGATCCTGATGAATTTGTTGTGAGCACCATTATGGTCGATGAAGGGCGTATGTTTTACCGTCACCGTCCGATGGCGCGCGGTCGCGCCGGGCGCATTCGTCACCGTAGCAGTCACGTTACCTTGTTCTTAAGCGAATAAGAGGAGATACCATGGGCCAGAAAATACATCCCTTCGGCTTTAGATTGGGCGTGATCCAAAATTGGTCATCCATTTGGTACGCCGACAAGGATTATGCCGAGTTATTGCACAAAGACTTGGAAATTCGCAAGTATGTGAAAATGCGGCTTGAAAAAGATCCTGACAATCCGAAGGCAGAAGTTGCTAAGATCGATATTGAACGGGTGGGTCACAAAACGAAGGTGCACATTTATACACCGCAGCCCGCTTATGCTATCGGTCAAAAAGGGGATCGTGTAGAGCAGTTATGCCAAGAACTGCAAACGCTTACCGGTCACGAAATTGAAATCGAAATTAAAGAAGTTCCTGTCGCAGACCTGAGCGCACAGTTAGTTGCAGAACGGTTGGCTGGGCAGCTGGAACGGCGCGTCTCCTTCCGTCGCGCCATGAAAAAAGCCATGCAGAACACCATGCGCTTAGGCGCCAAAGGTATTCGTATCCGTGTGGCGGGTCGGCTGAACGGTGCAGAAATCGCCCGAGCCGAGCAGGCGCGCGAAGGAAGCGTTCCGCTCCATACGCTTCGTGCCAATGTAGATTATGGTACCGCTACGAGCCGAACGACTTATGGCGCTATTGGCGTGAAAGTCTGGATTTATCTTGGCGATATCATGCCCGGCGATGTGGTTACCTATGGCGGTTCCGGCGAGAAACGTCGGCAAAGCCCCCATCCGGGGCGGCGCGGTGGTGATCAACGTCATGGTCGTGGCGGCGGCGGCGGTGCCCGCGGCGGCCGTAAAATGGACTGATAAGGAGAAGGGCTCCTTTGGTGCGTGCCGGAGCCTGGATTTAGATATAACGTATTACATCGGTCAAACCGGTAGTTTGGAGATAGAATAACTATGTTGATGCCAAAGCGAGTAAAATTCCGCAAAGTGCAGCGTGGCCGTCGTTGCGGTGCCAGCAAGGGCGGTTGTAAGCTGGAAGAAGGTGAATTCGGTCTTAAGGCGATGCAGGACGGCTGGATTACGGCGCGGCAGATTGAGGCTGCTCGTGTGGCGATCACGCGTCATCTTCGCCGTGGCGGAAAAGTATACATCCGAATCTTTCCGGACAAACCGATTACGAAGAAACCTGCCGAAACCCGTATGGGCAAAGGTAAAGGCGCGCCTGACCAGTGGGTTGCCGTTGTGAAGCCCGGCCGTGTTATGTTTGAGATTGAAGGTGTGGGCGAACCGCTTGCCCGTGAAGCGATACGTCTGGCAGGCTTTAAACTGCCCATTAAAACGAAATTTATTTCTCGGATGCAATAATCGGCATCTTTCACAGGTAGGAGTCCAAAGCAGTGAGAGCCAAAGAACTTAGAGAAAAAACAGATGAAGCATTGCTGAAAATTATTCAGGATTGCCAAGCCAATATAATTAATTTTCGACTGCAACAGGCCACGGGTGTGGTGGATAATTGCCGCCTCGCACGGGAAGCACGCCGAGATATTGCACGAGTTAAGACGATCATGAAAGAGCGGGAAATTGCCGCCGCGAAAGGGAACATTAAATCATGAGCACAGACGTCCTTCAGCAGCCTGAATTGCAGCAGAGCCACCGAAAAGAACGTGTTGGCATTGTTACCAGTACTTCGATGAATAAGACCATTACCGTTTCGGTGTCACGTGTTAAAGAACACCGTCTTTATAACAAGGCCTTGCGGCGCAACAAAAAATATAAAGCCCATGATGAGGTTGAAACCTGTCGAGTTGGCGATGTGGTGCGTATTCGTGAGACCCGTCCGCTAAGCAAAACGAAACGTTGGCGCTTGGTGGAAGTCATTAAACGCGCTGAATAAAGGGTGAAGGAAATTAACGATGATTCAGATTTATTCAAAATTGTTGGTTGCCGATAATTCCGGAGCGCGCCAATTGCGGGTCATCCAGGTTATGGGCGGTTCGAAACGGCGCTATGCCGGGATCGGCGATATTGTTACCGCCAGCGTTCGTGAAGCGCTGCCTAATGCGGGCGTTAAAAAAGGCGACGTCGTAAAAGCGGTTATCGTACGCGCAAAACATGCGACCCAACGTGCTGATGGAACGACGATCCGCTTTGACACGAACGCTGCCGTTATAATTAATCCTCAAAAAGAGCCGAGAGGAACCCGTATTTTTGGACCCGTACCGCGTGAATTGCGTGAGGGCGGTTTCCTTCGTATCTTGTCCTTGGCACCCGAAGTCATATAGGAAGTTAAGCTGCTATGTATATTAGAAAAAAAGATACCGTTATTGTTACGAGCGGCCGTTATAAAGGACGACGCGGGCGCGTATTGGAAGTTTTCCGGAAGAATGACACCCTGCTTGTTGAAGGCGTGAATATTCGTAAACATCACACGAAACCGGGCAGCAAAAATCAGACCGGCGGCATTATCGAAAGAGAAGCGCCCATCCATATGTCTAATGTGATGGCTTGGTGTGAATCTGCCAAAGCGCCGTCTGCGATTTTCATGAAACGACTGGCTGATGGTGGACGTGTTCGTGTTTGGAAGATTAATGGAGAAACCGTGGATTAATTCCGTTGCCGTAGGAGCATTCAGTAGGGCTCAGCGGCTTGGGAATAACCGATAGATCGGGAGAAAACAACCGTGGTTGTGAAACTTAAAGATAAATACAACAACGAAATTATTGGCGCGTTGCGCGAAGAATTTAAATATGCCAATGTTATGCAAGTGCCGCGCTTAGAAAAAATCGTTGTCAACATGGGTGTTGGGGATGCGATTGCCGATGCTAAATTGATGGACGCGGCGACAGCGGAACTGGCCTTGATTACCGGTCAAAAGCCGGTAATTCGCAAAGCACGTTTATCGATCTCTAATTTTAAACTGCGCGCTGGCGCCAATGTCGGCTGCATGGTCACGCTTCGCGGTCGGTACATGTGGGAATTTATGGATCGGTTATTTAATATTGCCATTCCCCGTATCCGTGACTTTCGCGGTCTGTCTCCCAAGGCTTTCGATAAATTCGGCAACTATACCTTGGGGATTCGTGAGCAAACCATTTTCCCCGAAGTGGATTTGGATAAAGTGGGACGTGTGCGCGGTATGAATGTTACGTTCGTCATTAAGAATGCCGGATCGGCAGAAGAGAGTCGGGCATTACTTCGACATTTGGGAATGCCGTTCGCAAATTAACTCTGGTAGAAACCGGGTGCCAATGCGGCGCTCAAGACAAGGTGCGTTACTGTGGCTAAGACCAGCAAGATTGAAAAAATGAAAAAGCAGATGCGACTGGCTGAAAAATATCGCAGTCGCCGCGAGGCTCTGAAAGCCCGTGTTATTGATACTACGTTAACGATGGAAGAGCGGCTGGAAGCGTCGAGACAATTAGCAAAATTGCCTCGCAACGCGAGTCCTGTCCGACACCGTAACCGTTGTAAAGTGACGGGGCGTCCCAGAGGTTATCTGCGGAAATTCGCCATGTCGCGTATCGCCTTGCGGGAATTGGCCCATGAAGGGAAAATCCCCGGTGTTACGAAGTCCAGTTGGTAAAACTCTTTTTTCTAAGTAAGGAATATTATTGTCATGTCGATGAGTGATCCAATCGCTGATATGTTGACACGTGTAAGAAATGGTCTGCAGGCCGGTAAACAAACCGTGGATGTGCCGCGCTCCAATCTTAAAGTTGCCATTTGCCGTGTTCTTACTGAACAGGGCTATTTAGGCGGATTTGAAGAGACGGAAACACCTGCGCCGGGAATCATCCGTATTCAGCTGCGCTATTTGACGAATCGTAAACCCGTTTTACAGGGTATTAAACGGATCAGCAAGCCCAGTTTGCGCGTGTACCTGCGTCACGATGAAGTGAAGCCCGTACGCAGCGGTTTGGGCATTTCCATACTGAGTACCTCCAAAGGAGTGATGACCGGTAAACAGGCGCGTGCTCAAAAGCTGGGCGGCGAGCTGTTATGCGAAGCGTGGTAATACTAATAGCGAGTTTCAAAGCAAACTCGATGACAGGAGAGCAATAACGTGTCACGTATAGGTAAATTACCGGTGGAATTTCCAGCCGGAGTCAAGTGCGAGCTTAAAGATAACCATGTTAAGATTACAGGGCCCAAAGGCAGTTTAGAAGCTTCCTTCTCCCCTGAAATCACGATTGCTTTAGAAGATAATGCGCTCGTCGTCACGCGGCCGAGCGACAGTATTGAACATCGCTCTTTGCATGGATTGACGCGCACACTGATTAATAATATGGTGGTCGGCGTCAGTACCGGCTTCCGTAAAACGCTGCTTATTGAAGGTACCGGCTACCGTGTTTCGCTTCAAGGTAAAAACCTAAATCTGCAAGTGGGGCATAGCCATCCCGTGGTCATTGAGCCGCCCGCAGGCATCACCCTTGAAGTTGAAGGCGCGCAAACGATCCATGTTTCCGGTATTGACCGGCAGTCCGTGGGACAAGTAGCAGCCAATATCCGTAAAGTCCGGCCCGTTGAACCTTATAAAGGCAAAGGGATTCGTTATCAAGATGAGTTCGTCTTGCGCAAGGAAAGTAAAGCGGGAGCATAAACGACAGGTATATGTCCTTAATCAGGATATTTTGAAAGGTTTTATTTATGGCTAAGATGGATAAAAAAATGGAGTTGCTGAAGCGCCGCGCCTTTCGCGTGCGTAAGAATATCAAAGGCACCTCTGAAAAGCCGCGCTTACGCGTGACACGGAGCAGCAAACATATCTACGCCCAGTTGATTGATGACATTGCAGGGCACACCTTGGCATCCGCTTCTTCCGTATCTTTAAAGATTTCGGGCAGCAATATTGCCGCAGCGAAAGAAGTCGGTAAATCCTTAGGTGAACGTGCTAAGGCATTGAATATCAGCTTGGCTTGTTTCGACCGAGGTGGTCATTTATATCATGGCAGGGTCAAGGCCCTCGCCGACGCGGCCCGTGAAGCCGGGCTACAGTTTTAGGAATTAGGACACTTGAGTACGGCTACTCTTAACAAAAAAGGCGATCAGATGACTCGTAGATTTGATTCGGATTCGGAAGCACACGCGCAAGAAGAGCTTATAGAGCACGTGGTAAAGATTTATCGTGTTGCGAAGGTTGTAAAAGGCGGACGCCGCTTTAATTTTAGCGCGTTGGTTGTTGTTGGTGATGGTAATGGGAGGGTAGGCGCTGCCCTTGGCAAAGCCTCTGAAGTATCCGATGCGATCCGTAAAGCCGGAGAGAAGGCACGCAAATCAATGATGTCAACGCCTATCGTAAGCACGACTATTCCGCACGAAGTGACCGGCAGACTGGGAGCCGCACGTGTTTTGTTGAAACCCGCCTCCCGCGGTACCGGTATTGTTGCCGGAGGTCCTGTCCGTGCCGTTGTTGAAGCGGCGGGCTATGAAAACATTCTCACCAAATCATTGGGATCCGACTGCGCTACGAACATTGTGTGGGCGACCATTGAAGGATTAAAGATGCTGCGCAAAGCCGAAAGAGTGGCGGCTGATCGCGGTTTGGATATGACTGAAATTATCTAAAGCCTACGAAACTATTTGTAGAAACGATTACTTGCTCGGTACTGCTCAACCGATGGAAGGATATAAAAGAAGATGGATCTGCATACAATAAAAAGTGCGCCGGGCGCACGTAAAGGAAAAAAGAGGGTTGGTCGCGGTCATGGCAGCGGCTGGGGCAAAACAGCCGGCCGTGGTCATAAAGGCCAGAAATCCCGTTCGGGTTACACCGAAAAAGCCGGTTTCGAAGGCGGACAGATGCCCTTGGGGCGTCGCCTGCCCAAACGAGGCTTCCATCATGAAAACAGACATCCCTTTTCCGAACTCAATTTAGATGTTCTCGATGCCGCTTTCAATGATGGAGACGAAGTTACTCTTGAAAAGCTTCTTGCCCTCGGTATTATTAAATCGTCTAAAGGCGGTGTAAAACTTTTAGGGCGCGGCGAAATCACGAAACGACTTACGTTGAAAGTACAAGCTGCAAGTGCCGGCGCGCGCGCGAAAATTGAAGAAGCCGGCGGCGTCGTGGATATTGTAGCAGTAAGTTAAATTATAGATGACCCGTTATTTATAGTTGGACCGCTAAGGAGCATAAACTGTGGCCGAACCAATTGAAGCCTTTAAAAACGCATTTAAAATTCCGGAACTAAAAAGCCGTATCTTTTTTACTTTGGTCATGTTGGCTATTTATCGTCTTGGCGCGCACGTGCCTGTGCCGGGTGTCGACGGCGGCGCCTTGGCGAAAATGCTGGGACAAACCGGCGGCCTCCTCGGACTTTATGATATGTTTTCCGGCGGTGCATTTAAAAATGCAACCGTATTCGCTTTAGGGATTATGCCCTATATTACAGCATCGATTATCCTGTCCTTGTTGGTGAATGTGATTCCTGCTTTGGAAGAACTGCAGAAGCAAGGTCAAGAAGGACAGCGTAAACTCAACGACTATACGCGCTACGGTACCATCCTATTGTGTATCGTTCAGTCTATAGGAATTGGCGCTTATCTGCAAAGCATGGGACCGGACATCGTTCCCCGCCCCGGTATCTTTTTCCTCGCACTGACCATGATCACGCTGACAGCGGGCACCGCTTTTATCATGTGGATCGGTGAACAGATTACTGAATCGGGCATCGGTAATGGGATGTCCCTGATTATTTTTACGGGTATTATTTCCGAAATGCCTCGGGCAGTGGGCAATCTTGCCAGTCTTCTGCGCAACGGACAAATAACCATGGCGACAGCCCTTGTGCTCGCTTTCATGATGGTCTTTGTTGTGGCCGCTGCTATCGTGATTACCACCGGTCAACGTCGTATCCCCGTGCAATATCCCCGACAAGTTAAAGGGAAACGTGTTTCCGGCGGACAGCGCACCTATCTGCCTTTACGTGTGAATCAAGCCGGCGTGATTCCCATCATCTTCGCCAGTTCTATTTTGATGCTGCCCAACTCGTTAATCCAAAATCTTTCTATTCCTTGGCCTTGGCTTGAAAGGGCTTTGGCTACAGCTATGAATCCTTTAGGCTTTGTCTATAATGCGATTTACGCGCTCTTTATTATCTTCTTCTCCTTCTTCTATACAGCCAGCACCTTCCGCCCCGCTGAGATGGCAGACAATATGAAGAAATATGGCGGCGTGATTATAGGCGTGCGCCCAGGGAAAGCAACGGCCGATTATCTGGGCCGTATCATGAGCTTGGTCACGTGGTCAGGGTCCGTATTTCTTGCTGCCGTAGCACTGATTCCCGTTGTTATTGTGCAACTGCTCCGTGTTCCGGATATGACAATTGCACACTATTTTGGCGGTACGACCTTGTTGATTCTCGTGGGTGTGGCATTAGATACAGTCAAGCAAATAGAACAACACTTGGTTATGCGCCACTATGAAGGTTTCGGTAACGCTCGTGGCGGTCGTATCCGTGCACGAATGCGCTAACCCATGTTGGTGTGTTACCAAAAATATGAAATGTCTACTGAAATTGTGTTAAACTATAGAGCCGATTCCGTACGGTTCCGGGTGCCGAAGTGGGAGCGCAAGAGGATAGATCTGAATCTCCGGAGAGCGAGATGATTAGCATTCGGTCGGAAAGAGAAATTGACCTTTTACGCCAAGCGAATCAGATCGTTGCTGCAGCCCATAAAAAAGTGGCAGAACTGATTGCCCCCGGAATTACGACGGAAGAACTTGATCGTGCAGTCGAAAACCTGATCTTGGATGCGGGCGCCACGCCCGCCTTTAAAGGCTACCATGGCTATCCTGCATCGATTTGCGTGTCCATTGATGAAGAAGTCGTTCACGGTATTCCGAGCAAACGCAAACTTGCTGCCGGACAATTGGTTAGCGTCGATATAGGCGCTTGTTATAAAGGATATTACGGTGATGCGGCGCTGACCCACGCTTGTGGTTCTGTTGATGAGACGCGGCTCCGCTTACTTGACATTACCGATCTGGCGCTATCCCGTGCTATACGGGTAACGAAAGCCGGAAACTATTTGAATGATATTGGCATCATTGTGGAACAGACCGCCGTTGATGCCGGGTTTAGCGTGGTTCGCAATTACGTTGGTCATGGTATTGGTGTTGAAATGCATGAAGATCCTCAGATCTTCAATTTTGATGCAGGCGAACCCGGACCACGTTTAGAAGAAGGTATGGTGCTCGCCATTGAACCCATGGTTAATGCCGGCACCTTTCAGGTTCGTGTTAAACCGGATAATTGGACCGTGGTTACTAAAGACGGTCAACCGAGCGCTCATTTTGAACACACCGTGGTGGTTCGAAAAGATGGCGCGGAAATTTTATCGTATTGCGACGGGCCCATTTGGGGCGTTCGCACAGATTAAGAATTATTCATTTTGAAAATTCTTTGAGAAATGAATGGATTGTGATGGTATTTAAATGAAAGAAGAGGCCATAGAAGTAGAAGGCAAAGTTACTGAAACTTTACCTAACGCCATGTTTCGTGTCGAATTAAGTAATGGCCATAGAATACTTGCTCACGTTTGCGGTAAGATGCGCATGCACTACATCCGTATTCTGCCGGGAGATACCGTGAAAGTAGAAATGTCCCCTTATGATTTGAGTCGTGGTCGTATCGTCTACCGGCAAAAGTAACGCTGCCCTTCTTGGGTGTCACGTTGCCGACTAAATATTCAGTTCAAAAATCGAGCATAAAAACTAGGTAACCGGGCTCAGCCATTGCGCATGGCCCATACAATGTTATATACGGGAGTTAAATTACATGGCACGTATTGTTGGTGTGGAACTGCCGCGTGATAAACGCGTTGAAGCAGGATTACAGGCAATTTACGGCATTGGCCCTACGCGCGCCAAAGAATTGCTTACAAAAGCCGGTGTCAATCCGGACACGCGCGTTCGTGATCTTAATGATGAAGAAGTCAATAAGATCAGCGGCGTAATCCAGAGCGATTATAAGGTGGAAGGTGACTTGCGCCGTGAGACCAATGCCAACATCAAACGGCTAATGGATATCGGTTCCTATCGTGGCATGCGCCACAAACGCGGACTGCCTGTGCGCGGACAGCGAACCAATACCAACGCGCGGACCCGGAAAGGCCCGCGGCGCATGGCTGTCGTTAAGAAGAAATCCTGATCCGGTCTTTAATCCTGATCCGTCGATTTAATTACAACACACTTCAAACATGGTGAATTGCCAGGAGAACAACGAAGGTGGCTAAAGAAAAACGCAAATCTAAGATTAAGAAACGTAAAGTACATCTGAATATCACTTCAGGCGTTGCCCATATTCAGGCAACGTTTAACAACACCATTATTTCCATTACCGATCCGCAGGGCAATGTCGTTTCTTGGTGTAGCGCGGGTCAAGTCGGTTTTTCCGGATCCCGTAAAAGCACCGCCTTTGCAGCCCAGTTGGCAGCGGAGCAGGCCGGTAAAAAAGCTTTGGATATGGGGTTGCGCGAAGTGCGCGCTTATGTCAATGGTCCCGGCTCCGGTCGCGAATCTGCTATTCGCGCAATCCAAGCTTGTGGGCTCAACGTCACGTTGATTCGTGATGTGACTCCTATCCCTCATAACGGATGCCGTTCTCCGAAAAGGCGGCGCGTCTGAGTTTGGCAACTATGGGGACAGGAAAGCAGTTTATGCGCCTGTCACGTGGTGTGTTGGTAAAGTTTAATTAGAGTCAAAGTCCGGAAAGGCGCGAAACCATGAGCGAAAGAGAATTCAGCATTCCCAAGATGTACAATTTGGAAGAGGATGCTACCGACTATAGTGCGCGCATTATTGCTGAGCCCTTTGAACGCGGATACGGCACCACTGTTGGGAACGCCTTAAGAAGAGTGTTGTTGTCTGCGCTTGAAGGCAGTGCAATTACTGCCATACGTTTTGAAAATATCCCCCACGAATTTTCCGCGATCCCCGGTGTGTATGAAGATACGACGGATGTGGTGCTTAATTTGAAGCGCTGCAGAATTCGCTTGAACGAAGGGGAAAACCGTATTTTTACCTTCAGCCATACGGGTGAAGGCGAAGTGACTGCTGCAGACCTTTTTGAAGGGCAGCCCATTGAAGTGTTTAATCCTGATCTGGTCGTGTTTACCGCTACACAAAGCGATACGGTCGTTGAGATGGAGATCAAGGTTGCTAAAGGGCGCGGCTACGTGACCGCTGATCAATTTGAATTTGAACATGCTCCTTTGGGAACCATTTATCTGGATGCTAACTTTTCACCTATCGTCAAAGTGAATTTTCAAATAGAAGATGCACGTGTTGGACAAGTGACCGACTTTGACCGTTTGGTGCTTGATGTACTGACCGACGGCAGTATTTCGCCTGCCGATGCAGTAAGAAGTGCAGCCGCTTTATTAATCCGACATCTAGATATTTTTACGCTTAATCCCTCTGAAAAACATCCTGACGCGGATCAAGAGCTGCAGGAGCAGATGGAAATGATGCGGTTGTTTGCGCGGCCTGTTGAGCAATTGGAACTGAACGTACGTTCGTCTAATTGTCTTAAGGCTGCCAAAATCGCTACTGTTGGCGCTTTAGTTTCTTTGACCGAAGCGCAATTAATGGAATTGCCCAATTTCGGCAAAAAATCTTTGGAAGAGATTTATTCGGTGCTCGAAGCGCATAAGCTCAGTCTCGGAATGAATGTGCGGATGCCTGAGAACATGTCCGAGGACTTACTTGCAGCGGATGAAGCCCCAAAAGATCCCGATGAGGAAGAATTATTAAACGAAGATGATGACGGCGATTTTGCCGATGACATGGATGAGGATGAATAATTATGCGACATCGAAAAGCAGGTAGAAGACTAGGCAGAGACACCGCGCACCGCAAAGCCACAATGAAGCATCTGGCTGTGGCATTGTTTAAACATGATGCCATTGAAACCGGCGTATACAAAGCCAAAGAATTGCGTATATTTGCTGAGCCGCTGATCACCTTGGCAAAGAAAGACACCGTCGCCAATCGTAGACTTGCTTTTGCCAGATTACGAGATCAAGATGTTGTCCGTAAATTGTTCACGGTCATCGGTCCCGCCTTCGCAGATCGTCCCGGCGGCTATACGCGTATTATGCGCCTTGGCCGGAAATTAGGTGACGGCTCCGAGAATGCCCGTATCGAATTGGTTGGTCTAGGCGAATATAAAGTGGATTGACCTTAGCGCCGCCCCGCCAAAGAATACGCTTAGAGATTGAATCAACAGCAACGGTTTAATGCCGTTGCTGTTTTCTATGGGGCGCGGGTATGGCTTATTGGAAAAGGATACACACCGCCCGGTGAGGGCAGCGCCACTCTTTCCAAAGTCCTTGTAGCGGCTCCGCCGCCGTGTTACACGTGTATCTTGATACTATACAAGGCACTTCTTCGGCGATTAGTCCTTCGCGGCATGGCCTATTTACAGGGCAGCTCTCTTATTTGAACCAAGGATTAAGGTCAATGCGGGTATAGGGGCGGTCTGTCGCTGTTACCGGTGGATTGTTGCCTGCATTGGCAACGTAGACCACATTATTGGTCGGATCAAATACCATGGAGTGGAGCGTCGCATCATTGTATACGGGTGTGATGGCGAGCATTTCGATAGCTTCCTTTACATCCACGGCGCCGGCTCGTTTTTCAATTTCTTTGCTTATGCATTCATAGCGCTGCCAGGTGTTCTGTCCTTTTAATAAGGGCAGCAAAGTCTCCACATCGCTTTCCGAGCTAATCGTGATATTGAATTCCTCACCCATGGCAATACCTAAGCGCAGCAATTGATCCATTCCAACAGGGTGATTGGTACGTCTTACCATGTCCTTCATTCCCCAATGGCCGGTCCGTTCATTTTCTTTTTCATCCTCGGGACCATACACAGTGCAATATTTGGCGTCCGTTTCGAGGGCGCGCCCGTCGGGAATCTTTCCGTCACCAATAATAAAATTCCAGCCGGTGGTTCGGGAACAGTTTTCCATAAACGCGACCGATTCATCAAGGGTACTGCAGGTTTCGAGGAGCAGCCGCATTTGCAAGAAGAGGGGGAGTCCGTCAAAGGTAACATCGGGGGAGGGCAGTGTCATCTCGCCCATTGTAATGCCTTGGCTATTCATACCGCTAACACTACCTATGCCGGCAGCCCATCCGATCATCATGAAGGGCTTGCCTCCTGTGGGTCGCCACACCAAGATGAGATGGCTGTCTTGGGCATCCCCTTTGATATTCCAATCCAGATTACGGCCGTGCAATAATCTGCCGTCTGTAGTCCACTTACCCCAACAAGCGAAGTTCGAGCATGCAGGCGGTCCATCGGGCGGGAAATGTAGAATTTCGGCTTGTGTGATTCCGAGTCGAATTTCTTCATAGGTGATGTCGTATCCCTTTTCCTGAACGCCGCGGGTAATGCCGCGCAATTCCTCTTTCGCCGATTCAGGGAAAAACGCTTCCATTCGCGCCGACTGAGCATTCACATACTCTTTTGAGTAGCCGCGATTCCAAAGAGCTTTGGGCATATAGCCTTCTCGGATTATATGATGGATCTCTTTGGCAAGCAGTTTTCCATGTTGGTAGCCCATTTCCTCCGGCGTACCTTCCATGACCAGCACAGGATGTTCTCCAACTTGGTACAGCTTGCCTGCTCCTTCTTCTGCGACACAGGTTACTTCCGGAGAATCTACGAGTACCACTTCTTTGGCGTGACTGATGGCTGTGATTCCCAGCATGATCATCAAGACATAGAAAAAAACAAAAAAACGAAAGCGGTGTGCGCTGTTCATGAGAGACTCCTTTCTCGAGCTTAGGGCTGGTTATAGCATTAAATATTCGACTGGGCCGTGGCGATGCCGGTTTCATACGTGGACGGGAGATCCGCGTAATATGGACTTGTCTTGAGCAAGTAGCAGGAGCAGCGCTTCTTTGTTTTATACTGCCGTTACCGCTTCGGATTGAAATTGGGGTGGGGGAGATAAGGCGCCTTTAAGGCGAGTAGATCGTGGTAATGGCATACTTTCGGGAAAGTACATCCAGCTCATCCAGCAATTCAGGAAGCTCTCCCTTTTTAGAAATTTCACCTATTAGATGATAGGCCTTTTGAAATGCCCAGCCATGGGCCACGTTATCATTTCCTGCTTGAGCTTGGCTAAGATCAGCACGAAATAATAATTCTTTGAAGCGGCCGCCGCCATAGCCGGTGATACGTGCCACAAAGTGTTGATCTTTGCCCGGTTGGTAGCGCCCGTAAAGTGTGACGGGCCGGTCTTGGAAAAAGTCAGGAATGATTCTGGGATAAAGCTCTTCTTCGATAATTTTTCCGTAACGTGCATTAATATTAATTAATAAAGGATCAGCGAACTGAGCGGCAAAAGCTTTCAGATCGGGGCTGATCGTAGAAATCGTATCAGAAACGAAGGCCTCGCCTTTGTTGCGGTAAGCCAATAAATCCATAAGGTAGCGGTTAGAGGTATTACCTGCGCCATAAGCAAAAATACTGTTGCCGAGTTTATTGATATTGGTGATGTGGTTGATAATTTCGCGGCTGTCGCGCACGCCTGTAGTGGGTCGTCCGTCGCTGATCAACAAAATAATGCTGGCACAGTCTTCTTGCGGATGAAGTTCAGCAATGGGCAATAAACCGTTATACACATCGGTCTGTCCTCGTGATTCCAAACCGGAGAGGAACTGCTTGGCTAAAAGGATATTTTCCGGTGTTGCGTTAATAGCGTTTTCTTGAAAGGAGGTAACCGTGTCCCTGAAAAGGAGCAGATTAAAGCGATCATCTGGGCGGAAGCTATCCAACACTTCATGCAAAGCGCGCACAGTAAGATCCAGCTTCCGTTGAAGAATGCTGCGGGAAGCATCGACGATAAAGGTGACGTTTTTGGGTGTCGCCGGTAAGACGCTTTCTCCTTTGGGGAGGATACGTAAGCGAAAATATCCCGGCTCAGCCGGATCCGGAAGGTAGGTATCCAAATGAATATCCACCAGATCATCCATAAAGGTAAAGTTGCTTTCCTCTTTCGCTTTGAGCGTTTCCGCTTTTAAAGGTTCTGCTTGAACCCGCTGTTCCAGTTGTGGAAGCGTGACGGTCTGTTCCTCCGGCACCGGTGTAAATACCAACGCTTCGAAGGCGGCTCCTTCTGCGCCGCTCGATGTATCATCCTCTTCGGGCCCCGGTACGGTTTGTACGAGAAAGCCGGGCCCGATGCGCGCCGGTTCCAATTGGATATCTTCAGGCGCTGCGTTTCTACTGCGCAGCGCGGGCAAGGCACCTTCGGGCAAGACAAAGTCCGGACCCGGCCGCACCAATCGCCGCGCAATATCAATATCTTTTCGTGCAGTCTCTTCGGCTATCTCCAAAATTCGCGCGTCGACAGATTGGAAAGTTTCAGGTTCCGGCGTAAGTTCTCGTATATCGTTGCCCCAGGGTTGATCACTCCGTTCTGCGAGGTCAGGAGTTTCCACAAGGGGCAGCGTCAGCTGCGGATCAAGGTGCAAAGTGCCCTCTGTTTCCATAATTTCTGCATCCATACTTCCTTCCGAGAGGGCCGGCGCTTCTTGTCCGGGCTGCTGCTTTTTTGCTTCGTAGTGATCTTCCACCAAATCCACATGATACATTTGGGAGATAGTCGGTATAAATCGCTGCGATCGCATGAGTATGACTGTGGGCGAGATCCACAAAAGCAGTAGGTATAAACAGCCGGTGAATACAATAGAAAGGATCAGTATGGCGCGTCGGCTCAGCATGGCTATTCCGCGGTCGTATTCGGCGCTGTTTCGCCCGGCTGTTTCAATACGTTGCGCACATCCTTGACTTGCGGCGCATCGGGGTAATCATTGATCAGTTCGCGAAAAATACTGTGCGCCTGATCTTTTTGATCCAATTCTAAATAACAATTCCCGGCGCGCCAAAGCGCTTCAGGCGACAGCGTTTCATGGACAAAAAGAATGGCCAAGCGCATGTAATGGCGTGCGGCGAGCTCTTTGTCTCCGCGTGTTTCATAAAGGGCGGCAAGATTGAATCGGGCCCTGGCGGATTGTTCGCCGCCATCGAGGTGGGTAGCATCTTCATAGACACGTTCCGCCTCTTCATATTCCGTCCGTGCTTCATAGAGTTTACCTAAACGGTTATGGATTTCCGCATTGCGCAGGGGAACGGGATCGGTGGCGATGGCGTCTTTATAATAGGTGATAGCTTGATCAAAGGCTTCCAATTTCTCCTCGGCTTGACCGAGAATATAAAGGATATCACCACGTTGCTCATACAGGGGATACACTTGCAGCAGGGTCGAAAAAACCTCTATGGCCTCCTGCTCGCGCTCAGCTTGATTCAGCCATTGAGCACACCAAAGATAAGCTTCCACCGGCAAAGGGCTTTCGGGATACTTGTGGATCAGTTGAAGAACGCCGGCGGCGGCTTCTTCAAAATCTTTTTGTTCATAACGGGCCGTCGTTAATCCTTGTATGATTGCGGCAGCGAGGGCATGGTCAGGATTAGCGGCGAGGGCGGCTTCGTAGGCTTCAATGGCTTTGAACGGATCCTTGTTTTGGCGCAGTTCAAATTCGCCAATTCGGAAATAGCTTTCCATGGCATACTTGCCTTCGGGATATTTTTCAAGGAGTTGATGAAAAGCGGTGCTACTTTCTTTGTAATCTTGCATGTTATGGAAGGTGACGGCAAGCCGATACAGCGCCTCTTCTTCCAACGCCGGATCATTCCCTTCTTTTTCGAGAATGCCTTTGTAATTGGCGAGGGCATCCGCAAAGTCCTGGGCTGTAAATCGTGCGTCACCGGAACGGATCATAGCTTGTTCCGTGAGGCTGTGCGCGGGATATTGGCGTGTGAAACTTTCGAAGCTCCGCGCTGCTTCATCACCAAGCCCTAATTGTGCGTAACATTCACCCATTTTGAAAAGTGCTTCAGCAGAAAATTCGCCGGTACCGTAGTTTTCCACGACCGCTTGAAAATGCTGCAGCGCCATTTCGTAATCGCCGCTAAGGACTTCCAAGGTGCCTAATAAATACAGCATTTCCCCATAATGAAGCGAGTCCGGATATTGTTGAAGAAATAGCGACACCGTCGACTCGGCTGCACTGTCCTCTCCGGAAAAATGCTGTGCCCAGGCTGTTTTATAGCAGGCTTGTTCCACAAAGGCAGATTCTGGATATTGTTGAATTAATTTGGCGTACCAGCTGAGCGCTTCTCCATAGCGTTTTTGTTGGTACCGGCAGTTTCCTTGCAGATAATAATATCCCGCAACTTGCGGCAGCGCGCCTTCCCCTTGGGTCAAGCTGTCAGCCAAGGTGAAGGCATCGTCATAGCGGCCGCCGTGGTAGAGGGCCCAACTGTAGCCGTAGTCGGCGCGCCGTGAAAATTCTGAGTCGGGATAATCGGCGCGCAATTGTTCATATGCGCCCAGTGCCGCTTCTGTCCAGCCCAATTTGTCGAATAACTCTGCTGCGCGAAATCGGCTTTCCATACGCAACCCATCGTCAGCATCCGTATTGTTTGCTGCAGCGGAAAAGGCCTGAGCCGCCTTTTCGTCATGTCCTCCGTTCAGATAAGCAAAGCCCAATTGATATTGGGCAAATCCGACAAGTGCCGTATGGGGCAGTTCTTCAACCAGTGTGGAGAAGCGTGCGCACGCCTGCTCATTGTTGCCTGTTTCCGCATAGGATCGCCCGGAATAATACAAGGCTCGGGCACGGAGAGCTTCCGGCGTTTCTTTACCGATCACGTTTTGCAAGGCTTTCAATGCATCTTCATAATTGCCCATGAAAAAGTGCGCTTCGCCCGTGCTCACTTGAGCCTCGCGGCGCAATGTTTGGGAAACACTATACGTGAGGGCATGATCAAATGCTTGCAGAGCCTTTTCATAGAATTGCAGCGCAATGGCACAGCGTCCCAGACGTAACCATGCTGTGCCCACTGCATCTGTTGTTTCGGAGGCAGCGGACAGATAATCCTCATATTCTTCCATAGCCTCTTCATAAAATCCCCGTGCAAACAAACCATTCGCAAAATCGAGTTGACTTGTATCCGCTTCGGCCAAGGCGATTGAGCCGAGCAGCGCCGGGAGCAGGATCAAAGCGCGGCAGCCTAAACTAGTGAAGGTTGCGCAGGCGTTGTGAATATGGCGTATGGCTGCGGTCATCCCTATTGATCCTCTTCACGGAGTGCGGCAAAGGCGACATTGGGTATATCTGCCTTGCGGCAGCAATCCAGTATTTGAATCGCCTTTCCCAGATGGGCGGAAAAGTCGCCGCGGATAATAACAGAGCCGCCGGGGAAATAGGCGGCAACACGATTCAAGGTTAATTGCAAATCATCCAAAGATAAGACTCGTTCGTTTACGGTGATGACCCCTTCACTGCTCAAATTAATGAAAATTTCACCTTGAGCCCGTTCACTGTGCCGCGCCGTATCTGCCGTCGGTAATTGTATATCTACTTCGCTTTCCAAGGTGGCATAGACCGAAATCCACATGAAAAAGATCAAGGTTAGAAACACAATATCGATCAACGGCGCCATTTGGATGCCTTCTGTTTCTTCTTGAAAACGGTGACGGATTTTCATTGCGTATCCTCTTCCATCAGCAGTTCAATGAAGATACTGGCTTGTTCCTCAAGATCAGCGATGATGCGGATAACGCGACCGCGCAAATAATAATAAATGCCCATGGCGGGGATGGATAATACGAGCCCGCCCGCCGTGGTAATCATCGCCATGGAAACACTGTACGCCATGGTGATCCCCTTTACTTGGGCCGGGTCGAAGGCGATTGCGCCGAAGGCATTCATCATGCCCCACACCGTGCCCAACAGCCCTAAAAGAGGCGCAGTGGTTCCGATGTTATTGAGATATGAAATACGTTGCCACAAGGCGGCGGCACTGCGTTCACCTTCGCTTTCCATGGCCTCTTGGATAACCGAACGGCTGTGTCCTCTCATTTTCAAACCCGCTGCCAGCACACGCGCCAGAATTTCGTCTCGTTCCAAGCACATATGATAAGCCCCTTGAATTTCGCCCGCCTTCACTTGGGCGACGGCGCGTTTCATGAGTGCAGGCGGGATCTCGCGATGGGAGCGGACTGTGAACAACAGGTAGAGTGCCAGCACGATTGCCACAAAGCCCAGTCCCATGATGACCCACAAGATAGCGCCGCCTTGTTCGATCATCATGCGCAGGGTAATGTGTTCGGAAACGGCCATGACCGCAGGGGAGTCCGGATCCGCTACCGCAGCGCTGTCCTGCGCGAAACAAGGTGCCGCTACTGCCGCCACAAGCAGAAGCGACCAGATTAGTTTCTTCATCATCCAAGATTCTCCTTCAACAAATCGCTCCTTATCCCAAGGCGCGTATCAAGGCTTTAGTTGATCGTACAAGAAGCTGATGCCCTGAAATGAACGGTGCTGCAGCTCCCAAAACGGAAAACAATGGCACGGCAAAGAAGTCGTAGCGGGCTTAGCCATTCCAGATCTATGCCGTGTATTCACTCATCTGTATTAATACCTTTAATAGGCCAATGGTTGCATATATTATCGAAATTAAGGATTTACGCAAAATCTATTTTGCATATTCTTCTAAGACGCGTTGGCACAGATCCAAATCATCGGTAAGAATATAATCAACGCCCGCCTCGGCAAGGCTTTGAATCAAAGGCTCCTTTTGGGCGCCAAAAAAGTTAACCCAAACTCCCGCAGTATGGAGGCGGTCCACATCTTCTTTTAATCCTGTCAGCCCTTGCCCCAAATGTACTTGGATATAATCGGCTTTCAGTTCAATGGTCTGCTCCGCATAAGATTCTCGATTTGCGCCTTGGCGATCCATATTACAAATTTTTATCTCCGGTACCTCTGCATGGGCTTCTTCGGCCTGTTTTATGGTACACGCCAAGAAACAATGTTTCAGTTTGCCCATGCGTTTAATAACACGGGCCGTATTCAATGCGACGCCCGGAGAATTTTTTAAGTGAACGTTACATAGTATGGATTCCGGAATGATTTCCAACGTTTCTTCTAAGGTGGGGACCTGTTCCCCCTTGAAGCTTTCATTGAACCATGAGCCGGCATCGAGCGCCCGGATTTCGTCAAAACTTAATTCAACTACCTTACCCTTCCCATCAGTCGTTCTGTCGACGGTGGAATCATGCATGATAACAAGTTGCCCATCTTTCGTCGCCTGCACGTCAAATTCGATCATGGGCGCTTTTTTCTCTACAGCCAAACGAAATGCGGCTAAGGTATTTTCAGGGGCACAGGCTTGATCACCGCGATGGGCACAAGCTTGCGTAAGATCACCGGGATTGTTGGCCGTGACCGCGACCAAGGAAAGCAGAATCGTGAGAAGCATTCGATTAAACTCCTTCAGTTTTAAATCTATATCGGAATCACTTGTCAAAAGCTTATCATACAGAAAGGAGTATCAAGGTACAACCCTTTCCCGACCTTTTCTGTCTATTCCGCAAGGCACTTTATAGTGTGCCAAGTAAGCATGATCTGCAACCACAATATGTAGTGTTTGTGTGTTTTGTTGCACCTTGTGGTTTTGTCTATATATTGTGTTTTATAAAATTGTCTTTTTTTAAATCCACAATATGTACTGATTGAGTTTAAAAAAATAAATTAAATAATACTTGACTTTCACTACATGTTGTGGTAGTATAGAGGTGGAGTTTGAAACCGAAATACTGGTTACCGGACTACCACTTGCGCCTTTCTCAGCCCTGGGCGCAAGCCTGATCCTGAAACCGTGCTCCTCCTTGAGTCTGGTAATACAGCGGTTCCAAACCCGCCCCACCGTAATGGCGGCGGCGGGTAGCCCAAGACCCGCCGCCCCTCCTCTCCCTTCTTGCTTTTTTTAAACACCGTACCAGCAGCCCGTGCTGAAATAAAAAGAAAGTCTTTATCGCGCCGCCGGCCGTGTTATTGCGTCGGCACAGGCACTATTAACACGCTCGGGTAATCCTGCGTGCAATGGACGCGGTTGTGTGCAACACGCATCTCCCCGCCCTCTTGGGGATGATCGGCACCGGTGTTGGCGTTGACTTCAAAACGGGGATAGTTACTGCTCGAAATATGTAAGCCGATGCGATGATCTGTATTAAATACCCACGCCGTACTCCACAGATCAATCTCCAGTTCCACCACATTCTCCAAGCCTTGCAATGGCGGAGCAATGGTATCAAAACCATTGCGTGTTTTTACCCGTCGAATATGATCTAAGACAAGAATTTCACGTTCGTCGCCTAGCGGATAGATGTCCACTAATTTGGCAGTAAAATCTGTATCCGGAGCATCAGACGACACATAAAGAATTACTTTGACGCGCCCAATAACTTCAACAGGCTCCTTCAGAGGAGCCGATACAAAGTGGAGAAGATCCTTTCGATGTTGGCTGAGTTTGCGTTGATCATAGGGACCGGAAGGAAGATTGGGCAAAAGGTTAGCGCCGCCCAAGGTGGGGAAGGGGTCTTGGGGATCGAAGGTAAATTCAAGGGCTTCGCTGTTGTCTGTTGTTGCTTCCTCTTTTAAGCTTCCGTCGGCACAGAGATAATAGCGCGTGTCTGTGGTGGGGCAGGGCGGCCAGGTTGATGCTGTGCGCCATTCATTTCCCGGCGCATCGGGGGCTGTATCATCACCGAAAACATAGTAGTGAACTTTTGCCATACCATCAAGGGCGCTGGTATCGCCTTTCAGATGATAGTCAAAGAAGCGGTTGCGCAGTATATAATTCGAAAAGTCGTTGCGATTCTCTTTGTAATGATAGTCGGGGCTCATGTCGCCACGATGGGTGTCCCACTGCATGACGAGATAGTTGTTGCCTTTGGCGCCGGATCCACCTTCTGTTTCGCGGGCAAGGAATCCTTCCAGCGTTCCTTGTTGAAAGATGTCGTACCAACTGCCGCAAAAGACGGCGGGCGCTGTAATGGATCCAGCCTTTGCCACCGTATTGTAATAGGTCCAATAGTCGTTATATTGTGGAATTTCTTTATAAACATGAATGGTGGGCACTTGACCCAATACAGCGAGCCATCCTTCCGTTAAATTTTTGCGGAATACGCCGCCAAGATAAACCACATCGAAATAGAAATTGGAGGGGACTTTATTGACAAATTGGGCGCTGATATGGGGAGTCGTTGGCGCCATCAACATTTGGGTCATGGCGAGTGCGGAGGTGCCGTTGGTTCCTATTTTGCCGTTACACCACGCTTGTTCTTTAATCCAGGCCACTGTATCGGCGCCATCGTGTAAATTGGGACGCCATCCGTCCGAAAAAAAAACATGATTGTCGCCTTCGCTAGCGCCAAAGCCGCGCACATCTTGGACAACCGCGACATAGCCGTCTTTGATGAATCCGTTCATATTCATGTTACGGCTGTAGAGGCTGCGTTCCAAGATAACGGGCCACGGACCCTCCCCATCGGGCAAGTATACATCGGTTGCCAACAAGGTGCCGTCGGTCATAGGTACTTTATAAAAATGGTAGTTTCCTGCCGTGGTCTGGTTTTCAAAAAGATAGAAGCCCTGCGCTGTGGAGGATAGAATGATTCCGATGGAAAGCGCTAGGAAAATCTGGAGGGGCAGTATTCGTTTCATGTTGCGCATCTCCCGCTGCTGACTTTAAAACTCACTAAAATAACTTGATTTCAATTATACACCAGTTCTTTGATTCAAAATAAAGGAGGGGCAAGTTCAAGGTTGAAATGCAACCGGTCTAAAAAAAGAGGACATCACAGAGATCTTCGGTACAATAGTTCTAATCAAACACCCGAAGGAGCCCATACTGTCCCGTCGCCATTTTACACGAGATGACTGTAT